>Ga0134126_10003513_pt1 | contig 19623 bp, 19 predicted proteins | sample KB31752_FD_96881 | JGI IMG/M metagenome (GOLD analysis project Ga0134126, IMG submission 96881) | Terrestrial soil microbial communities with excess Nitrogen fertilizer from Kellogg Biological Station, Michigan, USA - KB3-175-2 | ecosystem: Environmental > Terrestrial > Soil > Unclassified ...
AACCGCCACGCCGGCCGGCGTGTTAAAACCTGAAGCTAAAATAACCGGCGTGCCATTGCCTGCAGGAATCTTTTTTACCATATTGTTACCCGCATCGCTTAAATATACATTTCCTGATGCGTCTAAAGCAATCCCGTACGGGTGTTTGAACCCCGATCCTAAAACAAACGCGGCTCCCCCGCCTGCCGGGATTTCCTTTACCGCGTTATTCCCACTATCAGCTACGTATATATTGCCTGCGGCATCAACGGCAACAGCTGTCGGCTGGTTAAAGCCGGTACCTGCCACAACCGGAACACCGCCGCCTGCCGGTATCTTTTTTATGTCGTTGTTAATGGTTTCGGTTATAAACACATTGCCTGCCGCATCTAATGCTATGCCTGTGGGGTTATTAAAGCCCGGCGCTAATATTACAGGGGTTGGGGCAGGGACGGCGCCGCCTGAATTTACCGGCGCAAGCGGCGAAATAACCATTGCAGTACTGTAAACCTGCGGACTGCTGTAACTAATATTTGGCTTTGGAATATTGCTAACGGCTATATTAATAGTTGCTGATCCGCTGCCTGACGTGTTAAAGGTTGTAACTGTATAATTAGATGTCGGGGTTACCACACGAGGTATCCCGGTTATCATCCCCGTATGGCTGTCTAAGTTTAAACCAGCAGGTAAAGCCGGGCTGACGGAATAATTGCCATGTTTTAATAAGATTACGTTACCGCCGGAACCAGTATAAATATCGCCTGCCATATTTGCGGTTATGGCTACGGGGCGCGATCCCAAACTGATACGAACTGCGCCACCGCCACCCGCCGGAAGTTCCAGAATATTATTGCCGTCGTTATTATCAGTAATATAGAGATTTCCTCGCCCATCCAGAGCAACACCGTTGGCAGCCCCTAAACCCGATATGACGGTCACAACACTGCCGTCGGACACCAGTATTTCTTTTACAGCGCCGAGCTGATTGCAAGCTACGTATACGTTACCGGCGGCATCTACCGCCAAACCAACCGGCCCGTCAAGCCCTGTACCGATAACAATAGGGGAGCCGCCACCCGCCGGAATTTTTTTTACCTCGGCGGAAAACAAATCTCCTACGTATACATTCCCGGCCGCATCAACGGTCATACCATCCGGTGTAAATCCTGTTGCTAAAGTAATAATAGCACCGCCGCCTGCCGGAACTTTCTTTACTGTTTTATCCCCGCCGTCTGCCACATATACATTTCCTGCTGCATCGACAGCTACGTTATATGGCGTTCTGAACCCGGAGCCCACTACCACCGGGACGCCCCCCCCGGCAGGTATCTCTTCTATACCTCTATTAAACGACCCGGTACCCGTTATAGCAACATACACGTTGCCTGTCGCATCAACTGCAATACCGAGGATATCATCGAGATTTGAAGCAACAGTAAGCGGTGGTGGAAAAGGCACGGCGCCTCCGGTATTTACTGGGGCAAGCGGTGAAATAAGTACGGTTGCAGGGTAAATCTGCGGGCTGCTATAGCTGATATTCGGCGCCTGTGCATAGGAACTTGAAGCAACTGAACATAAGGTAATGAAAAGAACCCAACGCAAATTTGAAAGTGTATTTAAAATGCCGGGAAACGCATCTGAAAGCTGCTTCCTTAACTTTTTTTGAGTGAATAAATTTTTCATAATACTTAACCGGTGCTGGAAGAGAAGGTGAGAGAACGTAAGGCAGCCAAGATATACAACAAACGTACCACTAAAAATACAAACTAGTTTGTATTTTTAGTGGTACGCCAGTTAGTTAGAAACTCTCTGTCATATCTCAAATGTATAGCAGCACAGTCAGATAAACAATGATTTTAGTCACATCGGCTGTTTGATCCGCTTTATAGGCATCATTGGTTTTTATTCGGGGATCAATTTTAACCCGGTCCGAACAAATAATCGCGGCAGCAAAAGGAAAACAGGTCTTATGGCCTGCTTTTAGTCAGCGTAATGCCAAAAGGTAGCTTTAACTTAGAAATATTCCGGCTTGGATCAATAAGTTTCGCTCAGCGCAGGGATAGCGCGGTGTTCGGGAATTTCATCGCTTTTACTTTTGAAGAGCACTTTTACTTTATCCCAAAGCGCGATTAGCGAATCTTCGGTAATAAAACGGGCGGCTTTTTGCGATACGAGGCCGACCAGCGCTTTTACAATAAAATTGGAGTGCCTGAAGAGGGTCCTGTTTAATGTAAACGGTAAAACAAAACGCCCTATCAGGCCTACTAAATCCTGGTCGAAAAATCCGGGCGATTTTTCACCACCCGAAGACGATTTGGGGAATAATGAAAAAATGGTTGAAAACAGGGCCGATGGGCTGCTGAAACGCTTGCTTATTGCCGCGCTCTGCTCCTTTTCCAGTCCGCGGAGCCTGCTTATCTCGCCCCGCAGCTCATCTAAATTTGTAATCGGCAAATCCATTTTCTATAAATTTCTTAATATTTTTTTTATTAGTTCGTTTGCAATAGAATTCTCTATCCACTGCTTGTTCATTTTAACCACTACTGCAAATAAGAAATAAAGGATAGCAACACATCCGAACCCGATCCAATCGGCATTGAACAGCTTACCGAGATAAAATGCCAAAGTGAAACTTGCAAATATGAAAGCCAACAGGATACAAACGATGACTGCCAGATCGGCAATAATACTTGCTGTAAAGGTGGAGCTGCCCTCAACAGCCTGTAATTTCGCCAGCTTTATGCGGGTTTCAACGTAATCCTTAAGCTGATCGATAATAGGCGGCGGAGTATCTTTTTTTTCTTCCATATTTTTTTTCGTTGGTCATTTGTCATTGGTCATTGGTCACTGGTCACTGGTCACTGGATGAGTAAAATCCACTAATGACTAATGACCAATGACCAATGACTACTGACGTTTATGCATGTTCAAGATCATCCTGGTACTCCTGGTCAACACCGTTCATTTTAGTTTTGATGTTGTCAACAACTTTGTTTTTCAGGTTTAAAAGGTTGTCAATCTCTGCCGAGGCGGTTTCCTTAATAGATTCGCCCAGGTTTTTTAATGATTCGGCAAGTTTGTCACGTGTTTCATTGCCTTTATCGGGTGCAAACAGTATTCCCAATGCTGCACCGGCCGCAAGCCCTACCAGCAATGCGACTACCACTTTTGAGTTATCTTTCATAGACTATATAATTTTTAAGTTGATTAATTGTTTTTAATATGATTAAATATCCTGCCAATTGTTACCGGCCGGACTATTTGTCCGCTATCCCGCCGGCTTTTACGCTTTGACCAGTTTTCTACCTGCAAAGATAATCGATTCCTGCCAATCTTTATGGCCCCGTTCGAATTCGTTCGAGCCTGTCGGCGGCCATCCTGTTAGTTTCATAAATTTCGAGCAGCAGTATAAAATACGAAAGCAACAAGGGCCCGAATACCAATCCCACGATCCCGAAAAGCGGCAAACCGATAAAAACGCCGATAATGGAGATCAGCGGATGCGTATTTGCTATCCTTTTATTAATGATCATCCTCAGGAAATTATCTACGTTGCCAATAAATAAAAGGCCGTAAGCAAGTATCAGTATGCCCTTTATGGGGTGGCCTTCGGCAAATAAAATAATACTGGCGGGGATACTCAAAGTCGGCGCGCCGACAACGGGCAAAAACGATATAAAGGCGCCAATCACCCCCCAGAATACCGGGTCGGGCAAACCGAATATCCAAAAACCGTTGGCGAGCAAAAAACCCTGCGTGAGCGCGATGATCCCCTGCCCGAGCACATTGGAGTAGGTTGAATTTCGTAATGCGACCGCGAATTTTAAAGCATGCTGTTCCCTGAACGGTGCGTACTTTAATAACGTCGCTTCAAAGCCGCGTATCTGCACCAGCATAAAATACAGTAAAAAATACATCACCAATAATGTGATCAATATATTGGCGGCGCTGCCCAAAATAGAAGGGAAGAGATCAGTAGCAAAAGTCCCTAATTTTTGCATCGTATTTTCGGCAAAATGGGGCTGGTTAAAATTATAGCCGGCGTAATCGTCGATCTTCGATATCCAGCCCTGCAAGTCGAAAGATTTGAGGTTGATCTCGGATATCTTGCTCACCATCATTATACTTAACGACATCAAAGGGATCACGATAACGATAAGCGAAGTTAGAATGACCAATATGGCGACCAGCGACTTGTTCCAGCGCCTTGTTTCAACCAGGTATAGGTAAACCGGCCTGAAAATGGTAAAAAGCACAATAGCGCCCAATATCGAGCTAAACAGGCCGCTTAATGCGTAAAGAAGGAAACACCCTAAAATTACAATACCCGCAAGTGTTATGTTATTACGCTGTTTATAGTTGAAAATCGACATTAAGGTTTAAATTTATTAGTATAAACGTAAAAATGTCAAAAAGTTTTATAGGGGGGAAGATAATTAGTCCGAAAGTCGGGAAAGTCCGAAAGATTGAATTGCCATAAATTCTCAGAGATTTGGGTTCCTTCAGCAAGCGAGCCGCTATTCCTTCTTTCCGACTTTCGGACTTTCCGGACTTTCGGACTTCCTCAATACGCGAACCGCTACTCCTTCTTTCGGACTTTCGGACTTTCCGGACTTTCGGACTTCCTCAAAAGGGTATTTATCTTTTCTGAACTGATGGAGATCGAATCCAGGTAAAACCGGCAATCTTCGGTAACATCGGGTATTTCATATCGAAGCTGCTCAACTGCCAGCAGGATGTTGGAGAGCTGGTTGGCAATATCATGTCGCAGTACCTGCAAAGACTCCCGGTCAGCCTCTTTTTTTGATGCCGTTCTATCTTTTGCAGATGATTTCATATTACTTGATATTTATCGCCTTCATCTTATTGTACAATGTTTTTCGGTCGATATTTAATATTTCGGCTGCTTTGGTTTTATTGAAATTCACCTCGCGCAAAACTTTCAAAATGGTTTCATATTCAGCTTCCAGGGCTGCGTTTTTAAGGTCGTGCCGGTTTTCTTTTGCCTCGGAATGTTCGGCGTGGCCCGAGAATTCATATACCGGTATTTTAAAGTTTGAAATCTCAAGCGGCAGCGCCTTCATCATTATTTCATTGCCCTCGGTGAGCAGCGTGGCCCGGCGCACCACATTTTTCATTTCCCTTATGTTGCCCTGCCAGCGGTAATTCATAAAACACTCAACCACCTCCGGCGAAAAAGAGGTTACATTACGCCCGAGCTCATGATTGGCCAGTCTTAAAAAGTGGTCAGCCAACAGCATGATATCACTGCCGCGCTCGCGCAGCGGCGGTATATAAATGCTGAATTCGTTGAAGCGATGGTACAAATCTTCCCTGAACCTGCCCTTTTGTATGCCTTCCTGCAGGTTTTCATTGGTGGCTATAATAATGCGTACATCCAGGTTAATTTCCTTTGTGCTGCCTATTCGTTTTACTTTTCTTTCCTGTACCGTCCGTAACAGGGCAGCCTGTATTTCATACGAAAGGTTACCTACTTCATCCAGGAAAAGGGTGCCGCCGTTTGCCATTTCGAAATGGCCTATTTTGGTGTACAGCGCGCCTGTGAACGAGCCTTTTTCGTGGCCGAAAAATTCGCTGGCTGCAAGCTCTTTGGTAAGCGAGCCGCAATCCATAGCGATGAAAGGCTGGTTGTAACGCGGACTGTTCAGATGAATACTCTTGGCTACCGACTCCTTGCCGGTGCCGCTTTCGCCCATAATAATCACGCTGTAATTGGTTGGCGCTACCAGCTCGATCTGCCGTAACAATTCCCGCGACACCCGGCTGGTGCCCAGTACAAATTCGTTTGATAATGCCGCTTTTTTGTTCGACCGGTCATGGGTTACAGGCTCAGCTTTGTCTTCAACCAGCGCATAATGAGTTTCAATAGCCTTGGTAATGGTATTTAAAATTTCATCAGGATACAACGGTTTTGTGATGTAGTCGTAAGCGCCCATCTTTATCAGTTCCACTGCCATCTTGATATCCGAGTAGCCTGTAATTATAATTACGCCGGTTTTCGGGTATTGGGTTTTTATGTTTCTGAGCATTTCGCGCCCATCAGTATCTTCCAGCCTGAAATCGCACAATACAAGGTTAAAGTCGCCATTTTTAAGGTACTCCATCCCAATGGTGCCGGTCGACGCCGTTGTAACATCAAAACCGTTACGCGTTAAAAACTTTGAAAGCAATAACGCAACGTTAACTTCATCATCTATGATGAGGATTTTCTTCATATAAGCAATTACTGTTTACAATATATTTTTTTGCATGTTAATTAACACACTAATCCGCTAATTTATAAATTTAATCGCATCATACGTTTTTAGTCGTACAAAAGTTATAATTAACTAAGCATCACGCCCTCATAAACTATAAATTAATGCGGGCCGGTTATGCAGCTAAACCGGCCGGATAGGGGTAATCCGGCGGTATTATTTGTTAAAATCTATCTTATTCGCCTTTAAAAGCAGGTTTGCGTTTTTCTAAAAAAGCAGCGATACCTTCCTTTAGATCATTAGTGCCAAAGCAGTTTGAAAATTCCTCAATCTCTGTTTCAAAACCATTTATTCCGTCCTTAAAACCCGCATTAACGGCTGTTATGGCAGACGCTATGGCTAATGGCGCGCGCAATAATATCTTATTTAAAATTTCTTCGGTCTTTGGAAGCAGGTCCTGCTGGCTTACCACATGGTTTACAAGGTGGTATTGATGCGCTTCGGATGCAGTCAGCATATCGGCCGTCATGATCATTTCGAGGGCTTTACCCTTGCCCACCAGCTGGGGCAGCCTTTGTGTGCCGCCATAGCCGGGCATTAAACCCAGGCTAACTTCGGGCAGGCCCATTTTGGCGTTATCAGATGCAATGCGGATATGGCAGGCCATTGCCAGCTCCAGTCCTCCGCCCAAAGCGAAACCATTAATAGCGGCAATTACGGGTTTGCTTCCATTCTCAATCATATCAAATACTAAGTTCTGTCCCTGGCGCGCTATTTCGCGGCCGCCGTCCGTACCCTGGCCGGCAAATTCGGCAATATCGGCCCCGGCCACAAAAGCCTTTTGCCCAGCCCCGGTAATAATAATGCCGCCAACTTGCGGATTGTGAAAAGCATCGGATAAAGCAGTATGCAGTTCGGCCAATGTCTCTTTGTTTAAGGCATTGAGCTTGCTCTCGCGATTGATGATGATATACTGTATGCGCTCTTTATGTTCGACCAATAAGTTTTGAAATGCCATGACAAAAATTTTAGAAGTTCCTGTGCTTTTGCACCCAATCGGTTATATACTTTACGATATCTTTTGTATTTGTCCCCGGCGGAAAAAGTTCGCCAACGCCGATCTTTTTCAAAGCAGCCATATCATCCTGCGGGATGATGCCGCCGCCCGTCACCAGTACATCGTCCATTCCTTTTTCTTTTACCAGGTTGATGATCTTCGGGAAAACTGTCATGTGCGCCCCCGACAAGATCGAAACGCCGATGGCATCCACGTCCTCCTGCAAGGCAGTATTTACCACCATCTCGGGCGTTTGGCGCAATCCGGTATAGATCACCTCCATGCCTGCGTCGCGCAGCGAAGTTGCAATAATGCGTGCGCCGCGGTCGTGCCCGTCGAGGCCAACTTTGGCAACTAATACACGGATGGGGCGATTAAAGGGGGCGCTCATAGATAATTGGTTACGCAGGCAAAAGTAAGAAAGAAAAAGCAGGTTTTAGTAAAGGGCAGCCGGTTACCGGCCGCGAGCAAAAACATTTTAATATCTGCTATTTCCTTACCGCCGCCAGGCGGTACGATGGTAATTCCGGATTTCGTCCGTCAACCGTCGGGACCTGTTTCGGAATTCTAAGGACCTATCCGTGACTCTAAAAGGAAGCAGGAATGAAACCCAGCAAACTGCAAACTGCATACTGCCCACTGCCCACTGTCCACTGCCCACTGCCTACCTTCCGGCTGATCTCACCATTTTTTCCAGCGCATCGATCCACATGGGCGAATCATTTAGGCTTTCTACCAGCTGCACGTGTTCCCCGCCAAGGGCGCGAAATTCGCCGCCATATTCTTCAGTCACTTCGTAAACGGTTTCCAGGCAATCGGCAACAAAGGCGGGGCAAAATACAAGCAGGCGTTTTTTGCCTTCTCTGGCAAGCTTGGCGACTACCTCGCTGGTATAAGGCTGTACCCACGGGTCGCTGCCAAGCCTCGATTGGAAACATACCGTGTATTTTTCCTTCGGAATACGCGCTTTTTCGGCGATTAGCTGCGCGGTATGGTAGGACTGCGCCGAATAGCAAAATTTATTGGTATCGTTTAGCGTGTTGCAGCAACCGTCAAATCTCAGGCAGTAATTGCCGGTATGGTCGCATTTGATCAGTTGCCGCTGCGGAAGGCCGTGAAAGCTGAACAAGATATGATCGTAAGTTTCGGGTTTGTACTTTTTGGCATTATCAACAAAAGTAGCAATCATCAGCTCGTCATCATGAAACGAGTTAATGAATGAAATCGGCGGCGTAGTTTGCCATTTGCCCACCAGGCCCATTACTTTTTCATAAACCGAGCCGGTACTGGCCGAGGCATATTGCGGGAACAGGGGAATAACCAGCAGGCTTTCGACCAGCGAAGCTTTTAGCCGGTTCAGGGCCGATTCAATAGACGGGCTTTGATAACGCATGGCCAGCTCAACCTGGTAATCATCTCCCAGGCGCTCCTGCAGCAATTTATGCTGCAATTTACTGTAATGCAGTAAAGGGGAGCCGGTTTCATCATCCCATATCTTTTTATATAGTTTGGCCGATTTAGGGCTTCTGAAAGGAACAATGATGCTTTTGACCAGCAACGCACGGGATACAGGGTTTATATCGATAACCCGCGGATCCATTAAAAATTCGTCGAGGTACTTGCGTACATCCTTCGTTTCGGGGCTATCGGGCGTACCCAGGTTGACCAGTAAAATTCCTTTTTTACTCATAAATTTTTTGTGCAGCAAAAATAGTGATTACAGTTTAGAGATTAGAGTTTGGAGATTAGAGATTAGAAATTAAAACTTATGTCGGGCTTGTAATCGGGCGTTGTTTGTCAAATCCCAAAATGGCTTATCGAATATAAATGAACTATTTCTGTCGAGACACGAAATTTTTATTTTGGAGTAGTCCCGACCTATAATCTGCGGCTACTGGTCGCCCGCTTGTCTTCTCAAGTAAGCGATATACCCATTTATCATCCTCATGCATTCCTCACAATCTTGTTTTAAAGTTTGAGACGTTTGTTCATCTGTAAATTTATTATCAAATGCTATTATCAAATGATCAATTGTTTCGGCCGCCGAGCCCCTTGCGTTAACTAAGAATTTGGAAGCATCAATATAATGAAACCGACCGTGGCCTTCCGCAATATTGTTTCCGATCGATCTGGATGAACGGATAATTTGGTCTGTCAACCGATATTTTTCGTCGGTAGGGAATGTCTTGACCAATTCAGTAATGTTATTCCTCAACATCCGCGCTTTTTTCCAAACTTCAAGATCAGTAAAAGCTCCCATTTAATAGTATATCGCTTAAAATTTCAATTTATAAAGTAGTAAAAAATTATCACAGAGCGCTAATCCTGCCTCAAAGTGCTAATTCTCTAACCTCTAACTTCCAATCTCCAGCCTCTAATCTCAAACCTCCAACCTCCAACCTCTAACCTCCAACCTCCAACCTCTAACCTCTAACCTCCAACCTCCAACCTCCAACCTCTAACCTCTAACCTCACATCCTCTCCAGCTCCGCTTTTACTTCCTGCATCAGCCACATAGGGGTTGAGGTGGCGCCGGCTATGCCCACCTTGTCGCCGGGCGAAAACATGGTTTTTTGCAGCTCACCGGCGGAGGATATAAAAAAGGTATTAGGATTATGTTTGCGGCAAACTTCAAATAAAACCTTGCCATTTGATGATTTGCGGCCGGATACGAATACGATCTTGTCAAATTTGGTTACAAATTTTGGCAGGTCCTGGTCGCGGTTTGATACCTGGCGGCAAATGGTATCGTTGGCTTTCAGGTCGTACCCGCGCTCGATCAACTGATCCTTTATGGTATAGAACTTTTCCATGCTTTTGGTAGTCTGGCTGTAAAGCGTAATGTTATGCGGTAGTTCTACATTATCCAGCTCGGCAATATCCTGGAAAACCAGCGCCTCGTTATTGGTTTGGCCTGATAATCCTACCACTTCAGCATGGCCATGCTTGCCGAAGATGAGGATCTTTTCGTTCGAGTCGTAGGATGTTTTGATGCGGTTTTGCAGTTTCAGCACAACCGGGCAGGAGGCGTCTATCAGCGTAATATTGTTCTCTAAGGCTATGCGGTAGGTGTCGGGGGCTTCGCCATGCGCGCGGATCAGCACTTTTTCGTTAGAAAGTTTTTCGAGGTCGGTATGCTCAATTATCTTTAGCCCTTTGGCCTTTAAGCGCTCCACCTCCTCGTCATTATGCACAATATCGCCCAGGCAATAAAGGTAGCCGTCCTGTTCCAGTATCTCTTCGGCCATATCGATTGCATACACAACGCCGAAGCAAAAACCCGAATCCTGGTCAATAGTGACCTTTAAGTTGTACTCTCCCATCGCGATACAAAATTACTATAAAAAGTCCGAAAGTCGGAAAGTCCGGTAGTGTCTCAGTTTGAAAATAAATAATTTTTATGCTTGACCGGATATGCTTACCTTTGTGGCATGGCGAAAAAGCATTTAGATTTAAGTCAACTGGCTAAATCAGTAGTCGATAAAGCGACCGGGCAAAGCGAAGATACTGAAAAGATTCAACCCGAAAAAAACCCCGCTGCTGTTGCTTTGGGAAGGTTAGGCGGGTTGAAAGGTGGCAAAGCAAGGGCAGATAGTTTAACGCCGGAACGCCGTAAAGAGATTGCTGTAAAAGCTGCTCAAGGGAGGTGGGGAAATAAATAAAACCATTAAACCCAAGTAGGGGGCCGATTTAAAATGTAACCATCCTTTTTTGATAGTTGATTAGGGAATTGTGAATCTAACAACTTTTTTCTACCTATCATTAAGGAGCCCTTAGCAACACAACTTACACTTAAATTATGGCGTTTTGGCGGGAATCCTACCAAAACCCTTTTTTTGGGAAATAAGCTATGAATTAATTGTATTGGCGGCACAAGGTCGCTATCTCCTGTAATTAGAAAGGCGGTGTCGTACCTATCTTGAAACGCATCAGCTAATAATCTACAGGCGATATTAACATCTGTCATTTTTTCGCTTGAGTGAAAATATGTATCTCCGCACTTTTGACAAGTTCTGCTTTGTGAATTATATTTTCCATAAAAAATTTTAAGATTAGGAAGTGTTTCCAACGCTTCTAAATATGTGTTTTGCCTTGCTTGTTTGGGCGGATTACTACTAATTCTTGAGGTAAAATAATTAGTTTCAACTAAAATTTGCGGTGGTTTTAATAAATTATTTGTTAGTTTTTGAACATCAAGCCACAAGCATTGATTCCATGAACTTTCTTTCATGCCAAAGTATAGGTTAAAACCATCTACGTATGCAATTACTCTTTCTTTCATAAATCCGTCATTTTTTTGTCATAAACTTGCATTATCGAAACATTAACCCTATATTTGTGCGTAAAGTAATTTACAACATCTCTAAAGATAGCATCTTTAGACCGACGCTCGGAGCAATCCGAGCGTTTCACTTTTATAGAAATCGCTGTTTTTTATTAAATATTCACGCCTCTTAAAATTCCCCTCATAATCGTAAATGGCTGCATTAAGGGATCAGAAAACTTATATCTGTACCTTTTTCGCTGTCCGGTTTTAATAATAATATTTCCTCTTTTGCTTTCTGAAAATTCGGCTAAATGCTTAGCATATCCTGGAATCTGATAATTCCTTCCTGTTATTTTCAACATCGGTTCTTTTAAATCTATAGCAGCAAACTCGCCTAACTCATTAACTGGCGCCATAGCGCATGCAAGTAAAACATCCTCAAATAAATTATCTTTTATTGCGCTTCTTGTTGCGGTGTAATAACTGGTTCTTATGGAATGTTGTGCGTCTTCAATTGCTTTTTTTATAGCTGAATTTAAATTTTCCATACTTATATTCATCGAATGTTTATCTAATGCATCTCGGGTGGCGTGTAATGCTATCAAATGGGTGTAATGCGGCAATCCCATCGACAATGTTTTTATTTTTTCTAAAGCGTCCTTATCGATATTCATTCGCAGTCTCTCTAATCCAACATTTACTATCTGCTCAATTTCAGATTTAGCCATACGCGGCATTTTGATTTCAACAAGGGCCCTCGAAACCGATTGATGTTGCTGAATCAGGTGCTCAATACTATCTCCTACACCAATAAAAACTATTGTTATATTAATATCATAATCTGACAACGACTTAACGAAATCAGCGAATAAGCTCCTAACACTTTCATGTAATCGGTCGAATTCATCTACTATCACTATTGTTGATGCAAAAGCAACCGATATTCTAATTAAAGCCCGCCTAACTTGTTCAGGGACATTTTCATTTGAGGTTATAAACGAATCAGCGTCAAATGTTTTAGTAGTTGAATTAGGGAAAAATCCAACGATTTTTTCGTTACTAATTAAATTCATCCCGTTAAACACTTTTTGCCACACGGTGGTAAAGCTATCTTCCCTATCACAATTAATTCGCGTGGCAGACACTTGTTGGGGTGTTGGTAAAAAATCCTGCAATACATTAGCTAATGATGTTTTGCCAACACCTCTATCCCCAAATATTATAGCATGTTGTCCTCTTTGAAGAATAACATCTATAACTCGTCTAACTTGTTCCTTTCTACCTGAAAATAAATCTTTTTCAGGAACGGGTGTGTTGGGGTTAAAAACTTGCCTTGCTAAGATCGAAAGGTTAAAAAACCTTTCTTCGTTGGTAATTTGATCGCTTAGTTCTGACATAATAACCAATTTTAAGCAAATATAAACAGTATGTCTAATAATAACAAATATATTTCTGATAATACCGTATTCCACGCGGGCATTTTAGCGACAATAAAAATAAAATGAATAAAATGCTTGACCGGTAAAGTATTTTTACTTATATGTGTTCTATGAATAAATTACCAATCGCCAAAAAAGTACAAATCATCAACATGCTTGTTGAGGGTATGAGTTTAAGAGCCGCTTCAAGGATTTCCGGCTGCTCAATCAATACAATTACCAAACTGTTAGTTGGTACTGGTAAGGCTTGTCAATCATTCCACGATGAACAAGTGCATAGCCTTAACTCAAAAAGGATCAAAGCCGATGAGATATGGTCTTTTGTTTATGCGAAGCAAAAGAACGTTGAAAGCATCGTTAACACCGAAGTTGACAAAGCGGGAGACGTTTGGACATGGACTGCAATAGACGCGGATAGTAAGTTGATTGTTTCTTGGTTTGTTGGCGATAGGGAGCTGAAACAGCGTACACCTTTATGAAGGACGTAAAAAGCCGTTTAAATAACAGGGTTCAACTTACTACAGACGGCCACAAAGCCTATTTAAACGCCGTTCCTGATGCTTTCGGTTCTAAAATAGATTATGCCATGCTTATTAAGATATACGGTGAACCAGCGGGTACAAACGCTACTGATCGCAAATACAGTCCCGGTGATTGCACTGGTTTTGAAAAGAAAAGGATTATTGGTAAGCCGATAGCCGAACAAGTATCAAAATCTTATGTTAAGCGGCAAAACTTAACCATGCGTATGCACATGAGAAGGTTTACCCGGTTAACCAATGCATTCAGCAAGAAAATGGAAAACCATTGCTATGCTATCGCCTTGCACTTCGTTTATTAAAATTTCGCTAAAATTCATAAAACATTACGCGTTACCCCTGCAATGGAAGCGGGATTAACGAAAATACCTATGGATATTGAAGATATTGTGAGGTTGATAGATTAATTTACAAATGTTTATTCATAAATTTAGCTCAATTTAGAGTATTTTTTTTACTTAAACATTATCATTATGCAACTCAACACTTTCGTACTACAACCCAATCAGGGTGCTTCAATTGGTATCAATTTCTATGCTAACCCGAACGAGGAAATAGACATTGATTTATTAATTTCAGGTTCTTACATTGCTTCGCAAGAATCTCATATTACTGACGCAGACACTATTAATCAGCAAAGTGTTAATAGTAGAATTGCCCATCGGCTTCATTATTGGAATAATCATTTTGGGCCTACAACGGGTTATACAATTAGTCAAAACACCACCCAAGTGGCTATCAGTTACGATCTCGTCTGTTGTTACAAAGCACAGGTAGGTGACCCGGTTTTCATTGATGCCTCAAGTTATGATGCAGAGGTAGTAAATAACCCAAATGGAATTTTAGCTGGCTATAAAATTTATCCGGCGAATCTTGCAGGGCCATTTGAAGATACTCGAATGGCAGAGATCATAGTTACTATAAATTATTTTTAAAATAGCAGTATTATAAAATAAATTCAAACTGAGACACTACCAGTCCGGAAGAAAAAGTTCTTTAGTGTTTAAATGGAGCTTTCAGCCAAATTTTGCAATCAACATTTGCGAAAATTTGTAATTCAGGAAATTGCAAAAAATGTTAACCCTGCTTTTTGTTAACTATCTTATTATAAGATATTTAACTGCGAAAAATCCAGAATTGTGTTAACCCTATGTTAACCCTGTGTACACCCTTTTTTGAGATACGTCTACCCTCCTGAGCATCTTAAGACCAGTAAAAAGGGAAAATCCGGGATCAAATTGGCCGCCCTTTCCAGGTGTTGGTCTTTGTAAGATGTTTTTGGATGGATAAAAAGGCGATGATAACCAGGTTTACCATTTGTACAGGGTGGGTGATCACATTGTTCCAGGCATTTTGCCCGGCAGATAAGGAGGTCATGATGCGGGTAAGCACAATTAAACCCACCATAAAAAATATAAGCGGAAAATTTAAGGTCATCATCACGATCATTGCGCCTCCTATCGGCAGTAAAATGCTTAGCAGCAGGATAATCACGTTATAATTAAACAAGGGGAGTACATTTTTACTGAAACCGTTTATGGCTTCCCGGTAACTTTTGTACATCCGGCAGCTGATCATCCCGTTGGCCAATAATATCTCGCCGTTATAGGATGCTGATTTTACCAGTTTCATGATCTCGGTGTCCCCGGCGACTTTATCCCTTACCTGGCTATGCCAGTGGTTTTGTTTATAAGTAGCCGCATCAAACAACATAAACTGGCCCCAGGCCGTCGCAAAAGCAGCGGTTTTTGCGAGGTACACGAGCCGCAGGGGGAGCAAATTCAATGCAATGTAATGCATCAGCGGAACGGTTGTTTTTTCGCCGGGGGTAAGCATTACCATATTGCTTAACAAGCTCAGGAGGCTTAGCTTGTACGCCTGCATGCGGTGCACCGCGCTATTGATGAGGCCATTACTTATGTTACCGTCAGCATCCAAAAATAAAAAGTACGCGCCCCGGGCTTTTTTTGATAATTGATCGCAGGCATGTGTTTTGCCAAGCCAGCCCGCCGGTAAACTTTTGCCCTTAATAACGCTGAAACGCGGATCGGCAGCGCTGAATGCCGAACATATCTCGTACGTGCGGTCCGACGAATCATCGTCATACACAATTACCTCGTAGTTTTGATAATCCTGCCGGTAGATGGATTCCAGAAGTATTGTTATGTTTTCCTCCTCGTTCCGGGCCGGTATCAATATGGACACTAAGTCGTGATAATGTTTGCTTACCCTGGTCAATTTAGGGTTTGATACAAAGTTAAAGACAGTTACCGAAAAGCGCAGTACGAGGAAGAATAAGGTAACTGATATGATAATAACCATCTTTTAGTTCTCTATGCAAATAAGTAAAAATACTTAAAAAAAACAGGGGTTTTTTGCGATAATAAATTCGGTGGTGAGTGGTGAGTAGTGAGTGGTGAATGGTGAGTAGTGAGTGGTGAGTAGTGAATGGTGAGTAGTGATTGGTCGTATTGCAGGGAATTTAATACTACAACTCGCGCCGGGTACTCATTTTATGTTGGCGCCCTGATGATCAAGGGTATTTTGGGCTAATTGTTATTTATGTTTGATTAATGCAAAATGGAATCAACAATCGCCTTCGTTGCCCCGGTGTGTTCTTCCACATAAATCTTTATCTTTTTGCTTGCCAGGTTGTAAAATGCCTCATTCGAAACAAGCTCGCTGACTATTGCCTTTAACTCCGTTTCATCCATTATGCTAAAACCGGCTTGTAAAGCAACCAGGTCCTTAGCTTCCTTAAATTTTGAATAATTGGGGCCAAAGATTACCGGCAAGCCAAACGCCCCAGCCTCGAGGGTATTGTGTATACCCGCGCCGAACCCGCCGCCTATATACGCGATATCGCCATATTGATACAGTGAAGATAACATGCCGATATTGTCGATGACAAGGGTTTGGTGAGTGGTGAATGGTGAGTGGTGAGCGGTTAGCAGTGAGTATTTTATTACCGAATCAGCGGGTAAAAGTTCAGTTAATCTGTTGATCTTTTCTTCATCGATCTCGTGCGGGGCAAATATAAATTTCCATTCGGGATAGTCGTTGACTATGGCGGCAATCAATTTTTCGTCATCCGGCCAGGTGCTGCCGGCGATAAATAATTTCCGGCCGTTTTTAAATGTTTCAATTCCGGGTATTGCCTTCGGCCCCTGCGCATTTGCCCAAACCCTGTCGAAACGCGTATCGCCGCTTACAGTTACATTATTGATCCCAATCTCCCGCAGCAATTGTTCCGACCGTTCATCCTGCACAAAAAAGTGCGTTACAAAACTTAGCATTTTGCGGTGCAGGCCGCCGTACCATTTGAAAAACACCTGTCCCGGCCTGAATATTCCCGAAATAACATATAAGGGTACGCCGCGAACATGCAGCTCATTAAAAAAATGATACCAGTATTCATACTTTGTAAAAACGGCCATTTTGGGTTGAATGGCATCGATAAATTCGCGGGCATTTCCCGGAGTATCCAACGGAAGATAGTACACTGCATCGGCAAGGGGGGTGTTTTTCCGTATCTCGTAGCCCGAAGGCGAAAAGAAAGTGATCACTATTTTATCCGATGGATTGAGCTGCCGCAGCCGCTCCAAAACCGGCCGGCCCTGCTCAAATTCTCCAAGTGATGCAAAGTGAAACCAAACGCTTTGCTGATAACGTATAAGTGCCCGGTTTTTACGGCCGCTGAGCCATAACTTTGCTTTTTTATTAAACGGAGATAGCAGCCAAATGATGAAAAAATATAATCGTATGGCGGTATTATATAATAAGAGCATTTTAATTATGAATTATTAACTTCGCAGGGCATAAATGTAATCACAATTACAATAACCGGGCAGCGATATTGATCTATCAAAAAAACAAACCGAAAAGTTTGACCGCACTTAAAAAAATAATTGAACAAATATGAAAATTGCTGTTGTAGGAACAGGATATGTTGGGCTTGTTACGGGCACCTGCCTGGCAGAAACCGGGAACCAGGTAACCTGCGTAGATATAAACGAGAAGAAAGTAAAAATGATGCAGGATGGGCAGTTGCCCATATACGAGCCTGGCCTGGAACAACTGTTTCATCGTAATATTAAACAGGACAGGCTGCATTTTACCCCCCACCTGGAGCAAGCGATAGCCGATGCCAAAATTATTTTCCTGGCTTTACCAACCCCGCCGGGAGGCGATGGCTCGGCGGATCTGAGTTATGTATTAGGCGCAGCAGAGGATATAGCAAAACTGCTTAAAGACTATAAAGTAATCGTGACCAAGTCGACCGTACCGGTGGGTACTGCCGACAAGGTAACCGCGGTGATGAAAGCCAATACCAGCGTGGACTTTGCCGTGGTATCAAACCCCGAGTTTTTGCGCGAAGGGGTGGCCGTTGAAGATTTTATGAAACCCGACCGTGTGGTTGTGGGAACAATGGATGAACGCGCCCGCAAATTAATGGGCGAATTATACGGGCCATATGTACGCCAGGGTAACCCGGTTATTTTTATGGACGAACGGTCGTCAGAGCTTACAAAATATGCAGCCAATTCGTTCCTTGCTACCAAAATATCTTTCATGAACGAGATAGCCAATCTTTGCGAACTGGTTGGCGCGGATGTTGATATGGTAAGGCGCGGTATAGGGGCCGACAACCGTATAGGCAAAAGATTTTTGTTTTCAGGGATCGGTTATGGCGGAAGCTGTTTCCCGAAGGATGTGCAGGCGCTTGCACAATCGGCCAAAGAAAACAAATATGATTTCAAAATACTGAATTCGGTGATGCAGGTTAACGAAATTCAGAAAAAAGTACTGGTTGAAAAGATCAGCAAATATTATAAAGGCGATTTGAAAGGCAAGAAATTTGCAATGTGGGGCCTGGCATTTAAACCGGAAACTGATGACATACGCGAGGCGCCGTCGTTATATATTATCGACGACCTGGTTGCCGCCGGGGCAAGCATAACGGCATTTGACCCGGAAGCGATGAAAAACGTAGCAAACCTGATCGGCGATAAGATAAATTATGCAAACGACCAATATGAAGCGCTCGACGGCGCCGATGCGCTTTTAATAGTTACGGAGTGGCCCTTATTCAGGACCCCGGATTTTGAGCAGGTGGAATCACTCCTCAAACAAAAGGTTATTTTTGACGGGCGTAATTTATACGACCTGGAAAAAATGATAGATTGCGGTTTTTATTACAATAGCATCGGACGAAAAGAAGTTAAATAATGGTGGAACGCAAACGGATATTGATCACAGGCGCGGCCGGCTTTTTAGGTTCACATTTATGCGACAGGTTTATTAAAGAGGATTACCATGTTATCGGCATGGATAACCTGATCACCGGCGACCTGCGCAACATCGCACATTTGTTTAAGCTGGAGAATTTCGAGTTTTATAATCACGATGTTTCCAAGTTCGTATACGTTCCCGGGGATCTGCATTATATCCTTCATTTTGCTTCGCCGGCCAGCCCGATAGACTACCTGCGCATCCCTATCCAAACTTTAAAAGTGGGATCGCTGGGCACCCATAATCTTTTGGGCCTTGCGCGCTCAAAAAAAGCCAGGATGCTGATCGCTTCCACCTCCGAGGTGTACGGCGACCCAAATGTAAATCCCCAGCCCGAAGAATATTGGGGCAATGTTAACCCGGTAGGCCCCCGCGGGGTTTATGACGAGGCCAAACGTTTCCAGGAAGCGATCACGATGGCGTATCATACTTTTCATGGTCTGAAAACACGCATTGTGCGCATATTTAACACCTATGGCCCCCGGATGCGCCTGAATGACGGGCGCGTTTTGCCTGCATTTATCGGGCAGGCCTTGCGCGGCGAACCCTTAACCATGTTCGGCGATGGTTCGCAAACACGTTCGTTTTGTTATGTTGACGACCTGGTTGAGGGCATTTACCGTCTGCTTTTCAGCGATTATGCGCAGCCCATGAACATAGGTAACCCGGATGAAATAACTATACGCGAATTTGGCGAGGAAATAATTAAACTCACCGGTACCGATCAAAAGCTGATTAGCCTGCCCCTGCCGACAGACGACCCCAAACAACGGCGGCCCGATATCACCAAAGCGAAAAGTATTTTAGACTGGGAGCCGAAAATTTCGAGGAG
>Ga0134126_10003514_pt1 | contig 19615 bp, 12 predicted proteins | sample KB31752_FD_96881 | JGI IMG/M metagenome (GOLD analysis project Ga0134126, IMG submission 96881) | Terrestrial soil microbial communities with excess Nitrogen fertilizer from Kellogg Biological Station, Michigan, USA - KB3-175-2 | ecosystem: Environmental > Terrestrial > Soil > Unclassified ...
GTATGAAGAGAACAAGCTGGTCGCCTACATCGATGAGTTCGACAAAACGGAATCCGCCGGCGCAGAAAAGCACACCCTTACGGCAGAGGAGCTGGTCTTGATGAAGATCCTCAAGCAATACATCCACACGACCCCTATTAGTTCGTAGTTTCCGTGGTGGTCTTCACTTCCGTGGCTGTTTCCACCACGGTAACCTCCCCCGAAGCCGTATGCGTACGTCTTCGCAGCTTGGCATACAGCACACTATAGCGCTTGAAGTGATATTTCTGCGGCTTGCCCAGCAGGAAACCTATGGCCTTGAAACCGGGCAGCATGTCGAAGATGATCTTGCAGATGGCGGTTACGGGCAGGGCGAGCACGAGGCCGGAAAGCCCCCAAAGCTTACCGAACAACAGCAGGCTGAAGACAGCAACCAGCGGATTGATGCTCACCTTGGAGCCTACCACATACGGCGTGATGACATTGCCCTCGAGGATATGCACAAAGAGAAAGACACCCAGTACCCCCACCGCATACCAATAGGAGTCCTTGGTCACCAGCGCGACGATCAGCGGCAGGGCCGATCCGATCAGGATGCCGATATAGGGGATCACCACGAGCATACCGCCCAGGAACCCAAAGAATAAGGGGGACTCGATGCCGAGCGCCCAAAGGCCAATGGAATTCAGCGTGCCGATGATACAGATCACCTTTAGTAAGCCACTCAGATAGTTCTGGATGACCCCATAGATCTTTTGCACCGTTTCGTCGATGAGCAATTTCTCCGAAGAGGCAAAAACTTTGTAAAAGAACTCCAGGAAAAAGACCCGGAAATAAAGCAGGAAGAAGCTAAACAACAGGATGAGCAGGAATTGCGATACCACGTTGGTGGTAAACGTCGTTACAGAGGAGAAATAGGCGGTGCTGTTATCCTTGGCTTTTTCGAGCAGCATATGGATATGATCCGCCTGGGCAGATTTTCCGATATGGAACCGGGCCGCTATGGCCGTCTCCGCCTTATCGGCCAGCTGCGATAGTCTTTCGACGAATTGGGGTCCCTGGCCCGCCAGATGCACAAGCTGCATGGCCACCACGGTGAGGAACAACGCGGTGATGATCCCCGCCACCAATACCGATACAAAAGCGGCTACCCCCTTGTGACATCCCCATTTTTCCAGCTGGAAACAAATGGGGAACAGCATACCCGAAAAAACCACGGCAAACAGCAGGGGCACGATGACATCCTCCGCCCAGCTGAGGATCACAAAACAGATCACCAGGATAATGAGGATCGCGGCGGTGCGTACGGGTGAGGCGAATTTGAGCTCTTTCATTGGCTATATGTATAAAAATAGCCGGTCATTCGACCGGCCTTATGACCTTGCAATAACAAGGTCATTACCCCGAAACATGCCGGTTAGGCTCTGCGAATGATCCCCAGAATAAGGGATATTATGGCCAATACGATGAGTATGTGAATCAATCCACCCACACTGTAAACGAATACACCCAAGATCCAACCTATGAGGAGTATAACTGCAATCAAATAGAGTAAACCAGACATAAAATTGTTTTAAGTAGTAAGGAATCATTTTGTCTGAATACTCTATTGAAAAATGCTTGCCAATTTTGTTATACCGGAGAAAATACCTGTTAACCTTAGTTGTGGGGAATATTATCTACAATAAGAGTGGCATACCTTTGCCCTTATATAACCGCATGAGCAGATTTAAATTCCGCATCTTCTGGAAGGCCATGAAAAAAGCCGCGGTCGATTTCAACAACGACAACGCGTTCAAGCTGGCGGCATCCCTGTCCTATTCCCTGGTGTTCTCTATTGCCCCCTTCCTCATCGTGGCGATCTCGCTCACGGGCATCATCTGGGGTCAGCAGGCTGCGGAAGGCCGCATCTATGCCCAGATAAAAGACCTGGTAGGCATCAACGCGGCCCAGCAAATCCAGGACATTATTACCAATATCCACAAATCGCATCATACCGTGGCGGGGGCGATCACCGGCGGAGCCATCCTGCTGATAGGCGCCACCGGCGTATTCACCGAGATCCAGGGTTCCATTAACTATATGTGGTGTATCCTTTCGAAACCCAAGAAAGGGTGGTTGAAATTCCTCACGAACCGGCTGATCTCGTTCTCGTTGATCATCGCGTTTGGCTTTATCTCGATGGTCTCGCTGGTGGTGAATTCGCTGATGGATCTACTCGGGGATTATCTAAAGCAATACTTTACACATTTTACGGTGTATTTCTTTTACACCGTCAATCTCGTGCTGACGCTGGCGGTGATCATCCTCCTCTTCATGATCATCTTCCGTATCCTCCCGGATGCGATCATCAGCTGGAAAGATGCGTTTGTCGGGGCCATCTTTACCGGGCTGCTTTTTTTGATTGGAAAACTGCTAATCAGCCTCTACCTAAGCCATTCCAGCATCGGCGTGCTGTATGGCGCGGCGGCCTCGATCATGCTGATCCTCACATGGGTATATTATTCGTCGATCATCCTGTACTATGGGGCGGAATTTACCAAGGCCTATGCGGAAGGGGTAGGACGGACCATCCGCCCCAATTCCACCGCGGTGTATATCGAAAAAAAGGAAGTCCACGAGCTGCCGGATGAGAACCCGTCGCGGTAACTACCGCAGCCATGACTCGGAGGGCGCTCAGCTCGCCTTCTTCTTCCCTTTAAGCGAAGCCTGCAGCTGCGAAAGCAGATCCGTGCTCTTGGTGCTGTGCACCACACGGAGCGGTGACTTGACCTGTTTCCCGCCTTTGGCCTTGGCCTTGATGAGCTTGAGCAGCTCGTCCGAATAGGTATCCTTGTACTTCCCGATATCAAAAGGTCCCGAAAGCTGTTTGATGAGCTCGACGGCCATCTTCATCTCCGCGGGTTTGCTTTCGCCGGCAGGGATCTTGATCTCTTCCGGTTTGCGGATCTCCTGCGCCCAGCGAATGCGGTTCAGCACGAGCAGGTCTTCATGCGGCTTGATCAGCACGAGCTCTTCCTTATTTCGCATGACGAAACTGCCGAAACCCACCTTTCCGGTTTTTTCCAGCGCGTCACGGAGCAGCACATACGCTTTGCCACCGGATTTATCGGGCTCTATGTAATATGGAACTTCGTAGAACATGCTGTCGATCTCGGTGAGATCGATGAATTCCTTGATCTCGATGATCTTGGTCTTTTCGGGGGACGCTTTTTTGAAGTCATCGTCGTCGAGGACGACATATTTGCCGTCGAGGTTATAGCCCTTGACGATGTTCTCCCAAGGGACTTCCTTGCCGGTGTTCTCGTTGACGCGTTTGTACTTGATGTGCGAGTGGTCCTTTTTATCGAGCATGTCGAGATCCAGCTCGCTGTCCTGCGTGGCACTGTACAGTTTGATAGGGATATTCACCAGCCCGAAGCCGATAGCTCCCGTCCAGATCGATCTCATAATGGGTGTTTTTATATACCGAAGTTAGCAAAAACCTGGCGGACGGGGGGCCTGCCGGCGCTAATTCCATAGTCCCCTTACCTGCGCCACGGGGATATTCATCAGCTCCCGATATTTAGCTACGGTGCGCCGGGCGATCGAATAACCGCGTTCGGCAAGGATAGTGACCAATTGCCGGTCCGTGTAGGGCGATTTTTTATCCTCGGCCTCGATGACCTCACCGATGATGTTCTGAATGACCTTGTTGCTGATATTGGTGCCTTCCTGGTTGACAATTCCCTCCGTAAAAAGATCCTTGAGCAAGATAGTACCAAAGGGGGTCTCCGCGTATTTATTACACGTCAGCCGGCTGACGGTCGAGATATCGACCTTCACCTTATCCGCAATATCCTTGAGCTTCATCGGCTTCAGCAACAGGATATCACCGTATTTGAAATACTCATACTGCATGTCCACGATTGCCCGCATGATCTTGAGCATATTGTTCTCCCGTTGCTGAATGGCATTGATGAACCACTGCGCCGACGACAGCTTGCTGCGAAGATACTGGCGGGTAGACTTATCCGTGGCATTGTTCTGCGAGGTCTGCTGGACCATCTCCATCCACGATTGCGAGATATGCAGGTTGCTGCTCCGCTGACGGTACAGGGCCAGCTCCAAAGTATTCCCGTCATCGATGACCACGAAATCGGGTAGGATCGAAGGATTGGCCTGGATACTGCTCGTTTCGGGATTGAAAGGCCGGGTGCTGAGATGTGCCAGCAGGTTGAGGACGATCTTGATCTCGTCGTCTTCGAGCCCCAGCTGCCGGCGCAATTTGTCGAGGTTGCAGCTCCGCAGATCATGGAAGTGATGTTCCAGCAGCTCGATCGCCGTGCGGACATCGGGCCGTTTGACATTCATCCGCTTTAGCTGCAGCAACATGAACTCCTGCACATTCCGGCAACCGGCCCCGTAAGGCTCCAGCTCCCGGATCAACTGGAGCGTTCCCTCCAGTTCCTCCGCTTCGATCCATGTCTTTTTCTTGAAGCTGATCTCCGAGGCCAGCTCGTCGAGATCCTGCTCCAGGAATCCATTTTCATTCAGCGAGTCGATGAGGAAGTCGAAGATAAAATGTTTGTCTTCCGGCACGTCCAGGAACCGGCACTGCCGTTTAAGCTCTTCCCGGAAGTCGGGGACCTCCGCGATCGGTTTTTCGGGAACCTTTTCCGTATTGATATAATTGTTATACTCCGTCTTATAATCCGGGATATCGTCATAGCCATATTCGTCCCAATTCTGAAAATCCTGCACCAACTCCTTATTGTATTTGTCGGCATTGGCATCGTCTCCCGACGCCAATTCCTCGAGGGCAGGGTTTTCGCTTAGTTCATCCTGGATGCGCTGCTGGAGTTCAAGGGTGTTCAAATGAAAAAGATTCAGTAGTTCGATTTGTTGCGGCAGTATAGTGTGTTGTTGCTTCTGTGTCTGTACTTGCTTCAGCATGATACCCATTTTTTGTACATGTTTTCAGGACAAACAAGACGCCAGAAAGCAAACAAGTTGTGCCAAAGCGAAAAAGCGGCCGCCGCCCCCGACCCATGTGGAAAATACGGTACTCTTGTGGGGAAAAAATCCAACAAATTCATTGACAACGTTTTCCCGAGATTTGGTCTGCATTTTGTCGTACCTGGATAAAGTTCTAACTTAAACATTATTGAGAATTATAATTTATGAACGCACCTTCGTCCGAACATCCCCCCCGCAGGTCCCTGGTTCGCCGGCTGTTGCGTATCTTTACGAAGACGCTGCTCGTGATCTTCATCATCCTCCTGCTGATCTTCCTGCTCATCCAGACCCCGTTCGTCCAGGATTTTGCCCGCGGCAAAGCCGAAAAATATCTTTCACGGAAATTGAAAACACGCGTCCGCGTAGGTCACCTCGACATTAGCTTTTTCAACAGTGTAACGCTAAAGGACGTCCATATCGAGGACCTCCGGCACGATACCCTCCTTTCCGCCGGACTCATCGACGTCCACCTGAAGATGCTGGGTTTGCTCCACAATAATTTGGATATTAACGAGATACATCTTAGCGATCTCACCGCCAGGATACAGCGTCTTTCGCCGGATACCGTCTTCAACTACCAATTTGTCGTCGATGCCTTTGCCGGCCAGCCTTCCAAAAAGCCGGACACGACCAAGGGGAAACCCATGGTGATGGCGATCCACAAGGTCCTGCTCGATAACATCCGGCTCGTCTATGCCGATAGCGTCACCGGCAAACTGGCGACCGCCGTCATTGGCCACAATACCACCGAGATGGACGGCCCGCTCGACCTCGATAGCCTGCGTTTCAATGTCGACCGCCTGAGCCTCGAACATACTTCCATGGCCTTCCACAGCACGCCCGGCGCCATGGCCACCAGCGCCAGCGTCGCCGGCCTGCAGACCACCGGGCTTACGCTGGACCTGAACCGCCTCATCATTCATGCCAAAAAACTGGCGCTGGACAGCACGGAGTATGCCCTCGACGATAACAAGGAGCCCCATCAGAAAAAGGGCATGGATTATTACCATCTGCTCGCTAATGATATCACCCTGCACGGCGAGGATCTGACCTATACGCCGGATAGCTCCAGCGGCCGTATCACGAAAGGGGAGCTCGCCGAACGCAGCGGTTTCCGGCTCACCCAGCTGCAGACCCGGTTCTTCTACTCTAACCGCCGCATCACGCTCGACGATCTCCTCCTGCGGACCCCCGGCACCTTGCTTCAGCGATCCGCCAGCCTCCGGTGCGATTCCCTGGCAGGGATGATGAAGGATCCAGCCCATACGTTCGTACACCTCGATCTCCCCAACAGCCATATACAGCTCAAAGATCTGCTGGTCTTCGCACCAGACCTTGCCAGCCAGCCTGTATTCCGTGATCCGAATGCCGTGTGGCAGCTCAACAGCGAGCTGGATGGCAATTTCGATGCGATCAACATCCGGCGGCTAACATTTACCGGCATCCGCGATATTCAGGTTGACATGGCAGGCAGGATCATCCATCCCTTCGACAGCAAGCGCATCAAAGGCGATCTGGATATCCTCAACCTCTCTGGCAGCCGGGCCGCGCTGGCGGGTCTTTTGCCCAAAGGCACCCTGCCTTCGAATATTACTATTCCCAATCGATACGATCTGCATGGCCGGCTGGCGGGCAGCATGGATGGGATGACTAGCGATCTTCTTCTCCATACCTCATCAGGATCGGTATGGCTCAAAGGGTATATGCAGAACTTCCGTTCTACCAAAAATGCCCGTTACGATCTCGACCTGCGGACCAGGGCCCTCGACCTGGGCACCATTTTGCAGGACAGCACGCAGTGGGGCGCCGTGACGGCCCAGTTCCGGATCGCCGGAAAAGGGACGGATGTGCATAGCGCCAATTCCAAATTCTCCGGCAAGATCACTTCAGCAACTTTCAGGCATTATCAATATCATGATCTCTCCCTCGACGGCTCCATCGCGGATCAGCAGGCAACGCTGCATTCGGCGATCAACAATACGGCCGTCCATTTCGAGCTGCAGGCGAGCGCCGATCTGGCGCAAAAATTCCCGGCCCTCAAGTTAGACTGGCAGGTGGATACCCTGGACCTGCACGCCATCGGTTTGACAACCGATACCCTGCAGTTTAAAGGACATCTCACCGCCGATTTCCCCAGCACTAACCCCGATAGTTTACAGGGGGCATTAAAGATGGCGAATGTCGACCTGCTGCAGAGTGCGAGACGCATTACGACGGATAGTTTGCAGCTCACGGCCACCCGAAACGCCGGTATCGAGGACATCCGGTTGCATACCGAGATGGCCGATCTCGAGCTCAAAGGACACTACCTGCTTACCCAGGTGCCTACCGCGCTGCAACACACCATCAGCCGGTACTATCACCTCGAAGGGTTCAAGGATACCGCGTTTGTTTCGCAGGACTGGACACTGCGCATGCAGCTCAGGACTTCCCCGCTGGTGTTGACGTTGATGCCTTCGCTCCGGGGAACGGATACCGTGGGTGGCGTGCTGGCCTATAACAGCGACCGGAATTATCTGAACCTGGGGCTGAGAGCCCCACGGATCGACCTGGGAACGCAGTTCCTGCACAACATCACCCTCGATGCAGGCATCGTGGATACCAGCCTCCGCTATAACATTACCATGGCCGATGGCCATGGGGGCGGGCTCCTTTTCTATAAAACCTCGATCTATGGCGAGCTGGCGAATGATCGGCTGAAGACGACCGTGCTGCTGAAAGATAAAAATAACAAAGACCGCTATCGTTTTGCCGGTATCGTCGAGCGCGAAAAGAGCGCCATGATGTTCAGCTTCAACCCGGACAGCCTGTTGCTGAACTACGACCAATGGCTGGTGAGCCGCGATAACTATGTGCAATACGATTCCACCGGGGTGCTGGCCCATGATCTTACCATCAGCAATCAGATGGACTCGCTCTCGCTCAACAGCAAAGGGACTACCGGAGCCGCGCCGCTCGATGTTAGATTCGGCAGCTTCCGCCTCAGCACCCTCAGCCGTCTTGCCAACCAGGATTCGGTGATCGTCGATGGCGTCCTCAACGGCAATGCCGAAGTAAAGAATGTAACGACAAGCCCGACCTTCACCTCCGATCTCGACATACAAAACCTCACCGTGAGGGGCGATACGCTGGGCGATCTGGCGCTGAAGGTCAATAATGAAAAGGCCAATGCATTCTCTGCCCGGATAGGGCTCACGGGCAAGAACAACGATATTGCCGTCTCGGGCGACTATTATACCGGCGAAAGCAAGATGGATCTAAAGCTCGATCTGCGGCGGGTGAACCTGGCTGCCTTTGTCGGCGCCGCCCAGGGCGTCGTGGACAAGATGAAGGGATATCTCACCGGGCAGTTCACCATTAAAGGGACCGTCGATAAACCCAATGTTCGGGGAAATCTTTATTTCGACAGTACGGTGATCACGCCCACCGTCTCCGGTGAAGCGCTGGACGTGTCGAAGGACCGCATCGCTTTTGATGAAGACGGGTTCAATTTCAGCGAATTCACGCTCCGCGATTCGGCGGGCAACAAACTGATCCTCGACGGCAACGTGTTTACAAAGGATTATCACAAATTCGCCTTTGATATTTCGTTGAATGCCCAGAACTTCCGCATGGTCAACGCGCCGGAGAACAGCTCCCGCCAATTCTATGGCCAGCTCAATCTCGACGCGGCCATCAATTTGGAGGGCAAAATGGATGCGCCCATGATCGATGGCACGATCCGGGTCAATAAACGCACCAATTTCTACTATGTCCTGCCCGCGGACAACCCCGAAGTCGGCGACCGGGTCGGCGTGGTACGTTTCGTGGATCATCATACCGGTGATACGCTGATCGACAAAAAAGCCCTGGTCTTGCATTCCAGGAAGACCGAGATCAAGGGTATGGACATCAGTTTGAATCTGCTCACCGATACCAGCGCGCTGCTCAATGTCGTCATCGACCCCACCAGCGGTGACGCGGTCAATGTCCGCGGTCGCAGCACCCTGGTCTTTCAACTCGAGAAAAGCGGCAAAATGGATCTTACGGGTTCCTACCAGGTCACCGGTGGTTATTATACCATGTCCTTCACCGTGATCAAACGCAAATTCAACATCGAACCCAGCAGCATCATCACCTGGACGGGCGATCCCACCCAGGCCACCGTAGACCTCACGGCTTCGTACACCGCGCAAACCCCTTCCATCGACCTGGTATCCAATGTCATTTCCGATCTTCCCCAAAACGAACGATACAAATACCGCCAGAAGCTACCCTTCCTGGTTACATTGAAACTAAATGGCGACATGCTCAAGCCGGTGATCGGCTTCGATATCTCGCTGCCCTCGACCATACTCACCTTATGGCCCGATGTCGACCAACGCCTCACCGAACTGCGTTCCCAGCAGTCGGAAATGAACGAACAGGTCTTTGCACTGCTGGCGCTCGGCCGTTTCGTTGGCCCGAACCCCATGAACTCCAATGACGGTGGTGGCTCCGCCGTGAGCAGTCTCGCTTATTCCACTGGCTTCCAGATCATCACGAGCCAGCTGGACCAGGCCGCCGCCAGTCTCATCAAGCCGGTAGACGTCCACTTCGATCTCAACAACCAGCAGGACTGGAGTACGGGCACAGAGATCGATTATACGGAGCTCGACGTCACCGTCTCCAAACAATTGATGGAGGACCGGCTCCATCTTGCCGTAGGCAGTAGCTTCGATGTCGTAGGTACGGGTGCGCCGCAACAGGCGCCGTCGAATCTTGCCGGTACCCTGGACGCTGCATACAAGCTCACGAAAGATGGAAGATACCTGGTGCGCGCCTATAGACTCAACCAATATGAGGCGGTGATCTTTGGCCAGGTTATCGAGACGGGCGTAGGCTTTATCTTCAATTTCAATTATGACAACTTTTTCAAAGAGATCTTCCACCGGTCCAAGGGGGATGTGATACAACCGAGAAAAACAAAGAACTCGGGCACAACCCCGGTCCCGAACACAACCACTAACACCAGCACAACCTCGAACCCCAAATGAACACAGGCTTTCAAGTCCGGTCTTTTCTATTGATAACGGGATTGTCCGCCGTCCTCGCTTCCTGTCATGAATCTAAATTCCTTGCTGCCAACGAAACCTTGTACGCGGCCAATAAGACCGAGATCCAATCGTCCGTGCCGATGAAGAAAAAAGAGCAGAAGCAATGGAGCGAGGACATGGAGGGGTATTTACGGCCAAAGCTCAATAGCAAGTTCTTCGGTATCCGGTTAAAACTCTGGATCTATAATATCGCAGGCCCGACGCATAAGACCAAGGGTTTCAAACACTGGCTGAAGTACAAACTGGGCGAGCCGCCCGTCCTGGTGTCCCCGGTTCTGCTGGCGAACAATGCGCAAACCCTGCAAAGCCATTTCGAGAACAAAGGTTTTTTTCACGACACCGTCCTCGTGACCACCTTCGTCAAAGATAAGCACCTCACTGCCACGTATACCGCGCAGGTGGGACCCCGCTATACCATCGGCAAGATCAACTATCCGGATGATTCGGACAGGGTGAGCAACCGGATCGATAGCCTCCAGCGATCTTCGCTGTTGAAAACAGGGGACTTCTACGATCTGCAGACCATTAAGGACGAACGTGTCCGCATCGACGCCCGCCTCAAGAACCGCGGCTTCTACTATTTCAATCCGGATTATCTCATCATAGATCTCGACACGGCCGTCGGCAATCACACGGTGAATATGTTCATGCGGTTAAAGGAGGAAATGCCCGATCCTGCCCGCGAAGTGTATACGATCGACACGATCACGGCCGTGGTCAATAGCAGTAAACCCGCGACCCGCGCCGATACCAGCCATGGGAACGCCTATATCACCCCCGAAGGCTATCACATCATCGATCCCGATCACTTCCTGCGACCCCACGTTTTCAGCAGGACCCTGCTGATCAAACCCAACAATATCTATAAGGAAACCGATCACAATTCGTCGCTTAGCCGGCTCGTCAGCCTTGGCGTTTTCTCGTTCGTCAAAGCCCGTTTCGAACCGGCGTCCAGGGTCGATTCCAATCAAAAACTCAATTTGTACTACAACCTTACGCCCGCACAAAAAAAGAATCTGCGATTCGAGGTTACCGCGCTTACCCGCAACGATAATACCACGGGTACTGAGGTGGCGGTGGACTGGCGGCATCGCAATCTCTTTCGGGGTGGCGAATTGTTCAGCATCCGGCTTTACAGCGGCCTGGAGGGACAGAGCGTGAGTACGACGGAAAAATCGCTTACCCGCCGTGTGGGTATCGATGCCACGCTCACCATTCCGACCATCGTCTCGCCCTTTAACCTGAATACGAGCAGCAAGTTTGTACCGAAGACCAGGGTCGAAGGCGGTTACGACATCTATGAGAACAATTCGCTTTACACCCTTACGTCATCGCACGCCAGCTTTGGGTACCAGTTCAAGAACCGCGTCACCTCCGAGAACGGCATCACGATCCTCGGCATAAGCTATGTCCGGCCTGCCCATATCACGGACAGCATGGAGGTGGCTATCGGTAAGAATAAGAATCTGTATTATGCGATCGAGCCGCAGTTCATTATCGGTCCTTCCTGGAATTTCAACTACAATTCGAGCCTCGATCCCCGGAATGCCCGCAAGCCCAATAATTTTTGGTTCAATGCGAATCTGGATTTTTCGAATAACCTGCTGGGTCTCTTCACCGGTGCGAATGTCAACAAAACCGGTAAGCCCAAGGAGATCTTCGGCGTGCCTTTCGCCCAGTACATGAAGTTCGATCTCGATTTCCGGCACTATCTGAGCTTCAGCAAGACGAGCATGCTGGCGTACCGGGCGACAGGGGGCATCGGCATTTCGTATGGCAACAGCACCAGCCTGCCGTTTGTCAAAGCCTTTTTTGCCGGTGGGACAAATGATATCCGGGCTTTCCGCGCCCGCGCCCTGGGACCCGGACACTACTTTGCGGGCAACCCCAACTCGGATGCCTTTATTCCCGACCAGCCGGGAGATATTAAATTGGAGGGCAACCTCGAATACAGGGCACAGCTGTATGGTCTTATCAAATGGGCAGTATTTACCGATTTCGGCAATGTGTGGACACTGCACAATGACACCAGCCGGCCGGGCGCGGTGTTTACCCCGGGTTTTATCAAGGATTTCGCCGTGGGCGCCGGCGCGGGCTTGCGCTTTGATTTTACCATCCTGGTCCTGCGCATCGATATGGCCGTTCCCCTGAGGACGCCCTGGAAACCCGAAGGGTCGAAATGGAATTTCAAAGGTGCAACGGATATCAGCGACATGGTGTTGAATCTGGCGATCGGCTATCCATTTTAGACCCGACTGCGGAATGTTTTCCCCGCCGCCCCGGTTTTAACCCCCGATGGCATTATTTTTTCATGCACTCTAAATGATGATCTCCTGAGCCCTAAACTTCGCGCTTTTAAACTTTTTTTATGAAGTCGAAGTTTTATGTGCATGAGGGGCCGTTGCGGGCGTCCGGACAGAATAAAAAAGCTTTAATTATTCTAAATGACCTCATCCGGATCAATATCGATCGAATCACAGCCTACGAGAAAGCCTCCCATGCCGAGATAACAGCTGAACCAGAGATACGCAATGTCTTTTACCGGCTAGGTACCGATAGCAGAGCCTATGTCAATACCCTGCACGCAGAGGTGATCAAGCTGGGCGGAGCCCCGGTGACCCAATCCACGATCTCGGGGAAGATCCACCTCCACTGGCTGGAAGGAAAACATAGTTTCGAGGGGCTGGACACGCCTTCCCGGCTGGACGCCTGCGTGGTTTCAGAAGAGGCCATCCAAAAGGCATACGGCCAGGCGCTGGCCGAACAAAATAGCATGTCCGAACGTATTTACCAGTTAATAGAAAATCAACTGTGGTCCCTGGAACGGGCACACCAGCAATTGTTAAGTCTTCACGAACGCCAATCGCAATGACAAACAGCCAATCGCAATGACAAACAGCCACGAAGTATGATCAATACCACCGACCTCTCCGAATTCGAAGTCCTGCTCCCGGGTTCCTGGGTGCGCGGCGGCTCGGGCCAGATCTATTCTTTTACCGCTGACCAGATGGAGCTACGCGACGAACGCCTGTTCAAGGAACTCTGTATTACCGACCCAAAGGGCAAGACGCGCCGTTCACTGCCCTATGCACTCACCATCGAGAACGATTACTGCGGCATCCTCACCGGCGACCAGGAATTTATCATCACCAGCATCACCAAACATCCGGATGGTTCGATGGATATGGAATGGAAGGATAGGATGAATACCCTGATATCCTTCCATCGGAATGCGTGACACCATAGCCAGATTTTGGCGGCCCCGCGGCTAGCCGTGCTTGAAGTACTGGATGGCGCGTTCATGTTTTTTCGCTGCTTCCATACTATCGAACGTTCCGAGATTCCTTCTTTTTCCTGTCTTCTCATCCTTCTTTCGGGAATAGATGCGGTATTGTCCCGATTTTAATTTGCGTATCATAATTATAGGTTTTACAGGCAGAACCCAAAAAACCGGGCCCGGAGACCAAAATAAGACAGGCCCCGTAGAAACGGGGCCCCCAATTTATTCTTTCAGGTTTATTGACGGAGTATGAGCAAAAAAATTATGCCAGCGACCAGGACCATTCTTGTGCAATATTTTCCTCATCCTGGGCCCGATTCGGGGGAAAGGCGCAGGCCCGATAATACGTCCCAATACGGGAAAAAATGTGTTTATGCCTGATAATGAAACGCTCCCGCATCCCTGAGCCACTTACCCACTTACCCTGATGGTGCGATGCCAATAAGTGGTATTGATTTTGAAAAAATCTAGTTCTAAAAACATAAATATGTTGCCCCAATCCGACTTGCGCTTTTTGAGAGAAAAAATAGAAGAGCTGAAAAATGCACTTTTTTTTAGTGAGAACACCTCGGTTTTAAAAATAGCGACTACCATCGTTTCCGTTTTGAAGGTTGATGAGCTGGGTGAGATGTGGTTCTTTATTTCCCGTCCACAGCAGGCCCTGCATGAATTCGACCGGGAATTCCCCGTGAAGCTCGAATTCTTCAAAAAGGACAAGGATTTCTTTGTTCATGTATTGGGTAAGGCCTTTATTGTAAATGATCCCGAAGAGATCAACAGCCTCGTGCACGATGATATCCGCGAGCTGGCGGGGGGGCATCTCGTGCTGATCAAGGTGAGGATGTTGAAAGCGGATTACTTCGAGCGCACACCCACGGCTACACATGCCAGCTGGTGGCGCGATCTGCGGAACCAGTTGCATACCTGGATGTACAACACCCGGCCGGGCTACAAACCCTATCATCTCGCCGATGCACCGATGCCTATGCTGTCTTACCGGCCCGTAGCTTAATCGTCCCTAATCAATCCCCCCTGTCCAACCTTTTGGTTCGTACCCTACTTCTTTCCGCAATATCCTTCCTCTCACCAATATCCCTCCTCTCACCAATATCCTTCCTCTTGCGCCGGTACCTTTCTTCCCCGTTTTGTCGCATGGCATAGGAATTGATGCCCTAGCAGAAAAATATTGAAACGGAAAAACAGCCAATTATGAAAAAATTATCCAGTTATTGTCTCGCCGGTGCATTTTCCCTGTTCCTTTTCAGCTGTGGGAACGGTGGTTCTTCTGATAGCACACAGGCTGCGAAAGATTCCAATGCCGCCAAGATGGACAGCGCCAAGACCGATTCATCAAAAGCGGTGATCCCAAGTACGGTTTCGAAAGACGATCAGGACTTTGCGGTCAATGCCGCCAATGCGGGCATGACTGAGATCCAGGCCGGCCAGATTGCCGAAACCCAGGGCACCACTAAAGCTGTAAAGGATTACGGCGCCATGATGGTGAAGGATCACACCGAGGTGGCGGACAAATTGAAGGCTATTTGTGCGCAGAAGAATATCACGCTCCCCACCTCGATCTCCTCCGATATGCAAAAGAATATCGATGACCTCAAGGCCAAATCCGGAAAGGATTTCGACAAGGCCTATCTCGATATGATGATCTCCGATCATAAGAAGGTGATCAGCGCTTTCGAGGATGAGTCCAAGAAAGGCTCCGATGCCGATATCCGGGCGTTTGCGGATAGCACCCTGCATGGCCTGCATCATCACCTCGATGTAGCGGAGAAGGATAAGAAGATGGAAAAGAATATGTAGACCGATACGACTATTATACCAACGCGGGCGGAAGCAATTCCGCCCGTTTCCTATTTGCGGCGGCTGCTACTCCGTTTTTAAACTCTTCGCGGGATTGGCCTGCGCCGCCCGCATCGCGCGTAAGCCAACCGTGAGCATGGCGACCAACACCACTATCATCCCCGCGCCAAGGAAGATCCAGACACTGATAGGCGTACGATAGGCAAATCCTTCGAGCCAGCGGTGCATCGCATACCAGGCGAGCGGCGTGGCGATCAGGATCGATATGACCACGGGTTTGATGAGGTCTTTGGAGATCAGCAGCACGATACCGGTGACACCCGCACCAAGAACCTTGCGGATGCCGATCTCTTTGGTGCGTTGCCCTACGCTAAAGGTCACCAGCCCCAGCAAACCGAGACAAGCGATAAAAATGGCCAGGACGGTAAAGGTCAGCAGCAGGCTGCCCTGCTTGCGCTCGGCGTCATACTGCCGGGAGAAATTCTCGTCGAGAAAATTATATTGAAAGGTGCCGTTGGGGTCGAAGCGGTGATATACCCCAGCAATATGTTTCAACGCCTGGGGGATACGCGTGGGGCTGACACGCACGGCGACATTGTCTTCTTCCATCAGGTTGGGTGGCAGCTCGAGCACGATCGGCTGGATCTTGTATTGCAGCGAATAGATATTGAAATCGTGCACGACACCCACGATCCTGGCGACACCCAGTGAATCGCCAGGGCCGATCCTCAGCCGCAGCCGTTTGCCTATGGCGCTCGTCCAACCCATTTCTTTTTCAAAGGTTTCGTTGACAAGCACACTGCCCGTGACATCGGTGGGCTGCACCGCGGAAAAATTCCGGCCTTCTTTTAAGCTGATCTGCATGGTAGGCAGATAATCGGCATCGACATAATAACTCTGCGCGAGCTTGCTCTGATGCGTGAAGGCGCCACCTTGTTCGAAAAAAACGGGGATCGTCCCGATATAATTTTTCCCGATGGGATTGCTGGCAGCAGCTGCCGCCTCCACACTCGGGTCTTCTTTTAATTGCGTCTTGAGCTCTTCGATGTGCTGGCGTACCGCCCGGTTGCCGAGATGGAAGTTCAACACCTGGTCTTTGTTGAAGCCGAGATCCTTGTTCTCCATATAGTGCAGCTGGCGATAGATGATGGAGCTGCCGGCGATCAGGAAGATGGTGATGACAAACTGGAAGGTGACCAGTGATTTACGGAAAAGGATCGTATGCTGCTGGCTCCCCTGCAATCCCTTTAACGAAGGGATCGTTTTGAACCCCGAGAGGAAGAGGGCAGGGTAGAGGCCGCCCGCCAGGCCGATCAGGGTGGCGAATAAGGCCAGCGCTGTCAGTGTGCGCCCCCAACCATAACGGTCTATGGTAAGCGTTTTTTCGGCCAGCGCATTGAAGGCAGGCAGGAAAACGATGGCCAGCACGATGGCTATGGCCGCCGCTAGCAGCGCGAACACCACGGATTCGGTGAGGAATAGGGCCATCAGCTGTTTGCGGCCCGATCCGATGACCTTTCGGACGCCGATCTCTTTTAACCTGACGCTCGACCTGGCGGTAGCCAGATTGATATAATTGATGACGGCGATGCTCAGCACCAGCAGCGCGATGGCGGCAAAAAGCCAGATGTATTTGATATCGCCGTTACGGCTGAGCTCATAGTCGAGATGGCTGTGCAGATGGATCCAGGTGAGCGGCTGCAGCCCGATCTGTAAGGTCGAGCCCTTGCCCATGGGCGTTTTCAGGTATCTATCGAAAAACTCCGGCATCCGGCCCTCCAGCTTGTGTACATCGGCGTCCTTGCGGAGCAGGATATAGGTATAGAGATAGGCCCCGAGCCAGTTGTCATTGCCGTCAAGGGTTGACGGCATGGCGCGAAGGGCGCTGGGCCGAAGATGCGCATTCTCGGGCTGGTCTTCGATGACGCCGGTGACCAGGTCCGGTGTGCCATGCTCGAAATCCACGGTTTTATCCAGCGCGTCTTCCGCACTCCCGAATAGTTTTTCCGCGAGCGTCCTGGTGAGGACAATAGAGTTGGGTTTTGTCAGCGCCGTGTTCGGGTCGCCATACAAAAAGGGAAACTTGAAGATGGAGAGGATAGCGTTGTCGGCGAACACCATATCACCCGCGTCGATCTTCTTGTCGCCGTTGATCAGCGTTGCGCCGCCGTCCGCGTCGATGCGGGCCGCGGCTTCGATCTCGGGGTAGTCCCTCTTGAGCGCCGGCGCAAAGGGCGGCGACGTGATCGCCAGGTTAAAGCTCCCGCCGCTCCAGCTCCCGGATTCCACGACGCGATAGATGCGGTCGGCGTTGGGCGAGACCCGGTCATAGCTCAACTCATTGGCAATGTACAGCGCCATCAACCAAAAGACGGCCAGTCCTACCGCCAGTCCGGCAATATTGATCACCGAAAATATCTTGTTGCTGCGCAGATTCCGCAGCGCCACGCGGATATAACTTTTAAGCATGACCATCCGGCTGCCGATTTCGTGCCAAGATAACTAAATAGCTGGGAAGCATGAACTTCCGCTTTCCCGCCGACCACGCCCGCGTTCAAATTCAATACACCCGTTGTACGGATTCGATACAGGTGCCTGCTTACCCCCGCTTTTCCAACCTTCTTTGTTCTCCTAAAACCCCTTTGGATGCTCCTTATTGTACGGCGTCGCATCCTGAAAAGCCTTCGCAAAAGCCAGCAGCTGCGCTTCTCCATAAAGCTGACCGATAAAGCTGATACTTCCCGGTAGACCGCCCGGTCTATAACCCACCGGCAGCGTCACGGACGGATGACCCGTAAGATTCGTGATCGCGAGCTGATCCCCGATCTCCGCGGGCGCAATGATGATATCGTATTGCCTGATCCATGGATCGACTTTTTGCATGATGGCGGTCCGCATCCGGCAGGCATTCACGTATTCCACGGCTGGAACAAAACGCGCGGTACGAAAGGTGTTGGGCCACCGGTCCTTGTTCTGCTGGACCATCTGGTCGTCGGCGTTGGTACGAGTGAGCTTGTCGAAGGCTGCGGCGGCTTCTACCCCAATTATGAGACTGAGGATCTCGTTACCATGAAGGTCATCCGGAAAGTCCACAGGGATCAGTTTTACGCCCAACCGCCTGAGAATTGCCAGCGTTTGTTTCTCCGGGCTGTCCTCGGGTAAAGTATCAATATAATTCCGGGTATAGGCGACGCGTAGCTTCGACAGATCGACCCTTCCGGTATAGTTGAACGGCATTCTCCGCGAAGAAGCGTCGACGCTATCAGCACCGTGTATGTAGGCAAAGACGATGGCCGCGTCTTCGGCGCTGCGGCAAATGGGCCCCACTTTGTCCGAGCTCCAGCAGAGAGCCATGCAACCCGTTCGGGCGACACTGCCGAATGTCGGCCGGAGACCGGTGGCGCCGCATCGCTGGGACGGGTCGACTATGGAACCATAGGTCTCTGTTCCGATGGCAAAAGGCACCAGGCCAGCCGCCGTGGCCGCTGCCGACCCCGCCGAACTGCCACCCGAGCCCAGTGCCATATTCCAGGGATTGCGTGTCTGCCCGCCGAACCATACATCGTCCATCGCCAGCTCGCCCAGCGACAGTTTGGCGACGCATACCGCCCCGGCATACGCCAGTTGTTGGGCCACATACGCATCCTGCCGGATCACCTGGTCTTTGAAGGGCGGCGTCCCCCAGGTGGTATGCGTACCTGCGATCGCAAAGAGGTCTTTGATACCATAAGGAATGCCCTGTAACGGGCTCTTGTAGATGCCTCTGGCCAGATCCTTATCCGCCTCGCGCGCCTCTACCAGCGCACTGTCCTCGCGAAGTTCTATGACGCAGTGCAGCACCGGGCCGAAACGTTTCAGCCGGTCCAGGAAAAAGGTCGTGAGCTCGACCGAGCTGATCTTTTTTCGTTTGATGAGCGAAGCAAGCTCCGGTATGGAATAAAAGGCGAGATCGTCGCGGTTGGTGGGAAGAGTCACCGCCGGCGGGATATTCCAGTGCAGGGGGAGTTGTTTCCGGTCATACGGCGTACCCGGTAGCAGGGGATCGAATACGAGCGATAGCGGTACGCTGTTGTACAGATCATGCTGATGCAGGTATTGATAGAAATGGAGATGGTCTATCGCTCCGCTGAGGATGGAGTCCTCTTTCACCGGCGTGAAATGGAGATCGAAGAGTCTTTCCGCGGCCTGAATATCCTGCAGGCTAATGGAGTCCTGGGCGGTCAGCGAAAAACAGGGGAGAAGGAATGCAAGGACCACCAGGTAATTGTGCACGCGCATGTTAATTGTAGTTTTAACGGCATAAATTAAGCAAAAAACCGGCGCGATCTGTAACATTGGGTTTGGCGTGCCGTCATCTCCATGGGCGGCCGAAGGCAGCCCGTCCGAAGGACAATCATTACATGTCAGTCGAAACATTCAAACAACACGTTCTGCCCCTGAAAGACAAGCTGTTCCGGTTTGCCTTGCA
>Ga0134126_10003516_pt1 | contig 19607 bp, 17 predicted proteins | sample KB31752_FD_96881 | JGI IMG/M metagenome (GOLD analysis project Ga0134126, IMG submission 96881) | Terrestrial soil microbial communities with excess Nitrogen fertilizer from Kellogg Biological Station, Michigan, USA - KB3-175-2 | ecosystem: Environmental > Terrestrial > Soil > Unclassified ...
ATCGATATGATGCGGGCTTCCCTTGTTGCCGCCGGCGCGAACATATTCGGCAGATGGCCACACGACGCGAATTCGTCGAACGGACGGCGTTGTCCGCGATAGGGCTCCTTGTTCCGGACGCACCTGCTGGCATCCTGCCACGCAAAGACGCCGAAACTCAGGCACGAGCTGGCTTTTTGAACCTGCTGCGCGCGCCGGATCGCGTAGTCGTACAGACGACGACAGGCACGCACGCACTGAATCATTACACGAGCGATCGCTGGACGAGCGACGGCGGTATCGTCGTGACGACCGCCGAACAGCCCGGAGCCCTTCGCGTCGCGCTGTCGACACCGTCGGTCGCGATCAAGCGATTGTATCTCCGCTGGCGCGGCGACGTGAGCAGCACGCGTCTCATCATGGGCGACGCATGGGAGCGCGCGTACGGCGATCTCGAATGGCGAACGTGGATTCCCGATCGAGTCATGCCGTGGTACTTCGCGACGCATGACGGCTCCGTCACAAACGCGTACGGCGTACGGACTGGTCCTGGCGCATTCTGCTACTGGCAGATCGATAAACATGGGATTAGCCTCTGCGCGGACGTCCGGAGCGGTACCGCTGCAGTACTGCTCGGTGAGCGCACGCTCGGCGTTTGTGACGTCGTCTGTCGCGCGGGACACACTGGCGAGTCCGCGTTTGGCGCCGTGCACGCGTTCTGCCGCCAGATGTGCCAGAGCCCGCGTCTTCCGTCGCAACCTGTTTATGGAAGCAACGACTGGTACTGGGCATACGGAAAAAACAGCGCGGATTCCGTGCGTGTCGATGCGCAACACATCGTAGAGCTATCGCCAACGGGCAAGAACCGGCCGTTCGTCGTAATCGACGACGGCTGGCAGCCCGGACGCGGAAAGGATGAAACGGGGCTCGGCACGTGGGATCGTGGCAACGAAAAATTCCCGGACATGCCAGGCCTCACCGCTGACGTCAGGAAGATCGGAGCCCGCGCCGGTGTGTGGATCCGTCCGCTTCAACCCGCCGCTGACACACCCGACAACCAACGCCTCGCACGTGAACGAACGGTACTCGATCCAACGGTGCCAGAAGTCCGTCAGAAGATCGCCGAAGACATTACACGATTGCGCGAATGGGGCTTCGAGCTGATCAAGCACGATTACACGACGTTCGACATCTTCGGTCGATGGGGCTTCCAGATGGGCACCGACCTCACGCGCGGTGAATGGACGTTTGCATCCGGCGCTGGCAGGACGACGGCAGAAGTCATAACCGATCTCTACGCAGCCATCCGCGCGGCTGCGGGCGAGAGTCTCGTCATCGGCTGCAACACCGTGAGCCATCTATCTGCCGGACAGTTCGAGTTGTGCAGGGTAGGTGACGATACCAGCGGCACCGACTGGGGACGTACGAGAAAGATGGGCGTGAACTCACTCGCCTTTCGTGGCGCTCAACACGACGCGTTTTACGCGGTCGACGCCGATTGTGTCGGTGTAACGAATGACGTTCCGTGGACGTTCAATCGACAGTGGCTGGATCTGCTCGCCCGAAGTGGCACGACGCTGTTCGTATCGCTCGCGCCGGACGCACTCGGCGCGCGACAGCGTGCGGATCTGCGAAGTGCACTGGCCCTCGCTGCAACGCGCGAGACGGCCGGCGAGCCCCTCGATTGGCAGCGCACCGTGTACCCGGAAACGTGGAAGCTGCGGGGTGAAGCGAGCAGTTTCGACTGGGTGGGCGAGGATGGAGTGGGGCTGCCGTGATCACCTCCTCGGCGCTTCCACCGGTGCGCTAACCCGCGATTGGCGGCCCGAACCACACGCTCGCCGCAATTATGAGATACAACCCTATCAACGCGGCACCCTCGACATAGTTCGACTCGCCATCGAAGATGATCAGCGCGCCCAGGATCGCCGCCAGGCCAAGAGCGGCGACAAGGAGTGTCGGGGCGACCAGTGTGAGAACTGGGCCGCCAATGACCGTGCTGATGAGCACCAACACAGGGATGAGCAGCAGCGCGACCTGGAGGCTGCTGTTGAGAATCAGGCTCACCGCGAGGTCGGCCTCGTTGCGCGCCGCTGCCGTGATGCCGACCACGTTCTCGACCGCATTGCCCGCGATCGCCACGATTACGAGCCCGACGAACTCCTCCGAAAGCCCGAGGCTGGCCATGGCAGGCGTCAGTGCAGCGACGAACCAGTCGGACACCAGCGCGGCGCCGACACCGGCGACGCCAAGAACGACAATGGAGGCGCTGAGTGACCAACCGTGCCGTTGGGCGCCATGATGTTCGCGTGATGGCCCGATACTGCCGCGAATTGCCATCGGAATACTGCACACGAAGACGATCAACAGGACGAGGGCTACGACTACGCTCAGATGGTCCGCATGGCCAAAATCCGGAGCGCCGGGCTCTGTCGCCAGTGTGGGAATGGCGAGCGAGGCGACGGAAAGCACGAGCAACATGGCGGTCAGGCGGGTTGTTCCGGCGCTGAAACAAAGTGTCCCGTGGCGTACGCCACCGACCACGAAGGCCAACCCCAGCACGAGCAGACTGTTGGCGAGGATGGAGCCAATCAGCGCTGTCTGCACCACGATCACGAGACCGGCCCGAAGCGCAAAGATGCTGATGAACAGCTCAGGCAGATTCCCCAGCGCCGACTGCACGACCCCGGTCGCCCCCGGGCCGAGCCGTGTGCCGAGCTGCTCGGTCGACACGCCGACCACGGACGCCAGGCTTGCCAGTGCGATGGCGGTGGTGACGAAGATGACGATCTGATTTGTGCCGGCGATCCTGAGCGCCGCACTGGTAGCGGTCGCCACGATCGCCACCGAGCCAAGAATAAGTGCCTTTCGTCCCGTGATGGCGATGGTTTGTGCAAGCATGAGTCACCGGAGTCTGGTGCCAGTTTGGCAATCTGTCAAAAAAAGCCGCGCGTCAGTACGCATCAGTACGCGACCGCACTGCGACGTTCTACTCGACGTACAGGCACAGCCCAACGACTTGAGTGTATCTGGCGTACATTTGAATGGTTGGCCATACTTCTGATCGGGCCATCGTCTTCGTCACAAGCTCAGGTTTCAAGATTCCGTGATGTCCATACCACGATGCATGCGCGCTGCGGCGTCACTGACGTCTTTTGCGCTGCTGGCGGTTTCCATTGGCGCTCCAGGGCGCTTGCCTGCGCAAGCGGCTGCCGGAAACAGCGTCACCGCGCCCCACGATTACGTCCAGGCCGACGTCGACTTCGTTCAGGGCATGATCATCCATCATGCGCAGGCAGTCGTGATGTCCGACTGGGCGCCGACACACGGCGCGAGTTCCCGCTTGCAGGTCCTGTGCAAGCGCATCGCTCTCTCGCAACGCGATGAGATCACCATGATGCAGAGCTGGCTCGAGGAGCGTCATCTCGCGGTGCCGGACCCGCTCCACATGCTGCACCCGGGCAACGGCCCGATCCATGACCGGAGCGGAATGAACATGCCGGGAATGGACATGGGAGACCACATGATGATGATGACCGGAATGCTGACCCCCGCGGAGATGCGACAGCTCGACTCCGCTCGTGGCCCGGCGTTCGACCACCTGTATCTCACCGGAATGATCAAGCATCACCAAGGCGCTCTCGACATGGTCGCCAAGCTCTTCGCCACTCCCGGCGCCGGGCAACAGCCGGAGCTCTTCAGCTTCGCAACCGATGTCGATGCGGGCCAGCGCGCCGAGATGGCGCGCATGGAGGCCATGTTGAAAACGCTCACACCGAGTCAAACCAGATGACACAGAAGCACGCATCGTTTCGCGCGCCTACCGCGCTGCGAGCGCTGTTTTGCGCCGCCGCCTCGCTCGCGCTGGCATTGCCAGCGCAGGGCCAATCCAATACCAACGACCCGCGCGTCGGACTCAAACCGGGGCTGTACGACGCCGGCGTCGCGTCCAGGGGTCTCTCTCTCGTTGCACACCGCAACAAGCCTGACGTATTCAAGCCCAACGCACCGGGCGGACTGACCTACGCGAACTCCGACATGGCGTTCGGTGGCCACTACCTGTATCAAGGAAATTTCAGCGGCTTCCAGATCTGGGACATCGCGAACCCGCTCCAGCCCAAAATAACGGAGGCCTACGCCTGCTTCACCGAGCAGGGCGACGTTTCCATCTATGGTCACCTCCTCTTCGTCTCGGCGGAGAACACGGGAAACCGGCTGGATTGCGGCAGTCAGGGGATCAAGGACAGCGTGAGCAAGCAGAGGATGCTCGGCATTCGCATCTTCGACATCGCTGATCCGATGCATCCCAAGCAGGTTGCCGACGTTCAGACCTGCCGTGGATCTCACACGCACACTCTCGTACCGGACCCGATCGACAAGTCCGTCGTGTACGTGTACGTGTCAGGACTCGCGCGCGTGCGCTCGAGCAGTGAGATGCCGAGCTGCGAGAACGGCGGCATCACCGATCCGAACAGTGCACAGTTTCGCCTCGAAGTAATTCGGGTTCCACTGGCGCATCCTGAGCAATCCAAGATCGTGAGCATCGCGCGCATCTTCAACGACCTCACTGCTCCGCCGACGCATGGCGTCGCATACGCGGACACCGCCAACGGCGCAGCGGTAAAGGCAGCGCGTGGATTTCTCGGACGGCTGGGACTTCCGGCGACCGCAACTGCCGCCGATTCGGATCGCGCCGCGCAGCTGCTGGTCGAGATCCAGGAGCATCGCGACGACACTGCGCGCACGCGCGGCGCAATCGACTCCCTCGAGAAGCTGGGTGTACACGTCCGTGGAATGATGGGCGGTGGTCAGGCACGCGGTGGCCCGTCACAGTGCCATGACATCACGGTGTATCCGAGCGTCGGACTCGCCGCTGGTGCGTGCTCGGGGTACGGGCTTCTTCTCGACATCAAGGATCCGACACATCCTGTCCGCATACAGGCCGTTGCAGATTCCAACTTCTCGTTCTGGCATTCGGCGACGTTCAACAACGACGCTACCAGCCTGCTCTACACCGACGAGTGGGGCGGTGGTACGCAGCCCAAGTGCCGCGCAACGGATCCGATCGATTGGGGTGCGGACGCGATCTTCACGCTTCGCAACAGAAAGCTCAATCACGTTGGCTACTTCAAGATGCCAGCCGCGCAGACCGCGACGGAGAACTGCGTTGCACACAACGGCGGCTTGATCCCGGTGCCGGGTCGCGACATCATGGTGCAGGGATGGTATCAGGGCGGCGTATCGGTATTCGACTTCACCGATCCCGCTCACCCGAAGGAAATCGCGTACTTCGATCGTGGACCGATCGACGCATCCAAGCTCGTGATCGGCGGATATTGGGCCGGTTACTACTACAATGGGTACATCTACGGCTCGGAGATCGCACGGGGACTCGACGTTTTCAAGCTGACGCCGACCGCCGACCTCACGCAGAATGAGATCGACGCCGCCAATCTCGTAAGGTTCGATCGCCTCAACCCGCAGAGCCAGCCCAAGCTCGTGTGGCCGGCTGCATTCCCGGTCGCGCGCGCATACGTAGATCAGCTCGTGCGTGACAACGGACTGCCAGCTGCACGTACCACGGCTATCATGACTGCGTTGAAGAGTGCGGAGCAGATGAGCGGCGCGAAGCGCGCCGCCGCACTCAAGACGCTCGCTGGACAACTCGATCACGACGCAGCCAGCGCAAGCGACGCCAAGCGCGTCAATGCACTTGCGACGGTGGTCAAGCGACTGGAGACCCGGTAGCTACTGGGCGGTTCTGATGCAGACAAATGGGCACGCCGAAAGGCGTGCCCATTTGTCTGCATCTCGACGATGGCTCAGCGCGTTGCACAGATCACGGAACGCACGCCGTGGTTCATATTTGAGCGCGACCGTGTAGTACTGGGAAATGTGTCGAGTATCGCGCAGCTCTCCTTGACGTCGCTTTCCATGCCCCAGTGCGACAGGCGATAAACGCCCATCAGCGCACGTAGAACGGCGGCGGCTCGATCCCCAGTGAGCGAAGGTAGACGTAACCCTGACCACGGTGATGAATCTCATTGTCGATAGCGTACAGAACCATCGCGTAGCCCGGCATGGTCCACTGACCGAATGCGGTATCGACTTCCTGAAAGCGGTGCGGCGGAATGTCGGGCCACATCCGGTCGATCTCCGCCGTCGTGTTGTCCCAGAGCGCCAGCAGCTCAGCCTTGCTGGTCGCATCCGTGGGATCGTACGACGTCCATTCGCCGGTGATCTCGCCGCGCAGAATGGGCACGGCCATCTTGATCACCTCCATCGCGAGTGCCGAGAAAGGTCGCATTCCGCCGATTGAGAAGGTAAACAGCGACTCGTCAGGAAATGCGTCGATCATGCGACGCGTGAGCCTGCGATGTCCCTGCCAGTCTTCCAGGAGCTGTTCCGGAGTTATCACGACGCTTGTGCTGGACGATGATGCCATGGTAGACCCGTGCTGAGGGAGAGATGATTCACTGCGACTCGATAAATTAGACACACGGATTGCATTGCGCCAATAGTGTCGGTCGTCGTTACCGCGCTCCGCGCAATCGCCGTGAGGCCAGCTCCAGCAACAGCGAAACCAGCAGGATTCCGAACAACACGCTCGACGGTGCCTCGCTCTGCAACGGCGACACTGCATCCGGCGGGCCTGATCGCGCGCCCAGCCGATCCACCATGTCGGCAAGCGGGGCGGGATCGCTGCCAGCGTCCGCACCGACCGCGACGCGCGGCGCGTACGCAACGGATGCAACTGCGCGCGCCAGCCACGCACGATGCGCTGCAACCGGATCCGATACGGTATCGTCTCCCGACATTCGCTGGCGCCAGAGGTCCTTGTATCCCACACGAATCACGCGTCCTGCGCCAACACGAGATGCTTCTACTTCACCGCCCGACGGACGCTGCTCTAGTACGACGGATGTGGCGCCGCTCGGGCCGACCCTGGCGGCGTCATGCAACGTGATGAGCCCGCCGCCACTGCGCACGAATGCGTTCGCGCCGCGCGACACGAGCGCAGCGGTACTGTCAACAGCGATGACCGCGGCGTAGCGGGACGTGTCCGGAAGTGCGGGACTGCCTTCGCGCACATCCACGCCAGGCGCGACATGGGTGACGACATCGACCTTCCATCCGCGCTCGGCGAGCGCTGCGACCGTGAACTTGGTCTCCCAGCTGGCCGCGCCTTCGACGAGCAGCCGCTTTAGAATAACCGTGTCCGGAGAGTTGGCCCACGCATTCGAGCCACCAACCGATATCCCCGCGCGACCGGGGGTACCGGGAGCTTCCACGCTGATGCCATAGCGGCCCCCCTTCACGCTGTCCATCACGCCGACAACATCTCGTACGACGGTCATGCTATCCCGTGGCACCGACGCCAACAGCTCGTAGCCGCCCGACGGATCGACCAGGCGCGTAACCGTGAGTGCGAGCGGAGCTATCCTTGCCGAGTTCCATGTGACATTGGTACCCGCACGCCCGATCGCCGCTAGCCAGTCGCGCTGATCACGCGGGAGTACCGAATCAAGAGCCAGGTGCAGCCGCGCGGGACCGGCTACGCTCCATCTTGGCAACGATGCCGCGACGCTTCCCTGTCCGGCATCCTCGGTATGCCCCGACTGTGACAACGGTTCCCACGCACGCATGAGAATCACAACCAGCAACGCGAGGCTGATCACGCGGAGTACCCACTCGCCCACGCGGCGCGCGCTAACGGGTGAGGGCATACACGATGATGTTGACGCCGAATCTGGTATTGTCGACAGCGTTGAAGCGCTTGCTCTCCGGATGGTAATTCCATTCCGAGCTGTAATCCTTGCTGCTGTACAGAAGCGCGATACGACCGCCGTGCATCACACCCTGAAGGTTCTTGTGCACGAGATTATCGCCCCATCCATTCAGCTCCTGACTCGTGGTTGGCGGCCCGTCCGGGAACCTGAAGAATGAGTGGTATAACTCGTGGTCGTTGGGGATGTCGACCGGTCGGGACAGAGCGATCGCTATCTCTTCCATCGCGGTTTTGTGAAACACTCCGTCGATATCGTGGTTGTGATCATCCACGAAAATCATTCCGCCGCGATCGGTCAGCTTCCTGATGTTGCGGCGCTCAGCCGCCGAGAAGCGTACCGGCATGTGTCCCGTGATGTAAACGAGCGGATAATCCAGGATCGCATCGGATGCCAGCGCGACGTTCACGCCACTCGGCGCCAGTGCAATACTCGTATACTGCGCGACCGAGTCGATGAGGTTGGCCGGAACGAGCGGCGCCGAATCCCAGTCGCCGGAATCGTACTGCCCCGTGCAGAAGACGAATCTGGTCATGGCTTCCCGCTCCACGACCCACTCCATGGCACGGCGGCATTTCCAGCGCGTGGCGCGCCGAGCAACGCACGCCGGGCGCGCACGAGCGATGGCGTCATGTCCTTGCCCGCGCGGAACGCGTCGACGGCGTCACCGAGCGCCGCAGCGAACGGGGCATTGACGGAGACAGCGTCTGCGCGCAAGCGGACGAGCTCATCTACGAAGTGGTTCGGATCAGCGGTCGCTGTTGACAGCGCCGCGTCGAGTGAGCGATCCAGCCGTACCAGCGCTGTATCGGCGCGCCCACGATCGCCAGCGGCGACGTTTGCCGCACCCTTTTCCTTGGCGGTAAGCCGAACCTTCTCGACGTTGACGACGATGCGTGGAGCGCGGCCGCGAAGATACAGGCGGTTCGCCAGGCGCGCACGGTCGAGCGCGTGGAGCGCACGCGTCATGAACGGGAGCGCGGTGGTGATCTCGCCAACATTGAGTGAGCGCTCGGCATCCCACATCGCGTCATACGCCTGCTTGAGATCGCGATTGAGAACCAGCTGGGGATCGAGCTCTTCGTCATCGCCTTCGACGCCCTGATCTCCACCAGCTTCGTCCTGCTCGTACAGGATGTTGTAAACCTTCTTGCGCAGGTCGGCCTGATCGAGACCAACGCGACCCGACGAAGTAATGAACTCCTTCGCGCCGAGCGACGCGCGCTTGCTGAGCAACGACTCCGCCGATACGATGAGCATTCGCTCGCTGAGCAACGATCGCTCAACCGGCGCGGGCGGCGCCGCATCCACGGCGAGTGAATCGTATTCGTCGGCCCGCGCGACGCGAAAGGTACGTGTGTCGGACGTCGATGTTCCGGGACCGTTCAGGGTGTTGTTGTCGGTAACCACCGCTCTGACGGATAGAATCGCCCCCTCCGTCAGGCCGAGCTGGGGTAGCGCGAGAGTCGCACGCAACTCAGTGGTTCTGGCGCCTCCAATGCGCGCTGCCCCGAACGTTCCCGTGGTTGACTTGAATATCTCTCCGGAGCCGGTTGTCACCGTATACTCCAGATGCCCACCCGCAAGCCCGATATCGTCCGTCGCGTGCGCGACAAACGAGATCGCTCCGGCCGGAACGTGTCTCCACACGGTATCGCGAGTTGGCTGAGTCATCGTTACGACGGGCGCCTGGTCGGCGATCGGTATTATCGCGATCACGCGATCGTGGTTGCGGTCTGTGAGCGAGATTGTGGTGGCCGAAGCCGGCACGGTGAAGCTGACCTGCCAGTTCTCGCGCCCGGAAACCCGGATCTCATGGTCCGCAAGCCTGGCATCGATTCCATCCGGCTTTCCATCACCTCGCACAACCACGCTGCTTCCCACGAGCGCTGTCACACCGGACGGATCCTTGATCGTCTGCACTGTCGAGCCCGCATACGCCGGTGCCGTTACCCGAAAAGAGAGATCACGCAGTCTGTCCATCACCGGAGTATTCACACCGCCATGAGCGCCCTCATCGTGGGCAGCGCCGTTCGCACGACTGGACGCGAGCGTCAGTGCCGCCGCGAACGCACCAGCCATCACCGATAACGCGACCCCGGAATAGATCACCGGAGTGAGCACGGCAGGGCGAACGAATGTGTCGATGTTCGACCGCGCGATCTCCGCCTCCAGCAGGCTCTTGTCGACGGTCACCTGTGGATCGCTCGCGGTGATCAGTGCGTACTGCAGCGACGGTGCGCGCTCCTCCATCCAGAGCGCGACTCTCCGCGCGGACAGAATGAAGCGCGCACGCCACAATACAAAGAGTGCCGCGATCACCGCAACGCCAAGCGCGAAGTTCCAGTCCCAGCCGGGCGGGATGCGGCCGCGCGTCCAGTTACCGATTACGAGCTCCACGGCGAGCACGGCGCACAGGATCGCCGCTCCCCAGAGAAGTGCGGAAATCACCGCGACGACGCGGAGCTGAGACTGCACCCGTGCAACACGCGCCGCGGCGGTCACTGCTCGCTCTCCGAGTCCCGGGAATGCCGCAGGATCATGTCGACGATTGCAAGCGCGATCGCCATTGCCGCCAACCAGCGCGCAAGCGGCGAATCGACATCCATCGACGCGGGAAATCCTGCCGCAGCCGCGAGGCTACCGTTGGCAGCCAGCATCGTGGCTGCTCCGGAATCCGGTGCGGACACCACGCTCCGGCACGGCTCCGCCAGTGCGGCACGAAAGCTGACGAAGCTGGGACGCAACAGCATGTCACCGGTACTGTCTATCGGTACCGCGATCGAGCGCGTGCACACGGACGCACTGTCCCGCTCGATCGCCGCCGGCTCGCCATCGATCCATCTGGCAATCACTCGTGAGTGAGACAGCGAGTCCGGGACGAAGCGCCAGCGGCGTTCAAATGGCGCGACGACGACGTGGCCATCGGCGACCACCGCGCCGACGTATCGATGCGATTCCGCAATACCGCGAACCGCGGGCGCGCTGCCGAGAGAAAGTCGAGCTGCGCAGTGTGTGAGTCGGCGCGTGAGATGGTGCTGTCGGTAGCTGCCGCCGCTGACACTCTGACCAGCCGCCCGCGGCCTGGCCACTGTGCGCGGATTTCAGTCGTCGCACGATCCTGCTCGGCGATCGTCGCCGGCGACACCACGACCAGCTCGACGGAGTCCGCACCATCGCGTACGCGCGAGCCAGCGCGCAGCGCACCAACGAGCCCGGCAGATAGAGATCCGGCGGTCGCGGTACGTGACCGCGCACCAACCGAGTCCGGCGTTGTGACCGGCCGCGTTGCGGTATCGAACAGAACGATTGCGTCACCGGGCCGGAACAGCGCACGCACGCTGTCGCGCGTCTCACCGACATCAGCTACGGAACCGGATACGTCCGCAGCTATGACCCGCGCGATGCGCTCGCGCTGGGGCGGAAAGATCGGGCGAGCCAGTGCGGCGCCGGCGAAAAGTATGATGAGAACACGTACGGCGAGCAGAACCAGGTCGGCCAGCTGAAGCGATCTTGCGCGTGCAGTGACTGGTACATCCGGGACGAAACGTGCGGTCGGAAATACTACGGAGCGCGGACGTCGTGTGACTATGAAGTGAAGCGCGACAACGCCGAGCGCGGCTGCCGAGGCAGCGACGAGAAAACCCGGAGCTAGAAAGTTCACTGCACTGTCGCCATTGCGTTACCCGGCGCGCGATCGGGTTGGCTCATCGCGCACGACGCGTCGCACGGAATGGCTCACAGGCTCCTCGCCCGCGATGACCGTGCGATAAGCCGCCCCGCTCGCGAGCCAGCGCGCAGCCGTGGCTTCTCTCCACTCCCTGTACGCGCGCACGTATCCGTCGCGCACGGAATCAGCCAGGTAGCGGCGCACGTCGCTGCTTTCCGGGTCAGTCACGAGCGAGACTGAGCGAGACGGATCGAGCTCTTCGGCGGCGATGATGTGCAGTGCGTGCACGTCGCGGCCGGAAACGACCAGTTCACGCACGACCCTTAGCGTGTCGTCGAGATCACCAAGGAAATCGCTGATGATTGCTATGCGGGACGCGGATCGCGCAGCGACGGTGAGCGCGGGAGTCAGCGGGCTGCTTCCGGTTGCCGGAAGCGCCGTCACCTTCTCGATGACTTCGGCCACAATCCCGCGTCGCGTTCGCGGCGGTATTGTCGCGCGCGGATTACCGGCAACCATGAGTCCGACTGGATCGCCCCCCGAATGCGCAACGGAGCTCAGCGCGACAGCCAGCTGACGCGCGAGCGACCATTTGGATCCGTCACCATCCGGGAACGCCATGGACGCGCTGGCATCGAGCACGAGATACGTCGGCGTCACCGCCCGCTCTTCCGAAATCCGCACGTGCGCGCGATCGCTTCGTGCGAACAGTTTCCAGTCGATGCGCCGGAGATCGTCGCCCTGACGATACGGCCGGTATTCCGTGAATTCGGCCGAGCTGCCACGTACACGTGACGGATGAATGCCTGGCACCGCTATGCGCGACACCCGACGCGCCCGCCATCGCAGTCCCCGTACAGCGTCGAGAAGCGCACCGTACAGCAACCGGTCCCGGTCCTCATCGTGCGGCGCGCGCCGCATCATCACACTCTTATATCGCTCTTCGGCGTCGGCACGTGCTCGAGCAGATCGTCCACTATCCGCTCTGCCGAAAGCCCCTCGGCCTCGGCGGCGAAATTGAGCAGGATGCGATGACGAAGCACGGGATGCGCCACACGCTTGATGTCCGCCGGCGTGACGGCGTTGCGGCCTGCCAGCAGTGCATTGGCCTTCGCGCCGAGTACCAGAGCCTGGCCCGCACGCGGACCCGCCCCCCAGCGCACGAATTGCCTGACAGCTGGTATCGAGCTGCTCTCGTCCGGCCGAGTCGCACGAACGAGCCGCGCGACGTATTGCAGAATCACATCCGCTGCCGGCACATCGCGCACCATACGCTGGAGCGCGATCGTCTGCGTGGCGTCGATCACCGCGTCGAGCGGCGCGTACTCGCGGCCTGTGGTATTACGCAGAATGGCGACCTCGGCGTCCTCGTCAGGATACGATACGCGAATGTCGAACAGAAAGCGATCCAGCTGTGCTTCGGGAAGCGGATACGTTCCTTCCTGCTCGATCGGGTTCTGCGTCGCGAGAACGAAGAACGGAGCTGGCAATAGCATCGTCTCGCCTGCGACTGTAACGCTGTGCTCCTGCATCGCCTCGAGCAATGCAGCCTGCGTCCGCGGCGGCGCACGATTGATCTCGTCCGCGAGGACGATATTCGCGAAGATCGGTCCCTGCACAAAGCGAAAGAGACGGGAATGCGACGTCGCGTCCTCTTCCATCACCTCGGTGCCGGTGATGTCCGATGGCACCAGATCCGGGGTGAACTGAATGCGCCGAAACCCCAGTCGCATCGCTTCTGACACAGATCTGATCATCAGCGTCTTCGCGAGACCGGGCACGCCCACCAGCAGAGCGTGCCCGCCGGCGAGCAATGCCATGAGAATCTCGTCGAGCACCTTCTCCTGACCGACGATCCGTCCGGCGACTTCAGCGCGCAGACGCGCGGCGACCTCTAGCAGCTCGGCGCGCTCATGTGGAATCAGTGGTCCGCGCGCCGCAATCGTTGGTGCAGTCATTGAGTTCAATACGACGGGATTCGACGGGTCGTTGAGTGGATCGAAGAGCGGATCGAGGAGCGGATCGAAGAGCGGATCCTGCATTCGCGCAGCGCGTCGAAGCCGATCACATGACCACGGGGAGCCGCAGTCGTTCTTTGCCAGAGTACACCGGAACTATCCAGAATGCCTCGCCGTCAAACCAGAATATTGCAAGCTGTTCATACGTGTACGCGATGTCGATCAGCGATCGCTCATCCAGCTCGATCGCGACGCTACGCTCGCAGTGCGATTCGTCAGGACTGCACGCGTCGATGCAGACTTGCTTAACACCCAGTCCCGCGGTCACCTGCTGTAAGCTAGCCGCGAGCGCATCGTTCACGACGGATATTTGCTCCACCCCCATCGGATTCTGCGCCGTAACTATTCCGAACGATCGTTCGAAGCCGATTTTACGGAGACCGGAGCGCACCTCTTCGTCGACCGCTCTTCTCAGGTCGATCGTCAACTGGGGCGAGGATCGGAAATGGAGCAATGTTTCCGGAAAGCTGCCCCACGCACCAGCTGCGTCAGACGACGATGGCGGGAGGCTCAAGGGTCCTGGTTCCGGGGGGCAGCTCGAGCGGCAGCGAAACAATAAACGCGCTCCCTTCGCCCACCTTGCTCGTCACCGTCACGTCACCGCCCAGCAGCTGCGCAAGGCGGCGCGTCACGCTCAGACCGAGTCCGGTACCACCGACTCGACGAGTGCTTGGCTGCTCGACCTGCCAGAAGGCGTCGAATATCTGGTCGCGGTGCTCGTTGGCAATGCCGATCCCCGTATCGCGGACTACATAGCGAACGATCGCACCATCGTGCTGAACGACGAGTGTGACACGACCCGACGGCGTGAACTTGACCGCGTTGGAGAGCAGGTTCACGAGAATCTGCCGCAGCTTTCCACTGTCGGTGCACATCGCGAGCGCATACCCGATCGGAACAACCTCCAGCGGAAGCCCCTTCTCGCGCGCCAGCGGCTCTACCAGTGTCGCGGCATCGTGGGCGACCTCGTTGGCATCGATGTCTTCGGACTGAACAATCTCCCGTCCTGCGTCCACGCGAGAATACGACAGAATCTGATCGATGAGGTGAAGCAGATGCTGGGCGCTCGCCTTCATTCTCCCGAGTTGGTGCTTCTGCGCGTCGTTGACGGGACCGGTAATTCCGTCGGCCAGCAGCTCCTCATATCCGATGATCGCCGAGAGCGGCGTGCGAAGCTCGTGCGACATCACCGCGAGAAAATTGCTCTTCGCGGTGTTTGCACCCTCGGCAGCCTCCCGTGCCCGCTGCTCGCCGGCGAGGAGCTCCTCTCGAACGCGGTCGCTCTCGTAAGCCATGTGCGCGGACCAGTTCACGAGCCACAGGAAGATCGCGACCGTCGCCACTACGTACAGCGAAACGCCGAATGGCGTGTCGTACCAGCCGCTCTTCTCGCCGACGAGACGCAGCCAGCCCAGAAGAAACGGAACCGCAACAGCGGCCGGAATAAGGCGCCGAGCAACCGTTCCGGCTGCGCCCGGATCGACCAACAGCTTGGGAATACCGCTTGAGCGCCGCGCGAATACTATTCCGATCCCGAGCACGAACAGGCAGGCTGCGGTGGAAATCGCCATTCCGGAGTACTGTCCGATCGAATACAGGCCGCTTACTCCAAACGCGTAACCAACAAGCCCGAGGAATCCAATCGTGCCCCCGATGAGGCCTACCCAATGCGAGGAGGCCCGACCCGTACGGTCGTCGATCTGAAGCGATATGATGCCAGCGGCGACGACGAAGATGCCCACGACCGTATTGGGCGCCATCCGGCCCGGCGGACTCCACGGTGCATGGGTCAGCTGCTCCGGAAACATCAGAAGATCCAGCCCAAGATTGCGACCCGCGAGCCAGGACAGGAACTCGATCGCCGCGATCAGCATCACGATGCACGCGAGGACGATCGATGCGACGCGCAGCGTGAACGGGCGGTCCCTCTTCGCAGCGAACGCAAGCGCCACCGCAGCGCAAGCGAACGTGACGCAGCTCAGCGGCAGCATCGCGATTCCGCCAGGGTAGAAGCCCGTCATGGGATCCATCCCCGCGTACCACTCGATCACGGTGCCGATCGACACGAGTGTGACGAGAACGGCCGCCGCGAGTGGAACTTGCTCGAAGAACCGAATTACGCGGGCCTGGCCGCTCGATTGACTCATTCGGGGTGCGGATACACGGAGGATGGAAAGCTGCCCTTTATGTTCGCGGCGTGCAACTGTGGGGCAGCCCCAGCCTTTACGCTACGGTTATCATACTTACATGCTCCACCACGAAGTCCGGGGCCGTCCCCAAGGTCTCGGCGAAGCGTGGTACCACGCCGCACTCCTGGCCGAATCACGATGAACACACCCGATTCTACCCTGCGGAGCTCGATCTGCGCCAGACTCGCGGAGGCACGCGAGCGTACACTACTGTTAGTCGCCCCCCTGTCCGATGATGATCTCCGCGTCCAGCACGATCCGCTGATGAGTCCCATTGTATGGGACCTCGGCCACATAACGCACTTCGAGCAGTTGTGGCTCACGCGCAACCTGTCGGGAGAAGTCGAATTTTCCGAGATGCCCGGAATGTACAATCCCTTCGAGTATCCGCGTGCGGCTCGTGCCGGGCTTCCCCTGCCTTCTCTGAGTTCGCTCATCCACGCAGCGGCGGGAATCAGGTCCGACGTACTATTTCATCTCAAATCCGCGGATCTGCAATCAGGCAACCCTCTGCTGGCCGGTGGCTTTGTGTACAACATGGTGCTTCAGCACGAATATCAGCACAACGAGACAATCCTCCAGACGCTGCAGCTCAAGCGTGGCGAGCCATACCGCGCACCGCGCTCAATTGCTGTGCCAACCTGGCATCCACGTGAAGGGTTTGATGGGATGATCCGTGTCAACGCCGGTGAGTATCCGATCGGCACCGACGATCGAACCGTTGCATACGACAACGAGCGGCCGCGGCACACTGTTGACGTTCGTGCATTCGACATCGATGTCGCTCCAGTGACGAACTCGGCATACGCGCAATTCATCACTGACGGCGGCTATCAGCAGCCGGAGTTGTGGTCCGAAGCTGGTCGCGCGTGGCTGGTTGATTCCGGCGCTCGCGCCCCCAAGTACTGGACGAACTCGAGCGACGGCTGGCAGACGCGGACGATGGACGATGAGAAGCCCCTGGCACCATCCAATCCCGTGTGCCATGTCTGCTACTACGAAGCAGAAGCGTACGCGCGCTGGGCAGGAAAACGACTCCCCACGGAGCAGGAATGGGAGATTGCTGCATCATGGAATCCCGCGACCTCGACAAGTCTGCGATTCCCGTGGGGCAACGAAGATCCGACTGCGCTGCACGCGAACCTGGATTGGCTCTTCTTCGATACAACACCGGTTGGTACGTTCGAGACCAACGTATCGCCACTGGGCTGCTACGGCATGATCGGAGATGTATGGGAATGGACGTCGAGCGACTTCATCGGCTACCCGGGCTTCGTTGCGTATCCATATCCGGAGTACTCCGAGGCATTCTTCGGTACGGAATACAAAGTGCTTCGCGGAGGATCATGGGCAACTCGTCCGGGCGCAATACGCAACACGTTTCGCAATTGGGACTACCCCATTCGCCGCCAGATCTTCAGTGGCTTTCGTTGCGCACGTGACGTTTGATCACGATTTGATGTTGCGCGACGTTCGCGCGGGGCTAGCCGCGCACCCGCGCCAGCTTCCGTCAAAGTATTTCTACGACGAACGCGGATCGCAGCTGTTCGACGAGATAACGCGACTGCCGGAATATTATCCAACCAGCGCGGAGCGCGCTCTGCTGCAGCGTCGTGCCGCTACCATCATATCCGTCGCGCGAGCGGCGACACTTGTTGAGCTCGGCGCCGGCAGCTCTGACAAGACGCGTCTCCTGCTGGACGAGATGCTGCGATCCACGTCTTCCGACGCTACATACATCCCCGTTGACGTGAGCGCGGACTTCCTCACAACCTCCGTCGCACAATTGCGGGACGAATATCCATCGCTGACCACACACCCCGTGGTGGCTGATTTCTCCACGCAGTTCGCACTCCCTTCGCACCCGCTGCCGGCTCTGCACGCGTTCCTCGGTAGTACCATTGGCAACTTCACTCCCGCGGCGGCGGTAGTGCTGGTGTCGAGCGTGCGCAAGCGCATGGCAATCGGCGATTTCTTCTTACTGGGCATCGACCTGCGCAAGGATCCGCGTCAAATCGAGCGCGCGTACAATGACAGCCGCGGCGTCACCGCCCAGTTCAACAAGAACATCCTGAACGTCATAAACAGCGGGCTCGGCGCGAATTTCGACACATCGATGTTCGACCACAACGCCGTTTACAATGCGGATGAGCATCGCGTCGAGATGCGTTTGATAGCTCGCGCGACGCAGGAAGTGTCGATCCCGGGAATCGGCGACGTTAGCTTCGCCGCCGGTGATGCGATCCTCACGGAGGTGAGCTACAAGTACGACCGCGACGCCGCGACCGATCTGCTCAACGGGAGCGGATTGCAGTTGAGCGAATGGTTCACCGACGACGCGGGATCGTTCGCGCTCGCGCTCGCCAGCCGCTGAACGATGTCACACGATTCCCCAGCGATGCGCGCGCTCGTCGAGGCCCTCTTTCAGCCATCGGATTCCGGATATCCGGATGGCTCCATGGGTGCGGAGCTCGAGCTGATACCGTTTCGCGATCGCTCGCATCGAAGAGTACTGATCGATGCAGGTGACGAAGGTCCGGGCAGCGCGGATATCATTCGCGATGCCGGAGCCGCGCGCGGCTGGAGAGAAGAAACGGATGCGTATGGCGCGCCAAGCTGGGCCTTGTCGGATGGTGGCCACATCTTCTACGAGCCCGGCGGCCAGATCGAGATCAGCTCTCCGGTATTTCCGTCTACCATGGCGCTGGACAAATTCCTGCGTGAAGTGGTGCACGCGATCCGTGACTCGGCACGCGCGGCGGAAGTGGTCTTCCTGAGCAGCGGCGTCGATCCGTACAACTCGCTCGGCACCGTGCCGCTGGAGCTGCGTGCACCACGCTACGAAGCGATGACTCGCTATTTCGATTCGATTGGAGCGTCGGGCGCGCGCATGATGCGGCAGACGGCATCACTCCAGGTCAGCGTCGAATTGGGCCCGCGTCCGTTCGAAAGATGGAAGCTGCTCAACTCGCTTGCTCCGTATCTGATTGCATCGTACGCCAACTCGCCCGACTACGAAGGAATCCCAACCGGCTACGCGAGCTATCGCGCGCGACTGTGGCAGACGCTCGACAAGACGCGAACGGGCCTCCCGTTCGACGCGAAGGATCCGGTAGGCGCGTACGCTCGCTTTGCCGAACATGCGGGCCGAATTCTCGACGACGACGCTGCCCATGTCACGACACTCTTTCCGGAGATACGGCCGCGCGGCTACTTCGAGATCCGCTCGATGGACTCGATGGAGGCCGATCGCGTCGGCGAGGCGCTGCAGTTCATCTCGCGGCTCGTCCACGACGAGGATGTGGCGGCAGAAGCGCAGGAAATTGTCGGCAACCCCGACGCCGGCCTTCTGGCACGCGCCGCGGAGTTTGGGCGAGCTGACGCGACGATCGACGCCCCACTCAAGGTGCTGGACATATTGGCCGCGGACTAGATCAAGCTCGTCGTCCCAGCGCCATCAATGCTTCACCGCAACATCATGCCTGCGGCGATATAGCCACAGGGTCACTCCCGCGACCACAAGCACTCCCAGCAGCGTGAAGGCTCCGCCGCGTAAATAGTGCTCCAGTCGCGGTAGCTCGTGCCCGAACGAATAACCCAGCATCGCGAACGTCGCTGCCCACAGCAATCCGCCGATCGCGTTGCAGATCTCGAATACGCCGAACGACATTCCGGCCGCTCCGGCAACGATGCCTACGATCATCCGGAGGATCGCCACGAACCGTGCGATAATGACCGTCCTCACACCATTTCGCTCGAAGAATCCGTGCGCCGTCGTCAGGCGCTCGGTGGTCATCCCGACCCAGCGACCATGCCGGTGGAGCAATGCCATGCCACCGAAACGACCGATCCAGTAGCCGCCGGTCCCGCCAGCAATGGTCCCGATCCATGCTGCCAGCACCACTGTCACGATGCTCAGATCGCCTTCAGCAGCCAGTGCCGCCGCGGTGAGCAGCACGATCTC
>Ga0134126_10003517_pt1 | contig 19607 bp, 13 predicted proteins | sample KB31752_FD_96881 | JGI IMG/M metagenome (GOLD analysis project Ga0134126, IMG submission 96881) | Terrestrial soil microbial communities with excess Nitrogen fertilizer from Kellogg Biological Station, Michigan, USA - KB3-175-2 | ecosystem: Environmental > Terrestrial > Soil > Unclassified ...
CCCGTAACCGCCCAGGGCCTGAATGCTGGCCTCAGCCGCCGCATTGCCCGCTTCCGAAGCCATGTACTTGGCGATTGCGCCTTCGGTATTCAGACTGCCCTCGCCGGCATCAATGCGTTCTGCGGTCTCTTCTATAAAAGAGCGCGCGGCTTCCAAATGCAGCACGTGCGGCACAATCAGCTTGTGGGTGTATCCCTGTTTCTCTGACAGTGGAGCCCCGGCCTGAATGCGCTTGGTGGAGTAGGGAATGGCTCGGTCCAGCGCCGCCCAGCCTGCGCCCAGACCAAAGGCCGCCACCATCAGGCGGGTATAGCCGAACACGGCCTGGGCCTGGTTCAGGCCCTGACCTTCGACCCCGCCGAGGAGCCGGTCGCAGTCAACATAAACATCGTTGAACGCCAACGCGGCCGTGTTGCTCAGGCGAATGCCATGCTTATTTTCGGGTTCGTCATGGGTGAATCCCTTTGTATCCTTCTCCACCACGAACCAACTCGGACCCGCCGGCGTGTTGGCCAGAACCGTGTATGCATCGGCAATACCGCCGTTGCTGATCCACTGTTTGTTTCCATTGATTTTGTACCCCGCAATACGGCCGTCCTTAAGCACAGGATCGGCGGTGGTCTTCAGCGCCCCCAGATCGCTGCCTGCCTCCGGTTCGGTGGCGCCGTACGCGAACAACAATCCTTCGTTCGCAATCCGGCTGAGCCAATGTTTTTTCTGTTCTGGAGTGGCGCCCACCGTAATCGGGTCGCTGCCCAGAAATGTGGCCAGCACCGCGGTGGCAATGCCCAGATCAATCCGCGCCATCTCCTCGCAAATGCAATACACGTCGAATGCGCCACCGCCGAGGCCGCCGTACTCCTCAGGTATGAAGAGCAGCTGAATCCCCAGCCGGTCCGGATCGCACATGTAGCGGACAATGTCCAGTGGGCACTCGTCGCGCTCGTCCAGTTCGATGAGGGCTTCGTCAGGCAGCCGTTTCTTGGCGAAATCGCGCAGCGACTTCAAACTCAACTTCAGTGTTTTTGGCGCAATCATGAATAACCTCTCTAAGCTGCTTTGCTTCGCAATTCGCGCACTTTGCTGGTTAACTCGGGCAGGAACTCCAGAATGTCATCAACGATTCCAATATCGGCCACCTGGAAGATCGGAGCCTTGGGATTCTTGTTGATGGCGATAATGAAGGGGCTGCCTTTAAGGCCGGCCAGGTGTTGAAAGGCGCCGCTGATGCCGCATGCCAGGTAGACTTTCGGCTTCACTGTTTTGCCGGAGGAGCCGACCTGGCGCGATTTCTCCAGCCACTTGGCATCCACCACCGGCCGCGAACAGGAAACTGCCGCACCCAGCGCTTCCGCCAGATCCTGCGCGATCGAGAGATTGTCCTTCTCCTGAATGCCTCGGCCGACGGAGACAAGAATGGAGTGCTTGGTGATGTCCACTTCGCCCGATTCGGCCATGACCGTTTCCACATAGCGGCGTCCCGAGGTAAGCGCTCCGACCTCTCCTGACTTGTCCACCACGTTGCCGTTTGCCGGCGCTATCACCGGAGGCTTAAATGCTCCCGGACGAACCGTCAGCACCACACCCGACGAGATGTCACACTCTACATTGGCGCTGATTTGCCCGCCGAATTCCTGGCGAACTACGTTCAGCAGCACCCCTACCCTGCCCGCAATCGCCAGCGCATCGGGGACGAACGCTGTGTTTAGCCTGATGGAAAGACCCGGCGCCAGGTCAATCCCGAAATGTTCGTGGGCCAGCAGGAGAATGGCTCCTGGGGGTAGAAGCTTGACCAACGCCTTCCGGATCAATTCGGCGTTGGGATATGAAAGAGCTGCGTTTGAAATCTTCCAGATCTCCGGGTAGAAAGCGCACAGGCTGCTGCAGGCGGAATCCAGTTCTGCCCCCGAGCCGCTGACAATTGCGGTCGGCGCCGCCGCGGCATCAATCTGCTTGATAGCGGCCAGCAGTTCCGCCGCGGAATCATCTACCACACCAGCTTTGTGCATGACGTAAGCAAAAATGCGCGCTGTCACCTCAGTCCTCCTTTCGCCGCGATCAGCTCAGTAACTCTCTCCACGTTGTCCTCGCGGCCGCCGTCGAGCATTTCGGCTCCCTTGCCCAGCGTGGGCACAAAGTAATCCAGACGTTTCACTTTCGCGGCGAGCTTTCCCACGGTGCCGGGATCAATTTGCAATTCCGAGGCGCCATAGGTGGAAATGGGCACGGAGGCCACCGCCCGGATGCCGCGCATGCCGACATAACGAGGTTCATTGATGCCGGTCTGAATGGAAAGCACGCAGGGCAACTCGATCTCATTAATCTCGCGGTTGCCGCCTTCGATTTCGCGGCTGATCTTGAGTTTCCCGGGAAGAACTTCGATGGAGTTGACCAGTGACGCAAAAGGGTAGTCAAGCATTGCAGCCAGCATGCCACCGACCTGGGCGCCTCCGTCGTCTGCCTGCACTCCGGTCAAGATCAGGTGGTAGGCGCCCTTTTGCACGAAACTCTTGAGAATGGTCGCAACTCCCTTGGCGTCTGACCCGTTGAAGGCGGCGTCGGAAAGCAGTACGCCCTGCTGGGCGCCCATGGCCATCTCCCGGCGCAGGACTTCCTCGTCATCCTCCCCGCCAACCGTCACTACTGTGACCTTGCCTCCAACGCGAGCCACGATCTGCAGCGCTTCTTCCACTGCATAATTGTCGGGCTCATTAATCGAATAGACTGCCTCGTCGAGCTCAATGCCGGTCCCCTCGCGGTTGAGTTCGATCTCATTTTCCGAAGTGTCCAGCACTCGTTTCACACAAACCAGAATTTCCACGCAACCTCCTTATGCCGCCGGTCTCTCCCGCACCAGTTGCTGGTCCGTCAATTCCGCCAGGTCAATGGCCGTCACCTTTCCTTCCAGCCCCGCCACCTTGATCGCGTCTTCCAGATTCACCATGCAGTAGGGACACGCCGTGACGATCACATTGGCTCCCGCTTCGGCAGCCATCCTGACTCGCTTCACCCCGATCCGCTCCTCTTCCTTCGCCTCGTAAAACAGCATCAGTCCCCCGCCCCCGCAGCAAAAGGAGCGGTCTCGCGAACGGCGCATTTCAACTCGCTTTAAACCAGGAATGGCATCAAGCACATTCCGGGGATCGTCGTAGATCTGGTTGTGCCGGCCCAGGTAGCAGGGGTCGTGATAGGTGTAAACCTTGTCGTTCTCCGCGGGATGGAACTTGATTCTGCCCGATTTCACTTCCCGGGCAATTACCTGGCTGATGTGCTCCACCGGAGGCACATCCTTGTAATCGTGTTTCAACGCGTTGAAGGCATGGGGGTCGGAAGTGACGATCCGTTGCGCTCCGGATTCACGGATGGCCTGAGTATTGTGGTCGCGCAGGGCGCGGAACAGCGTCTCCTCCCCGAAACGCCGCACTTCGTGGCCACTGTCTTTCTCGGCGGCGCCCAGAATTCCAAAATCCTCTCCTACATGGCGGAGAATTTTCGCCGTGGCCTGTCCAATCGCCTGTATGCGGTCGTCGTAAGAGGTAATGCTGTCCACAAAATAAAGAGTGCCCGCGCTCTCGCCATTCAGAACCTTCACCCGGCAGGTCTGCCCGAAATTCCCGGCGCTCACCCAGTCGGCCCTTTTTTTTGTCATCTTGCCGTAGGGATTGCCGCGACTCTCCAGCGCTTTGAGCGGCTTCTGCAGAGACTGCGGCACGTTACCCTCATCCACCAGACCACGCCGCAGATCAACGATCTTGTCTATATATTCCACCAGCAACGGGCATTCTACCTCGCACGCGCCGCAGGTGGTGCAGGACCAGATTTCATCCTCCGAATAGACACTTCCCACCAGCGGCTGTCCGTTCTTCGCGCTGCCGAACATTGGGTAGTGCAGGAAGGTATAGTCCCTCGCCTTGATGGTGAGAAACCTCGGCGACAGAGGCCTCCCCGCCGCATTCGAGGGACAGTTATCGGAGCAGCGCCCGCAATCGGCGCAGGAGTAGAAATCGAGCATGTGTTTCCAGGTGAAGTCTTCGAACGTCTTCACGCCGAAAGATTTCACCTGGTCCAGGCGCTCGTCGGGAATGCCCCATTTCACCGGCTTTAACTTCCCGCGATCCAGCTTGGCAAAGAAAACACTGAACAACGAGGTCTCCACGTGAAACTGAATGCCAAAAGGGCGATAGCAAAGCAGGAAGAAAAAAGTCAGATCATGAATCAGGTAAGCGCCAAGATGCAGACTTTGCAGCATGGGCAAAGAGGTTGACAGCAGCGCTTTGTTTAACATCCACGGCAGTGACAGGACGGGCAGAAATTCCGCCGTTTGGCCCTGTTGCCAGAGAGCCGCGGCCTGGCTGGCTTCAAACAAGCTGTCAGCGGCCATCAGAATGGCGATAAGCGCCAGCAGAAAAATGGCATCAGCGGAATGGCCTTTCCCGTATCTTGCCGGAACCGCGTATCGTGCCGGCTTGAATGCCACCCGGCGGATGGCAGCAACCACCATGCAGAACAAGACCACGGTGGATGCGTAGTCTGCGACGATGCCGTAGATGTGACCAGCCTTGCCTGAAAGTCCGGGGATCACAAAACCGTCGGACACACCCAGAGCAAGCACTGAGAACGCGCGGGTAGCGAGAATTAAGAAGCCTGCAAAAATCAGGAGATGAATGGTTCCTGCCATCCGGTAACGTGGGTGCTTCCACTGCCCCAGCCAGAACTGCAACACCCTGCCCAATCGCCTGAATGGCTGGTCAAGACGGAAATCCCGTTCACCGCGAAACAGCGGTTGGAGCCGCCTGGCCACAATGTAGGAAAAACACGCCGTGCCCAGCAGATAAATGATTAGAAACAGCAGTCTCCCCTGGACGAGCCAGTAGGTCGCGTGTGCGGGTGATTGGATGGCTTCCACCACAGTATGCGATATCTCTTACTTTCAGCTGCGGGTTGGAACTGCAATCAAGGTTTTGCAGAAGGAGCGCGTCTCAATTCCTGTGCCGTAATCGAGACGACTCTTCCCGCAATAACGCCGGGTGCGTGGCAGCCCGCGGGGGATAGCGGATCCAGAGTGCCGACGAGTTGCGCGAGACTCTGTGGCCACCTTTTTGGCTAACGGCAACACATCGGATACTAGGGTGCGTCTTGAAAACAGCGGCCTGGGAATCGCCCGAGCAATCTGATCTGCCTTTCTGCCGTTGTGCCGATTATCCGGTCGTGGACGCGTAGGGTCTGTGAGGTGGGACTTCGTTCTCTGTGAGGCGCATCACAGCAAGAAGGTGCATGAGCTTGCTGCGCGAAAGATAGCGTTTGATTTCAGTACGACGAACTGCAGTGGCAACAGGAACGCCGCTCAGTTAGTGAAAGAGAACCGGGTCTCCAGTTTCATCAGCTTGAGGACCTTGTACACTTCAATACTAGCCCCGCGCACCACTACGTTCACCGCTTTCTCGTCGGCTCGAGCCGCCAATTCCTCCAGGGCCCGAAGCCCCGGGGCATCGATCCGTTTTACCGCGGAGAGATCCAGCATCATTTCGGGACCGGCGCCGTCTAGTGTGTCACGCGCCTCCTCCAAGCCTCGGACCACGCGCTTTTCGTCAATCTTGAACTGCACCGCAATCGTTGCCATACTCACCCACCTCCTCATGCGGCCTGCTGTCCGGCACTGGTCCCTAACGCAGTCCCTCGCCCGTTATAAGCGCACCAGAACAACTCTTCCAATTCGCTCATGAGCGGCATGCGAGGATTCGACAGCCAGGAAGGATCATCAAAAGCGATTTTCACCAGATCAGGCAGAGCCCGCTCAAATTCGTCCTTGGCAATACCCAGGGCGGCAATCGAGCGTGGCATCGCCAGTTGGTCCAGCAACTGCTCGACTGCGGCCGCAAGGCTTTTCACCTTCTCCTCGATGGTGCGCCCATCCAAGCCCAGCAACTCCGCTATGGTGGCATATTTTCTGTCCGCCACGTAGGCTCGCTGGTTGGGCGAGGGCCGGAATTTTGTGGGCACCGAAGCGTTATACCGTATGACATGCGGCAACATCAGCGCGTTCGCCCGGCCGTGGGCTACGCCGAACCGAGCCCCGAAAGCATGCGCCAACGCGTGATTCACCCCGACTCCGGCGTTCGCAAAGGCCATAGCCGCAATGCAGGCGGCGTTATGCATCATGCTGCGCGCTTCTTCCTCATCTGGATGCTGATAAGCGGCCGGCAAATACTTAAACACCATTCGGATTGCCTGCATGGCATTGCAGTCGCTGTAGCACGAGGCGTAAGTCGAGACCGCCGCTTCCAGGGCGTGAGTCAGGCAATCAACTCCGGTATCCGCGGTAAGCCCTTTGGGCATGGACATGACAAACTGGGGGTCAATGATGGCCACGTCCGGAGTCAGCGAATAATCGGCCAGCGTCACCTTGCGTCCCTGCTCTTTGTCAAAGAGGACGGCAAACGGAGTAACCTCGCTTCCCGTGCCGCTGGTGGTAGCAATGGCAATCAACCGGCTCGGGTTAATTTTCTCCGTCGGATAGTGGACCACTCTCTTGCGAATGTCCAAAAATGGCGCCGCTAGTTCCTCCAGGTCAGCTTCCGGCGACTCATACTTCAGTTTCATGATTTTTGCCGCATCAATCATCGAGCCGCCCCCCAGCGCGATGATCTGGTCCGCCTTATACAGATTGAGCGCTTCCACCCCCTGCTGGATGGCCTTCAATTCCGGCTCAGCGTCCGGAATTACGCAGACGTGTACCGAAGCCTCCAGCGGCAGGTATCGTCGCACAATATCGGCATGGCCGATCTGCTCCAGCCCGGGATTGGTGACGATCACAGTGGAGCGCGATGGGAACTGGCGCACATTCTCCACCGCATTGAAGTTGAAATAGATCTGACTGGGAACTCGGAACCACATCGCAGCGGGCGTCCTCCGGGCCACGCGCTTGAGGTTCAGATAATGGTAGATATTCACGTTATCGGTGGTGCTGTTGCCGCCGGCGGTGCCGCACCCGAAAGAGAAGGTCGGCACCATATCGTTGTAAACCCCGCCCAGCGCCCCGATCGAGCCCGGGGCATTCACGATGATGCGGCCCGCATTAATCACCTGGCTGAATTTCTGGATGGCATCATCGTTGCGCGAAAAGATAACCGCCGTGTGTCCCAGCCCGCCCGCGTGATTGACGTCTACGCACACTCTCAAAGCCTCATCCGTGGACTTGGCTCGGTAAACCGAAAGCACCGGACAGAGCTTCTCCACCGACAGAGGATGCTCCCGCCCTACGCCTTGGATCGGCGCAATCAGGAGCTTGGTCGCGGGCTTCACCGTAAGACCAGCCACCCGCGCAATATCCGTGGCCTTTTGTCCGACAGCGACGGGTTGCAGGCATCCGGTTTGCCGATCAAACAAAGCACGCCCCAAAATTTCCGTTTCCTTTTCATTGCAGACGTGCGCCCCAAGTTCGGCAAATTTCTTCAGTGCCGAATCGTATATCTCGTCATCAATCACCACCGTCTGCTCGGAAGCGCAAATCGTGCCATTATCAAAGGTTTTGGAGACGATGATGTCCACCACCGCCATGCTCAAGTCTGCGGACTTCTCCAGATACACGGGTGTGTTGCCCGGTCCCACTCCCAGGGCCGGCTTACCGGAACTGTACGCGGCCCTCACCGCGCCCTGGCCGCCAGTAGCGTCAATCAGGGCCACGTCTTGGTGCCGCATCAGGTAGGCATTGTCCTCGAGGGTGTGCGATTCCAGGCATGTGAACACCCCTTCGGGCGCGCCATACCTCACCGCTGTCTCATACATGATTCGTACTGCTTCTGACGAACAGCGCCAGGCATTGGGGTGGGGACTGAAGATAACGGCATTCCGAGTCTTGATTGCCATGAGGCATTTGAACAGGACGGTCGAAGTCGGATTGGTGATCGGTATCAGCGAAAAGATGACCCCGATGGGCTCGGCCACTTCCACCAGGCCTCGCTCCGGAAACTCGCGAATGGTTCCCACGGTGGGCTTGTCCTTGATGTAGTTGTAGACAAATTCCGTGGCCACCATGTTCTTTATAACCTTGTCCTCAAGAACCCCGATCCTGGTTTCCTCCCTAGCCAGCCGCGCCAGAGGCTGCGCCTGTTCTAGCCCCGCCAGCGCCATGGCCTTAACCATGCCGTCAACGTCCTGTTGTGTAAATTGCGAAAAGACCGCTGCCGCGGTTTTGGCTTGGGTGATCAGTCCTTCCAGATATGCCATACGCTCTTCGCTTGGATTTGCAGGGTGCTTTACCATGCCGTCGCCTCCAGTGCTGGCGCTTTACTAATTACCGGACGGGCTGAGGTGGCGTGCGAGCGAGGAACGGACGCCAGTCGAGAAGCGGAGAAAAATCTTCTTCGGAGCCCCCGGACCTGATTGAGGACCGGCCTTAAGTATCCACCCCGTCGAGCAACGTGACAGTGAGCCTGGTCACTACAAAATGTGAGATTTGACGAATTGCTGCTTCGCCTTTGTGACTGGACCTTTGTGCGTGACCCGCATCACATCTTTTTCACGGCGCAGCGATAGCCTGTTCTTGGAAGCACAGACGCTGCCCGAATCCTGTGACAGCCTGTGGCGTGCAACCGGCGCAGCGAGGTCTCGCAATGAATCTAGCCACATTCTTGAAGCCCAACCCGGGTTATGGTCGAAAGCTTCTTCGTTCCGCTTTGGAAGGAGCGCATTCAGGTGAGGAGGCCTACCTGCACGGCAAGCCCTTTACCATCTTTGTCGACGAATCGGCGCGGAACGCATTGAAGCCCGCCGTGCTGGCCGCCTGCCTTGGCCTGTTGGGTGGATATACGGGATACCGGCGCAGGTCGCCGGGCAGAGCCATGGCGTACGGCGTATTGGGTGGAACAATCGGCTTCAGCGTTGGTCTGGCATGGGAAAGCCGTGGTTTGACCGCGAGCGTTGCCTCTGCTGCCTGGAAGAAAATAGGCAGAACTCGCGATGAGCACTGGCTGGCTCAGAATCCCATTGACTACGCGTAATTGTATCCAGTTCCACATAAATCGCACTCCCGACCAGCGTCGTGAACATGGGCAGGCTCGTTTGCCTGCATTCCTGACGAGGGGACCGGTATGGCGGCAGGCAACCAGCAGTTTGACTTCGACTTTATCGTGATCGGGTCCGGCTTTGGCGGCAGTGTCGCAGCCCACCGGCTCACCGAAAAGGGCTACAGCGTTGCCGTCATGGAAATGGGCCGCCGGTGGACCAGACAGAACCTGCCCCGCACGAGTTGGGCCATTCATCGCTGGTTCTGGCGCCCGCAACTCGGTCTGCGCGGTTTCTTCAACATGCGGTTGTTCCGGCATGCCACTATTTTTCACGGCTGCGCGGTGGGCGGAGGCTCCATCACCTACGCCGGAACCCTGCTCGCCCCGCCGCACAAGGTATGGAATGTGGGTTCCTGGAAAGGTCTGGCTGACTGGCAGACAGAGATGGCACGGCACTACGAAACCGCATCTCGCATGCTGGGCGTGACCCAGAACACCATTCTCGGACCTGCCGACCACTTGCTCAAGAAAACCGCCGAAGCAACCGGGTGTGCTCCCACCTTCTATCCGACGAGAGTAGGAATCTTCCAACCCGCCGAGCGGGAGGCGGGCCGCATCTTTCCGGACCCCTTTTTCGACGGAGAAGGGCCAGATCGAAATGCGTGCGTAGCCTGTGGCGGATGCATCATGGGCTGCCGTTATGGAGCCAAGAACACCCTTGACCTGAGTTATTTGTATCTCGCCGAAAAGCACGGCGCCCAGGTTTTTCCGGAAACCAGAGTTGTGGATGTGAAGCCCTGGGCTGGGAGCAGCGATGGCAGCACAGGCTATGAAGTACATACAGTCAGGTCTACCGCATGGATCCGACGCCAGCCGCAGTGCTTCACCTGCCATGGCGTAGTCTTCGCGGCATCATCGCTCGGCACCATGGAGTTGCTCTTCCGCTTGCGGGAAAAAGGCTCATTGCCGGCCGTCAGCTCTCAGCTTGGCAAGCATGTTCGCACCAATTCCGAATCGCTAATCGGCGCGCGCGTGCCGGGGTGCCGCGAGGACTTGTCTCAAGGTATAGCAATTGGATCCGGCGTTTACATTGACGAAAATACGCATGTTGAAGCGGTTCGCTACCCGGGCGGGTCCGATACCATGAGTTTCCTTACCACGCATCTGACCGATGGCCGTCCAGGGCCGTGGAGAATTGCGCTTTGGCTGAGGAACATCTGCCGCGCTGCTCTGCGCCACCCCTTCCGCTCCCTGCGCTTGTTTCAACCCTTCGGCTGGGCGCGGGAATCTGTCATTCTGCTTTGCATGCAGGCGCTCGAAGGCCACATCGAAATGCGCTGGGAACGGCCCTTGTTCTGGCCATTTCAAAAAGCTCTGGTCAGCAGGGGAGATAGAGTCCCTACTTACATTCCGCAGGCCAATGAGTTTGCAAAAAGGTACGCTCAAATCGCCGGCGGGACGGCAATGAGCATGCTGCCTGAGATCATTTTCGATATTCCGGGGACGGCGCACTGCATTGGCGGTTGTGTGATAGCCGCGTCTGCCGAGCACGGCGTGGTTGACTTCCGCCACCAGGTGTTCGGCTACAAAAACCTGTACATCTGCGACGGTTCGGTCATCGCGGCAAACTTGGGCGTCAACCCCAGTCTTACCATTACCGCTCTTGCCGAGCGCGCTATGAGTTTTATACCCCCGGCCTCGAACGCTTGGAACGACGCCGCTGCCTAGAGCTCCCGTCGCAATCCACCTCCGGTTCGCGTGGCTCTTCCAGCAACTTTAGCGGACAAACAGGGACGGAACGGGAAGTCGGCGCCCCGCCATGTCGGCCTCGCCTAACCGCATAGTGCAGACGTCGGTGGTGCCCTCGCAGCGTCAATCTCTCGCGTCGAGGCACGTTGTAGAGGCGCATCGAGAACTCCATCAGCATCCGGTCCAACACCAGAAATGCATCCAGCGCCTCGATAGAGGCGCTATCGGCGAACATCCCGCCGCGTATGTCGGTCTGTTTGCTCCTGCTCTGCTGTTTCATGGCACACTATACCCGGCTCGGCGACTCCCGAAATACCACCTGCCCCTGGGTGCTGACGCCAACCACTAGGATCAGCCCTTCGTGGGTTCGTAACGCTACCCTGATTACTCTTACCGGATGCAGCCTGATAATGGAAATTGAAATAATCTATCAGCCTGATAAATAACAGTGATTCCACGTAAGTCTAAAAAAATCACTCATGGAATGCTGCGCATGGTTGATTCTGTTGCTTTATTCGATGGGTACGATCAAGTTTTTGAATTACCTTATGAGCGCGAGTCGCCTCGGACCAGATTCAAATTGAGTAAAGTCAGTCCGGCACGGATGTTAGTGCTGCTGCTCGCAATTGCGGGATTCTCGTAACGGTCGCATTGAGACGGCAATAACGTGGTAGCTGAATCAAAACACGGGTTTCCAGAATGGGTCTCGTTCGACCGCACGGCCGCTCGACACTGGGGCGAGATCTGCATCCGGCGTCAGTTGTCGGCATCGCTCTGCCTCTTCTTTATTTTCCGAAGTGCTGTTGCAGAATTGACGGCGGGCCGCATCGAGGCTGGCATCCGGCTCGAGGACAAAGGGCGAAGGACTGGCCGCCTCGCGCCTCCACGTATCCTCGTGCCCAATTCCCGCCTTCGGCGGTGTCTCCTGACATTTGCCATGGCGGCAAATGTACGAGCCGGTTAGAAAACCGATCATGCCGCCGACCAAAGTGTCCGAGGGAAAGTGTTTCTTAGCGGTAATGCGAAAGGCTGAAACTGTTCCAGCACCGCCCAGGGCAAGGTACTCCCACATTCTGCCGGGATATTCTTCGCCCAGTGTGGCTGCCCAAGCCGTGCCGACGGCGGCATGTCCGGAGGGGAACGAGGTGCCGCTGTCGAAAAAGTCGCCGTTACTTCCCTGGCCGGGTCGCTGCCGCCTGAAGATATATTTCAGCCCGCCTACCGATCCCAGTGCGAACGCCATCGATTCCCATTCGCGCACGGCATCGTCCCGCCGCTGTCGGTTATGTTCATGGCACCCCACTAAGTATTTGATCGTGGAGGTGCTTAGGGCAGCTCCTATGAGGATGTTTGAGGTGTAGTTGCTCTCCCGGCGATCTTCATGTGCGGAATCGATGCTGTTGCTGACCCGGGTATCGGTTGCAATGAGGGCAGCGGTCGCCCCAGAGAACCCAAGCAGGTATAACGCGTCCCGCCCATTGAGATGGGCAAGCTTGGCGGGCGATTTGGCAATCGCGGTGGCATAGTGGCCAAAGTCCCGCAGCACTTGCTTGGGGACGGCAACATCCAAACAGCGGTCCTGCGCCCAGCTAGTTTGCGGCAAACAGCAGCAGGCGATGGCCAGCAACAGCATTCGCGATAATTGCCTAGCTTGCGTGCTGGTCATAGTTGGGCGCAAGTTGGAGCAGGCAAATTTGTGATTCCTGAAAATCCTTCAGTTCGCACAGTCACAATCCTTTTCGACCTGAAAAGCTTTCGGTGAGATGCCGACTGAGTCACACGGGATGGATGTTCCCGTTCCGGCGCGAACCCGTAATCTGGGCGACTTACGCCAAGTGGATCAACCTCGTGACAATCCTACACTGCAGCGTGACCGACCAGCGCCGCCAAAATACTGAGCGAGCAAGAGGTCCTCGTTTGGTTTCATCTCAGTTACGCCGCGGCCACTTGCGTAAAGAATGCCCCGTTTACCCCTTTTGCCAGCTACCAACTACGAAATGCCGGCTTACTAACTACCCACTTCCGGCACGCGGGTAGCGGGGGGAGTGTTGCGGCTGCGCTGGGCGCTGACCGCGCCGTCAATCACCGCCATGCCGATGCCGGGCAAGTCGCCGCGCTGGATACTGTGGAGCACGGTTTTCCCTGAGGAGTGCTGCGCCTGGTCAATGAAGACAAAGGTGGCGGCGCGGCCTTCGGCAATGATGCCGCAGTCGAGGTTGCGGATCTTGGCTGTATTTCCGGTGGCGAAACAGACGGCTGTCTCGGCGGGAACGTTCCCCAATGCCGAAAGCATCGAAATCAGGCGCAGGATGCCCAAAGGCTGAACGCCGGAGCCGGCGGGCGAGTCGGTACCGAGAATCACGCGGTGAAGCTGCTTGAGTTCACTCGCCGTGAACAAGGTCAGCAGGGCCGCCTTTTCGTTGCCGTTGTGAACGATTTCCAGGGCGCGGGTTGAGCTTTCGCACAGAGCAACGACCTGTTCGTCAGGCAAAGCGGTGTGGCCACCGTTGATATGGCCTATGACATCGGCGTCGGCGGCCAGGACAATGTCCTTATCAATCAAGCTGGAGTTCGGAATGGAGGGTCCGCCGGTATGGATGGTGCTCTGGATGCCGTATTTGCGCGCCCAGGAGACCATCTGCCGGGCGGTAGCGCCGTCCTTCACGCTGCCCAGCCCGACTTCGCCCAGCATGGTTACGCCGGCTGCGGCCAGCTCCTTAAAATCCTCTTCCACCATGCCGTGCTCGAGCACAGGCGCACCGGCATGAATGCGCACGCCTCCAGGACGGAAGTTGGTAAACGCGCGCTGGGCGAAGATGGCCATGGCTTTCAGACCGGTGATGTCCTTGGGGCGGCCGGGGGTGTGCACCTCGCCGGCAGAGATCATGGTGGTCACGCCGCCGTGCAGATAGCTGTCAATCCAGTTCAGTTGGTTCTGGCGCGGCGTCCAGTCGCCGGCCACGGGATGCACGTGGCTGTCAATGAGCCCGGGAATCAGCGTAGTGCCGTTAGCGTTGATGCGGATGGTGGCGCCTTCGAGGTCGAGATCTTTCTCTTTGCCGATGGCGGAAATGCGGCCGTTGACGGCAACGACAGTGTTGGCGTCGAGAATGGGGCGGGACAAATCTCCGCTCAGAAGCAGGCCAATATCGCGAATGACAACCTTGGTGTGGGCGAAGTGTTTGTCTTCTGCCATATTTTGACCTCGATGTAAACTCGCGCAAAACGTTTGTAAATAAAAGCCAGGAGAAGAGCAACCCGAGAACTCTATCGCAGCCCTTTGTGATTTTCCCAGGGTTAACCATCTTAAGCTGAGGTATTCTGTCGCCCCGATGGGGCTCAGGTTGATTCGCACCCCAGGCTTACGCCCGGGGCCACATTCTTACGCCGCTTCGCGGCTGAACTCAGGTTTGAACATGAAGAATTCTTCTCCTCGCAGGTTGCTATTCCTGTTCTTCGTATTGCTGGTGGCGATGTCCGCGCTGGCCCAGCCGCAACCCAAGAAGATCATCATTGACACCGATCCCGGCACCGATGACGCGTTGGCAATTCTGCTGGCGCTCAATTCGCCGGAAGTGCGGGTGCAGGCAATAACGGTAGTGCCGGGCAACGTGACTGCGCAGATGGGATTACAAAACGCACTTAAGCTGACAACTCTGGCCAACCGGTGTGACATTCCGGTGGCGGGCGGGGCGCAGCATCCGCTGGCGCAGAAACTCATCACCGCTGAGTTCTGGCACGGCAAGAACGGACTCGCCAATATCGAACTGCCCACCCGGTGCAAGGCGGACCCGCGCTTTGGACCTGACCTCATTATTGAACTGGTTCACAAATACCCGCACCAGATCACCCTGGTGCCGGTGGGGCCGCTGACCAACATTGCGCTCGCGGTTTCCAAGGACCCATCCATTGTGCCGCTGGTAAAGCAAGTGATCCTGATGGGCGGAGGCATTAGCGGGGGCAATGTGAACGCGGCGGCTGAGGCCAACATCTATAACGACCCTGAGGCGGCGCAGATCGTGTTCAATGCCGGCTTTGCCTCGCTCACCATGGTAGGGCTCGATGTGGGCAACAAAACCCTCTTTACTGACCGTCAGGTTGCGGAACTGCAAGCCGCGCCGGGCCCGATAGCGAACTTCGTGGCCCAGGTGGGGACCTTCCTGCTTGACCTGTCGCGGCGCTTTGGTGAACACGGAACGCCCATGTACGACCCGCTGGCTATGGGTGTAACGCTTGACCCGACCTTGGTGACCACGCATGCCATGCGCGTGGATGTGGAAACGCGGGGCGAGTTCACTCGCGGCGAAACGGTGGCCAACCGGAGCAATATGGTAGAACGCAATGTGCTGCACGGCGACCGCTACATCATCGAGAGCGTGGATAAGGTCACACCCAACGCCAGGGTGTGCGTGGACGTGCGGGCGCAGCGCTTTCTCGATCTGCTGGTGAGCCGGATACGGGGAAAGTGACAGTTATTCGCGTTGACTTGGGGGAGAGCACGCCCGTAGAGTGCAGGCTTCATGCCGCCGCCCACAACTACTGCCACGCCGAGCAAGCCAAGACCAGACAGGCCGCTGGAACGCTGGTTCCATCTAGCTGAAAACGAAACAACCGTCCGCCAGGAGTTGATCGGCGGGCTGACGACCTTCATCACCATGGCCTACATCGTGGTGGTGAATGCGCAAATTCTGTCGCAGGCGGGAATGCCCGCCGAGGGGGTGGTGTTTGCTACGTGCGTTGCCGCGGCGGCGGCGACCCTGGTGATGGGCCTCTACGCCAACTACCCCATCGCGCTGGCGCCAGGCATGTCGCTGAACGCGTACTTCACTTATTCCGTGTGCCTCGGCATGCACGTGCCGTGGCAAACGGCGCTGGGCGTGGTTTTTATTTCCGGGGTAGTGTTTATCCTGATCACGGTCACGCGGGTACGCGAGCAAATTGTGAACGGGATTCCTGACTGCCTGAAGCACTCGACCGCGGCGGGGATAGGAATCTTTATTGCATTTATCGGCATGCGCAACGCCGGGCTGGTGGTGACCAACCCGGCAACGTTTCTCAGTTTAGGAAATTTCTCGGACCGCGGGGTGCAGGCGGCCTGCTTTGGAATTCTGTTGACCGTGGTGCTGATTGCCAGAAAAGTACACGGGAGCGTGCTGCTCGGCATTATGGGGGCCATGTTGTTCGGAATTGCCCGCGGCATTGTGCACTTGCCCGGCACGCTTATTGCCGTGCCGGACCCTTCAGGGACGCTGCTGAAACTGGATTTGCCGGGCGCGGTTCATCTCGGGCTCTTCGAAATCATGTTTGCGTTTCTGTTTGTGGATCTTTTCGACAATGTGGGCACGCTGATGGGGGTATGCGCGCAGGCAGGATTCGTAAGAGAAGGAAAAATTCCGCGGGTGGGGCGGGTGCTGCTGGCGGATGGGGTGGGCACCGTGCTGGGCGCGCTGACGGGCACTTCCACAGTAACCAGTTACGTGGAGAGCGCGGCGGGCGTGGCAGCGGGAGCACGCACCGGTCTGAGCAATATTGCAGTGGCCGCGCTGTTTCTGCTGGCCCTTTTCTTCAGTCCGCTGGCCACCAGCATACCGGCATTTGCCACCGCGCCGGCGCTGATCGTGGTGGGAGGGTTGATGATGCAGTCGGTGGCGCACATTGATTGGCCGGAGTTCTCTGAGGCGTTCCCAGCATTCATAACCGCCATGGCCATGCCCCTGACCTTCAGCATCGCCACAGGGCTGAGTTTCGGGGTGATTACCTACACCGCGGTCAAGGTGGCGGCGCGAAGGGGGCGCGAGGTCAGCAGGGTGCTGTGGGTGCTGACCATTATTTTCGTGCTGCGGGATGTTTACCTGGCGCGGGGGTGAGAGGCGCAACTAGCCGTAGGCGCGAGAAACCAGAAAAATGGCCAAGCCGTAAAAAACGAACATCGAAGCCAGGTAGAGCTTGGCGCGAGCGCCGGAATTTTCAAATTCTTTCCAGGCAAAGATTCCCCAGAGGGCAGCCACCATGGGAGCGGACTGGCCGATAGCATAGGAGATAGCCACGCCGGTCAGATTGGCGGCCGACAGATTGAAGACGGTGCCCAGGCCCCATATAAATCCGCCCAGCAATCCGAAAAAGTGGCCGGAAGCGGGGGCGTGGAAAAAGCCGCTGAAATCCACGGGCGTGCCCACCAGCGGGTGCTTCATGAAGTAGATATTCCAAATAAAGCAGGAGAGCAGAGCGCCAAGGGTCAGGAAGACGGCCACACTGTAGGGTCCCAGAGTGTTGCCGCGGGTCATGGCGTGAGTTACGAAAGGCGCCCACAGCCCCATGAGCACGCCGGAAACGACGCTGGTAATGATGCTCTTTCTGGAAACGGAGCGGCCGGCGCGAAGCAGGCTGCCGTAGGCTTTGCCGTCGAGAATAACGGCCAGCAAGGCGCAAGCCACGCCCAGGCCAAGGAACAAGGCGCTACCCTTGGGCTGCAGTCCGTAGCTCAGGACCACCCCCACTACCAGGGCAATGCCGATGGAGATGGGAAAGGCGACGGCAAGCCCGGCCATATCAATGGCGGCCACCAGCAAGAGATTTGCCAGGTTAAAAACCACGCCGGCGAGCAAGGTGTACCCGATGTTGCCCGGGTCGGCGGCACGAACGTTGTTGAGAAAGCTGGCGGCGTTGTGGCCGGTGCTGCCCATAGTAAGAGCGAGAATCACAGAGATAACGAAAATGCCGACGGCGTAGTCCCAGTAGAAAAGCTCAAAGCGGTAATTCTTCACACCCTTGTAAGTGTTCGCCCAGGAGCCCCAGCACACCGCACTGGTAATCATCATCACAAGGGCGATGCTCAGACTATGAGGTGTGTACATGGCTTCTCCTAGAGCACTTCTCTGGCAATTCCGCGAGCCAGGACCCACCGGGGAACGCGCGAACCACGAGCTTCGAAGCCTGGCAGAAGGTTATCTCCGAAAACAGGGTTGGCGAGGTAGGCTAGCGTTGCGGCGGAAAGGCTGTCAAGTGCGATATCAGCGTCCTAACCCAATTTGGCCACGACTGACGTACAATGCAGGACAATGGCGGAGAAAAACACCATGGGATATGCGGCCGAGGCGCCGCTGGCCACACTGGCGGGGCGGCCGCTGCTCTCCAACCGAGGCGTCCCGCTGAACCTGGAGTGGGTGAAGCAGGTGCGGGTGAACACCAGCGCGGTGGAACGCCGGGCGCAGACCCACGTAACGCGGCGAACGGTGAAGAAGGAGTGGCAGGCGGCGTGGCTGTTGCGGGCGATTTCCTGCATGGACCTGACCACGCTTTCCGGCGACGACACGGAAGAGCGGGTGCGGCGGCTGTGCGCTAAGGCCAAGCAACCGGTTCAACCTGACCTGGCGAAGCGCCTGGGGGCGGAGGAACTCGAAATCAGGGTGGCGGCGGTGTGCGTGTACCACCGCTTCGCGGAAACCGCGCTGCGGGCGCTGGAAGGCAGCGGAGTGAGGGTGGCGGCGGTTTCCACGGGCTTCCCTGCGGGGCTCTCGCCGTTGGAAGAGCGGATTGCGGAAATCCGGCGCTCGGTGGAAGCGGGCGTGCAGGAAATTGATACCGTTATCACACGGGCGCACGTCTTCGCTGGCCGGTGGCAGGCCTTGTACGACGAGATCGCCGAGTTTAAGCGCGCCTGCGGCAGCGCGCACATGAAAGTCATCCTCGGTGCCGGCGACCTGCTCACGCTGCGCAACGTAGGCCGTGCCAGCATGGTGGCGATGATGGCGGGAGCAGACTTCATCAAAACCTCTACCGGCAAGGAGCCCACCAACGCGACTCTGCCCGTGGGATTCGTAATGACGCGAGCGATTCGCGAGTACGCGCAGGAAACCGGAATGGCAGTGGGATTCAAACCGGCGGGCGGAATTCGCACCGCCAAGCAGGCCACGGAATGGCTTGCGCTGATGAAAGAGGAACTGGGGACGCCGTGGATGCGGGCGGAGCTGTTCCGTTTCGGAGCCAGCGGGCTGCTGAACGATATTGAGAGGCAACTGGAGCACCATGCGACCGGCCGCTACTCCGCCGACTATCGTCACCCCATTGCATAATCGGAACAATATGAAGCGCTCATGAGCATTGCGGAAAAATTCCTGACCATGGAATACGGGGCGGCGCCCGAAGATCCCAAGGAGGCGCTGCAGTGGCTGGAGGGCCACGGCCGGCGCTTCGGACACTTCATTGCAGGAGAATGGCGGCAGCCGGCCGAGGGTCAGTTTTTTGATACCAACGATCCTGCGACGGGTGAAAAGCTGGCCAGTGTGGCGCAGGGCTCGGCCGCCGACATTGCTGCTGCCGTTCAGGCCGCGAAACAGGCGCTGCCAAAATGGCAAGGGCTGAAGCCGTACCAGCGGGCCCGCTACCTTTACGCACTGGCGCGAGCGGTACAACGGCATTCGCGCCGGCTTGCGGTCCTGGAAACCATGGACAATGGCAAGCCCATCCGGGAGAGCCGCGACATTGATATTCCGCTGGTGGCGCGCCACTTCTACTATCACGCCGGCTGGGCGCAATTGCTGGAAAAAGAATTTCCAGACTACACCGCATGCGGTGTAGTAGGGCAGATCATCCCCTGGAACTTTCCCTTGCTGATGCTGGCGTGGAAGATTGCGCCCGCGCTGGCGACAGGAAACGCGGTGGTGCTGAAGCCGGCCGAATTCACGCCGCTGACCGCGCTGGCGTTCGCGGAAATTTGCCAGGAGGTTGGGCTGCCTGCTGGGGTGGTGAACATCGTGACCGGCGACGGCTCCACTGGCGAGGCGCTGGTCAAACATCCCGACGTGGATAAGATCGCGTTCACCGGTTCGACCGAAGTGGGACGCGCCATCCGCG
>Ga0134126_10003518_pt1 | contig 19603 bp, 19 predicted proteins | sample KB31752_FD_96881 | JGI IMG/M metagenome (GOLD analysis project Ga0134126, IMG submission 96881) | Terrestrial soil microbial communities with excess Nitrogen fertilizer from Kellogg Biological Station, Michigan, USA - KB3-175-2 | ecosystem: Environmental > Terrestrial > Soil > Unclassified ...
CGCCCGGCTTTGGCGGCGACACCACGCGCGACCATCTCCACACCGTTTTCACGCGCGACGGCGATATCTTCATTCTGGACAACGACACCGGCAAAACTCGCCAGGTGACAAAGACTTCCGACAATGAAGGCGACGCGCATTTCCTGCCGGACAGCAACCGGATTTACTTTACGCGCTCCGGCAATCTGTTCGTAATGTCGCTGGATACCGGATTCCTGGAGCAGATGACCGATATACGGCCTGCTGCCACGGCCGGCCAGGCGTCCGCCACGGGCGGAGGCGGAGGCAGAGGACAGGGTGGCGGACGCGGAGGCTTCGGCGGAGGCGGCCGTGGCGCCGCGACCGGCGGAACGAGCGGCGGCGAGCAGACATCCAGCGGCAGCCAGCAGTTTATTCGGGAGGAACAGAAGAAGTTTTTTGAAACGGTGCGCGATCGGGAAGCGCTCCGCACCGAGGAGCAGGCAAAGCGAAAGAAGGAGAATCCGCAGCGGAAGCCGTTCAATTTGACGGCGCGTCAAACCGTCGCTGCCCTTCGTTTGTCGCCCGACGGCAAAACCGTTTTCGCATCCGTCTTCGAGAATCCGGCGCAGCCCGCCAAGAACACGACCGTCCCGAGTTGGATCACCGATTCCGGCTACGTGGAAGACATCAACGGCCGCTCGAACGTCGGCGACGCTCAGCGCAACGGGCGCCTGGCCATGCTCGACGTTGCCACAGGCGACGTGAAGTGGGTCGATGCCGGCCAGAAGGATCGCGAAGTCGAGGTGGGAGTGCCGGTCTGGAATGAAGAGGGAAGCAAGGCCGTGGTGACGGCGCGCGCCGCGGATTTCAAAGATCAGTGGCTGCTGGCGCTCGATCCCGCAACTGGAAAGACGCGCGTGCTGGTGGACAAACACGATAACGCATGGGTCGGGGGTCCGGGAGCGCAGACGCTCGGTTGGATGAAGAACGATCGCGAAGTCTTCTACCAGTCGGAAAAGACCGGCTACTCCCAGCTGTACGCCGTGAATTGGGACGGCGGCGAGCCGCGCGCCCTCACCAGCGGGAAATGGGAGGTGCTCAACACCCGCCAATCGAAAGACAGGAGCAAATTCTTCCTGACGGCCAGCAAAGACAGTCCATACGAGAATCACCTTTACGAGATGGACGGCGAGGGGGGACCGCTCACCCGGATTACACAAGCTCCCGGCAAGCACACCACCTTCGTCTCGCCCGACGAGCAATGGATCGCCGATGTTTATTCGTACACGAACAAGCCGCCGGAGCTTTTTGTGCAGGCAAATCGCGCCGGTGCGGAATCGAAGAAGCTGACGACATCCCCCTCGCCCGAGTTTTCGCAGTATCCGTGGATGGATGTGCCGATCGTGGAGTTCACCGCGCGTGACGGCGTCAAAGTTCCGGCTCGCCTGTTCAAGCCGGCAGCGTTCAAGCGGGGCGGTCCCGCGGTGGTATTCGTCCACGGCTCGGGCTATCTGCAGAATGTGGATAAGTGGTGGAGCACCAGCTATTACCACGAGTACATGTTCGACCACATTCTGATGGAGCACGGGTATCTGGTGATCGATGTCGATTACCGCGGCTCCGCGGGTTACGGCCGCGACTGGCGAACAGCCATCTACGAGCACATGGGCGGCAAGGATCTGGACGACATCGTAGATGCGGCGAAGTACATCGTGGCGCAGCACGGCGTCGATGCCAAACACATCGGGGTATTCGGCGGCAGCTACGGCGGTTTTATCACATTGATGGCTATGTTTACGCAGCCTGACGTCTTCGCAGCGGGAGCGGCGCTCCGTCCCGTGTCGGATTGGGCGCTCTACAATCACGGGTACACCGGCGAGATCCTCAATCTGCCGCAAAACGATCCCGAGGCGTACAAGCGCTCCTCGCCGATCTATTTCGCCGAGGGACTCAAGGGAGCGCTGCTCATCTGCCATGGGATGGTGGACACCAACGTGGAATTCGAAGACAGCGTGAGGCTGGTGCAGCGGCTGATCGAATTGCGTAAGGAGAATTGGTCAGTGGCGCCATTCCCCGTGGAGAATCACGCCTTTGTACAGCCCTCCAGTTGGGCCGACGAGTATAAGCGTATCTTCGCTCTCTTCGAAAAGAATCTGAAGTAGCGTTTGCTGTGCGATTGATCACTCCGCTCCGTGGCAGAATTGCGGACCGGACTGTAACATGAACTCCTAGTGATTCTGATTGTGGACGATGAGAAGACCATCCGGCAGTTGGTCGCTTCGATTCTCAAACGTGCCGGATACGACGTTGTAGCGGTCTCAAGCGCGCGCGAGGCACTGGACGTTTTGAGCGGCCACACGCCCGAACTGCTGCTGACCGACATCGTCATGCCCGAAATGAACGGCCTTGCGCTGGCAGCGACTGCGCACCACCTGCACTACGGCGTCCCGGTAATGTTCATGAGCGGCTTCGCCAGCAATTATGAAGAGGAGCTCAGCGGCAGCGTTTGCCTGCGCAAACCCTTCACTCCCGGGCAACTTCTCACGGCCGTGCAGGATGTTCTAGCGCTGCGAAAAAGTAACGGCGGCGCGGCGTAAACTGTTCCACATGGCCGGCAAACTCGCGAGGCGCTGGTTCGTTCGCGGCAACGTACAAGGAGTCGGATTCCGATACTTCGCCCAAAAGCATGCGGAGCGCCTCGGCCTGTCCGGCTACGCCCGCAATCTGGATGACGGCCGCGTGGAAGTGTACGCGGCCGGCGACGAAGCTGCCCTCTCGGAATTCGCGGGCGCCCTGCATACCGGTCCGCGCTGGAGCGACGTCCGCGGTGTCGACGAGCAGGATGCCGCAGTACAGAAGTATCCCGGCTTCCAGATCACGGGCTGATGCACCTGATACAATCGTTCCTTCCCTGAGATGGAAGACCTGAAAAAGCTCATTCGCGAGATCCCTGACTTCCCGAAACCGGGGATCCTGTTCTACGACATCACCACGCTCCTCAAGGACGCCTGCGGCTTCCGCGCCGTCATCGATGGCCTCAAGTATCACTACCGCGAGGCGCAGGTCGACGTAGTTCTCGGCATCGAGGCGCGCGGCTTTATCTTCGCGCCGGCCCTGGCTTATGCCTTGGGCGCGGGATTCGTCCCGGTCCGCAAGCCCAAAAAACTGCCCGCCGAGTGTCTCACTGTTACGTACGACCTCGAATACGGCACGGACAGCCTGCAAGTCCACAAGGACGCTATCGAGAAAGGCAAGCGCGTGCTGATTGTCGACGATCTGCTCGCCACCGGCGGTACGGCCGCGGCGGCGGCTCGCATGGTCACCGAAGCCGGCGGCACGATTGCAGGTCTGGGGTTCGTGGTGGAGTTGACCTTCCTCAATGGCCGCCAAAAGCTCGCCGGCATGGACGTCTTCTCCCTCCTGCAGTACGACAAATGAGCACGTCACGGCAGGCGCGCGTTCGTGCGCTGGCCAAAATCAATCTCGACCTGCGGGTTCTCGGCAAACGTGCGGACGGCTTTCACGAGCTAAGAACCGTTTTTCAGACCATCTCTCTGGGCGACACGCTCGATATCGCCTTCACACCCGGCCGGAAGCGCTCCGTCGATCTGGTGGATGCCCTTTCGATTCCCGATAATCTCGTGACCCGGGCGGCGCATGCCGTTATGGACGCGCTGCGCATCAGTGGCCGCGTCGAGATGCGGCTCACCAAGCGAATCCCGATGGGCGCAGGCTTGGGCGGCGGATCGAGCGATGCCGCGGCAGTTCTTCTCGCGCTGCCCGTGATCGCCGGCCGGACCGTTGACCCGGCGGCGCTGCGGGAAATCGGCCAGTCTCTCGGCAGCGACGTTCCGTTTTTCCTGCTTGGCGGCGCCGCTGTCGGAATCGGCCGCGGCACCGAGTTGTTCCCTCTGCCCGATACACCGGCCGCCTACGGCATCGTCGTCGCGCCCGGGATTCACGTCAATACCGCTCAGGCCTATCGCGATTTGAGCCCCCTGCTGACGGAGGCGGACGAAAAGGTGAATGCGTTTCAGACGGCCGCCTGGAGCGGCCAGACCGGCGTCAACGATTTCGAATCGGTGGTCTTTGCCCAGCACCCGGAGCTCGCCGCCTGGAAAAGGCGTATCGTGCGCGCCGGAGCCACCGCCGCCATGATGACGGGATCGGGGTCGGCGCTGTTCGGGTTCTTCGCCTCTCGCCAGGCCGCCCGGCAAGCGCTTGAGGGCCTGCGCCGGTTCGACGCAGCCGTATTCCCCATCTCTTCGGTAAGCCGCGCCCGATATCGCCGAATGTGGCAAAAATGGCTGTTTGACAAGGGAATGTAACACAAAATAAGATGGTTACTTCCCCACCGCGAACATGGCCACTGCGAAGCCCGTACGTGCAATGACTCACGACCGCCTGCAAATCTTCACCGGGAATGCTAATCCCGACCTTTCGCGCGAAATCTGCGAGTGTCTCGGCGTGGAAGTTGGCCGCGCCATGATCCGCACCTTCGCGGACGGCGAAATCTATTTGCAGATTCAGGAAAACGTTCGCGGCGCCGACGTTTTCGTCATCCAGCCGACCTGCACGCCGGTGGATCGCAACCTGATGGAGCTCCTGCTGATGATCGACGCTCTCAAGCGGGCATCAGCAGAGCGTATCACGGCAGTGTTACCCTATTATGGATACGCCCGGCAAGACCGTAAGGACAAGCCGCGCGTTCCGATCTCGGCCCGGCTTGTGGCCGCCCTGCTGGAAACGGCAGGCGCCGACCGGGTTTTGACGCTCGATCTGCACGCCGCGCAGATTCAGGGGTTCTTCGATATTCCGGTGGACCACCTGTTTTCTTCTCCGGTGATGATCGAATATTTCAAGGCGCTCAACGTCCCGGATATGACGGTGGTTTCGCCCGATGCCGGGGGCGTGGAGCGCGCGCGCGCTTTTGCGAAGCGCCTGAATTCGCCGCTGGCCATTATCGATAAGCGGCGGGAAGAGGCCAACGTCGCCGAAGTGATGAATGTGGTCGGCGAGGTGAGCGGCCGGCATTGCCTGCTGGTGGACGATCTGATCGATACGGCGGGTACGCTGGTGAAAGGCGCCGAGGCTCTGATGGAAAAAGGGGCAACAAGCGTTTCGGCCTGCGCGACCCATGCGGTGCTGAGCGGTCCGGCAGTAGAGCGGATCTCGGAATCGTGTCTGAAGGAAGTGGTAGTAACGAATTCCATCCCTGTAAAGGGAGAGAAGGCGCTATGCGGCAAAATCAGAACCTTGTCGATAGCGAAATTGTTGGCTGAGGCGATTCGTTCCATTCACGAAGAAACCTCGGTGAGTGTGCTGTTTATTTAAGGGACGCAGATGAACGCAGATAAACGCTGATTGAATATTTCTTATCAGCGTTCATCTGCGTTCATCAGCGTCCCCCAAATGTGTTTCGAAGCGGACCCACGGTAACCCGCAAGGGCCAACGGACTCCGCTCACAAGGAGCTTGTTTTGAGAAAAGATATTACCGTCAATGCCGAAGTGCGCAACACTCGCGGCAAGAATGAAGCGCGCCGTACGCGCCGCGCGGGACAGATTCCCGCCGTCGTTTATGGGGCTTTCCAGGATCCGGTCAGCGTCGCGGTGAACCCCCGCGAGATCATCAAGATCGTCCGCAGCAACACCGGATACAACACCATCTTCACCTTGGCTATCGCCGGCGGCGAAAGCACTCCGGTGATGGTGGTCGATCAGCAGGTCGACCCCATCAAGGGCCACCTGTTGCATGCCGACCTCAAGCGCATCGACCTCACCAAGCGCATCCGCATCACGGTTCCGGTGCATACCGCAGGTGAACCCACGGGCGTCAAGGTGCAGGGCGGTTTGCTCGAAGTCATTACGCGTTCCGTGGAAGTCGAGTGTCTGCCCGACGAGATTCCCGAGAGCTTCACGGTCAGCGTCGCGGATCTGGCGATCGGCCAAAGCCGGCGCGCCAGCGACGTGCCGGTTTCCGGTTCGATGAAGCTGGTCAGCTCACCCGATACCGTGATCGCCCACGTGGTTTCCCTGCGCGCCGAAGAGACGACCACCGCCGAAGTTGCTGCTCCAGCGGCGGCCGGCACCGAACCCGAAGTGATCAAGAAGGGCAAGAAGGAAGAAGAAGCCGCCGAGGACAAGGGCAAGAAGAAGTAATTGCCCATGGTTCTGGTTGCCGGCCTGGGGAACCCGGGCGAGGAGTACGCTTCCACGCCCCACAATATCGGGTTTCTCACGGTGGACCGGCTGGCTGAGCGGCACGGTATCCGCGTCACACGCAAAGACTCCAGGGCGCTCGCCGGCGTGGGCGAAATCGGTGGGCGCGCGGTGATGCTGGCCAAACCGCAAACGTTTATGAATCTTAGCGGCACATCGCTCCTGCCGCTGATGCAGAAGCACGAAATTGGGATCGGGGAGCTCGTGGTTGTCTATGACGAGCTGGATTTGCCCTGGCTGGGGCTGAAGATTAAGCCGAAGGGCTCGGCGGCCGGACACAACGGCATGAAGAGCATCATCGCCAGCCTAGGCACGAACGAGTTTTCCAGGGTCCGGTTGGGAGTTCATCCGGGCCACCCGCTGAAGGGCGGGTCGGACTATCTGCTGGCGCCGTTTTCGCGCTCGCAGAAGAAGGAATTGGATGGCTTCATCGACTTTGCGGCCGATGCTGTCGAATCCATAATTGCCGAAGGCGTCGAAAAGTCCATGACGAGATTCAATCGTCGCGCCCCAGGCTTACCAGAAGAGGAAGCATGACGAGGATTTACGAAGAGTTGTTCATAGTAAAACCCGACGTGCCGGAAGAAGAAGTGGATCAATTCGTCGAAACATTGCAGACGCAATTGACCGCTGCCGGCGCTAAGGTCGACAAAGTGGAAAAGTGGGGCAAGCGCAGGCTCGCCTACCGCGTTGAGAAGTACCGCGAAGGCACCTACGTGCTGATGCAGTTCTCGGCCGGACCCGAAATGGTGCACGAGTTCGAACGCCGTCTGCGCGTCTCGGACCAGGTGCTGAAATTCCTGACGGTGCGCATCGATGAGACTCTCAAGCGCCTGGAAAAGCGCAAGAAGGATCGCGACAAGCGTGCCGCGCGCCGCGCCGAACGGCAGCCCGCCGCTCCCGCGCCCGCACAGCCCTCAATGGCTCAACAGATGACAGAGGCTCCGGTGGCAATGCCGGGCCAACCGAAGGAGGCGTAACCCATGGCTGAATCCAAAGGAAGACCGGGCAGCGCGGGACAGCGCCCCACCGGCGGCGACAAGGCCGTTGTCACCCAGAAGAAGCAATATTTTCGCCGCAAGAAGGTGTGCCGCTTCTGCGTCGAGAAGATTGACGACATCAACTACAAAGACGTGAAGATGCTGCACGCCTTTGTCGCCGAACGGGGCAAGATCATTCCCCGCCGCATTTCCGGAGTCTGCGCGCCGCACCAGCGCCGTCTCACAGACGCCATCAAGAAGGCGCGGAACATCGCGCTGCTGCCGTTCGCGGCATCGTTCTAAGCAGGAGGAATCATGGAAGTCATACTGAGAGAAGACATCAACAATCTCGGGAGCCGCGGCGATCTGGTGAAGGTCGCTTCCGGCTACGCCCGCAATTTCCTTCTGCCGAAGAAAATGGCCGTGGCGGCCACCGAAGCCAATCGCAAGATCGTGGAGCAGGAGCGCCAGGCGCATCTGCGCAAGGAAGCCAAATTTAAGGGCGAAGCGGAAGATCTCGCCAAGCTCATGAATGGCGTCAGCGTGACCATCAACCAGAAGGCCGGCGAGAACGATCAACTGTTCGGAAGCGTCACCGCCAAGGACATCGCCGACGCGCTCGCTGCCAAGAACTACACCCTCGACCGCCGGAAGATTCAACTCGACGAGCCCATCAAGCAGCTCGGCGAGTACAAGGTTCCGGTCCGGCTGCACAAAGACGTCATCGCCGAAGTGACGGTGGTGGTAGCTAAAGAAGAGTAGCTGTTCCCGCAAGAATCGAGGCGCTTTTCCCGAAAACGGGGAAAGCGCCTTTTTTATTAGAGCGGTATGTTGCCGTGCTTCTTCCGCGGCATGGTATCCACTTTGTTTTCCAGCATGCGCAGCGCGCGGATCACTCGCGGTCTCGTTTCCCTCGGCTCAATCACGTCGTCTACATAGCCACGCTCCGCGGCGACGAAGGGGTTCGCGAACCGCTCACGAAACTCTTCCGTCTTCTGCTTCCGCACAGCGTCCTGATCCGCCGCCGTGGCGAGCTCCCGCCGGTAAACGATGTTCACCGCTCCCTCCGGCCCCATCACTGCCACCTCCGCCGTCGGCCATGCCAGGTTGATGTCCGTGCGGATGTGCTTGGACCCCATGACGCAATACGCGCCGCCGTATGCCTTCCGCGTGATCACGGTGATCTTCGGTACCGTCGCCTCGGCGAACGCGTAGAGCAGCTTTGCGCCGTGCCGAATGATTCCCCCGAACTCCTGCGCCGTTCCGGGCAAAAACCCGGGCACGTCTTCGAACGTGAGGATCGGGATATTGAATGCATCGCAGAAGCGCACAAAGCGGGCGCCCTTCACCGATGAATCTATATCCAGGCAGCCCGCGAGAAACGCCGGCTGATTGGCGACAATCCCGATCGAGCGGCCGTCCATCCGCGCGAATCCCACCACGATATTCTTCGCGTAGTGCTCGTGTACTTCGAAAAACTCGCCGTCATCGACCACGCGATGGATCACGTCCTTGATGTCGTAGGGCAGCGATGAATCCTGCGGCACCAGGGTATCGAGCGCGGCATCCATTCGATCGATCGGGTCATTGGTTGCACGCCGCGGTGCATCCTCGCGATTATTCTGGGGAATATAGCTCAACAGTTCGCGGACCATGCGCAGGCACTCGGCATCGTCCGCGGCCGTGAAGTGCCCGACTCCGCTCACCGCGTTGTGCGTATGCGCGCCGCCCAACTGCTCCTTCGTCACATTCTCATGCGTAACGGTCTTGATGACGTCCGGACCGGTGACGAACATGTAGCTCGTGCGATCCACCATGAACACAAAGTCCGTGATGGCCGGTGAGTAGACCGCGCCGCCCGCGCATGGCCCCATGATCGCCGAGATCTGCGGAATCACTCCGCTTGCGAGCGTGTTGCGCAGAAAAATATCCGCGTACCCGGCGAGGGACACCACGCCTTCCTGAATGCGCGCGCCGCCGGAATCGTTGAGGCCGATCACCGGGGCGCCCGTTTTCAGCGCCAGATCCATAATCTTGCAGATCTTGAGCGCGTTCGTCTCCGAAAGCGACCCGCCGAAGACGGTGAAGTCCTGCGCGAAGACATACACCGGGCGTCCGTCGATTCGGCCGTATCCCGTCACGAAGCCATCGCCCGGAATGCTCTGATCCTCCATTCCGAAGTCGCGGCAGCGATGCGTCACCAGCTTGTCAAGCTCTTCGAACGTGCCTTCATCGAGCAGCAGTTCGATGCGCTCGCGCGCCGAAAGTTTGCCCTCTTTGTGCTGACGGTCGCGGCGCTCGGGGCCGCCCCCTTGCTCTGCCGCCTCATGGCGCTTGCGCAGTTCCTCTAGCCGGTTCATCGGCTCTTATTGTAGCCAGTAACGGCTGGTCTTCTGACCGGTCGGCTATTCCCGGAGCAACTCGAAACGGCCATCGCGCAGCAGCAGATACTTGCGCCCGCGCCAGAGAATCGTGTTGCCGAAGAAGCCCCCGAGCCAGCACACGAAGCTGACCAGATCCTGCAGAGGCAGGAGCCAGAACAGGCGAGCCGTCAGTCTATCGCGCAGCACGTACCCAGCCGTCGCCGAACCCGCCGCCGCGCGAAATACCAGCGTCAGCAGTACAACCGGCCACCATTTTGGCTGCGCGACCCACAATAGCAGCGCAATCGGGAAGGGGTTCGTGAACAACTGCCCCACATAGCCCGCGGGCCGCGACCGCCGCGTGCTCCGGTTCCATCGCAGCCGGTGACGCAGGTTCGGACCCAGCCGTTGCGCGCCGATGCGGTGCTCGATGACGCAGGAGGAGAGAATCACGCCGAAGCCGCGCTGTGCCGCAAGCCTCCCCATGACGAAATCTTCCGCAAGAAAATCCTTCACGGCATCGAACCCGCCGATTGCCTGCAACGTCTCGCGCCGCGCCGCAATGGTGGGGCCGAGCGCGAACTTCATCCCCTCCAACATCCGCGCGACCAGCACGCCCGAAAAAAACTCAGTGTTGAGCCCGATCGCCTCCAGCGTGGACCAGAAACTCCGGCCCGGCACCGCACGATACGGACAGGTCGCCAAGCCGAGATTCGGATCGGCGAACTCGGCCGCGACGGTAGCTAAAGCGTCCGCCGTCACGCGCACGTCGCTATCCGCCATCACTACGAGATCGAACTGAGCCGCTGCCAGCATGCGATCCAGGCTGAACACCTTCGCATTGGGATACGGTGCGTCGCCCACGATCATCAGCCGTGAAGGAATGGATCGATACTCCGCGCGCAAGCGTTCCACCACCGCGACCGCGGGGTCTTTGCCGCTGCGCAGGGCGAAGAGGATTTCAAAGGAACGATATCGCTGCTCGAAAAAGCTCCGCAGGTTTTCTTCGAGTCCGTCGTCGATGCCGGAGAGCGGCTTCAAAATGCTGATCGAAGGCTCCGAAGCCGCCGGCTCGACTCGCACGGAACGATACCGCATCGCCGCCATCACCGTCAGGACGCAGTACACCAGAGATCCGGCGAGAAGCGCCTCTAAGATCCACGCGATCGCGCGCACTTATCCCTGCCCCGAATACGCCCGGTCCAGCAACTCTACAACGTGCATGACGCGCTGCCCCTTACCGTGCAGCCGCACGCCCGTTTGCAACTGCAGCATGCAGCCGGGGTTGGCCGTGGCCACCACTTGCGCGCCCGTTGCGTTCACGGCCTCCATTTTGCGCGAGAGCAACTGCATGGACATCTCGTTCTCGACTACGTTGTAGATGCCGGCGCTGCCGCAACAAATCTCCGCGCCCGGCAGTTCCCGCACCGTAATGCCGGGAATGGCCGCCAATAGTTTCCGGGGCGCCGACCGAATCTTCTGCCCGTGCGCCAGGTGGCACGAATCCTGATACGTCACGACGGCGCTCATTGCGTTCGCCGGCGGCGTCAACTCAATGCTCGCGAGAAACTCCGTGACATCGCGCATCAGCCCGGCAAATTGCGTGGCCTTGGCGGCGTAGTCGCGGTCATTCTCGAGCAGGTCGCCGTACTCCTTCAGCGTCGACCCGCAACCGGCGGCGTTGGTGATCACCGCGTCATAATTGCCGGCGAGCACGGCGTCTATATTCCGGCGCGCCAACTTACGCGCTTCCTCCCGAAGCCCGGAGTGCACATGTAGTGCTCCGCAGCAGCCCTGCCCTTCGGGCACAATCACCTCGCAGCCGTTGCGCTGCAGAACGCGGACGGTCGCCTCATTTAAACGCGCGAAGGAAACATTCGCGATGCACCCCGCCAGAAACGCCACGCGATATTTTCGTTCGCCGTGCGCCGGAAAGGTTCGCCCGATCTGACTGAAGAAGAACGGCGGCTCGGCCGACGGCGCAAGCTGAACCAGATCCCCGAGCTTGCCGAGCAGCCCGAGCGAACCGAGGCCGCGAGCCGCCAGCTTGAGTCCGCTCGCCTCCAGGAGGTACATCACGGTGCCGGCGAAGCTGAGCCACCCTCGCGACGGAATCAGCTTCCGGAAAACAAAATTTCGCACCGCCTGCGGCACCCGGCCGCGCCGCGTTTGCGTTTCGATCTCCGCGCGCGCATCCTCTACCATGCGACCGTACGGCACTCCGGACGGACATGCCGATTCGCACCCGCGGCACGCCAGGCAAAGCCCTATGTGCTCCAGATACGACGGCGTGATCGGTGCACCCTGCGCCACCTGCACCATCTGGTACACGCGGCCGCGGGGAGAATCCATCTCCAGCCCCAGTTCACGATAGGTGGGGCACGCATTCAGGCATAGCCCGCAATGCACGCACTTGTCCAGATCAAACTGGCGCGGTCCCGGTTTTTCAGATACGGCGATAGAGTCTGCCACGATTCAACAAATTCTCAGGATCGAACAAATTCTTCACACGGCGCATCAATTCGATATCCGGCCCCGGCGCGGGCCACAGCTCGAATTCGTTCTTGCGCTCGTTAGGCGCGAATTCCACCACAGCACGCCAGCCATTTGAGGCCGCTCCACCGGCCCATGCCGCCGCGGCTACCGAATCCTCAAAATAGCCGTAGCAGACGCCGGAACCGGCTCGCGCCAACGCCGGAACTGCGAGGGAATCCATGACGCGCCCTACTTCTTTTAGGGTACACGACGCTCGAATCACCGCGCCTTGCGCGTGGCGCGCCAGAAACGCCACGGTGAAATCTTCAATGTGCCGCCACAACGATTCGTGCTCCACCCCTTCGAACGCCACCGCGTCCCCCAGCCCCGCGATCTCCCGTTCATAGCGATCCACTGCCGCCGCGTTTCCACCGGCGCGCACGGCGAGGGCCCACGTACGATTTCCCAGAGTCGAAGCCGCCGCGGGATTCAGCAGGTCGATGGCAGCGGGCTGAAGCACACTGGCCAGCATGCGATCGCGCGCCGCCATCGCCGCCGCGGAAGACTCGAAGGGCACCAGGAAACTCCGCTCCACCTCCGGCATCGGCGTCAGCTTGAAATTAACGATGGCGATTCCCGCCAGCGTGCCGAAGCTCCCGATCATCAGCTTCGCCATATCCAGGCCCGCCACGTTCTTGACGACCATACCGCCGGAAGGCACCAGCTTCCCTTCGAGAGTCGCGAATGTCATCCCGATCACGGCATCGCGCGCCGTCCCATACAAGCGGCGGCGCGGACCGCTCGTATTCGCAGCGACGACTCCGCCGACTGTCGCGCCTGCGCAAAACGGCGGATCGAGCGGCACCATTTGACGATTCGCGGCCAAGAGCGCGCAGAATTCGTTCCACGGTAGCCCCGCCTCCACGCTTATGGTTAAATCGTTCGGCTCATACTGCAGGACACGCCGCAGCCCTGTGGTGGTGATGGTATCGTCGGCTCGCTCCACCGGGCCGGCCATCAGCCCCTTCGTCCCGGCGCCTTGCAACCGGATCGTGCGGACATGCAATGCGCATCGCCGCAGCGATTCGGCCAGCTCTGCCAGGGTCCCGGGCGTATACACTAGTGGACCACCGCCCACCGCAGGAGGCTCGTCAGCACGGTCAGCACGAGCGACCCCAAAAGCGCGGCGAGAAAGCCGCGGACCTTAAAGCCCGGCGTCAGCACCGACGCCACTTTCAGCAGCATCGCGTTGATTACCCACAAGAACAGGCCGAACGTCAGGAAGGTGATCGGCCACGCGAAGAAACGTAAGATGGGGCCCAGCAGCCCGTTGACGATCGCGATCAGGATAGTGGCAAGCAGCGCATCGCCGAAGCCGCGCACCTGGATGCCGGGTATAATCCGCGCGACAATCCACAGCGCCAGCGCGCCAACCAGCCAGTTGATCAGAATGTGGGCGATCATTTAAGTGTTCGGCCAGAGATAATGATAAGCCATGGCAACTTTGTATGCGGGAACCAGCGGCTTCGCTTACACATCGTGGAAACCGGCATTCTACCCGGCCAAGCTCCCGGCGAATCAGTTCCTGAAGCACTATTCCGGGCGGCTCAATTGCGTCGAGATCAATTACACGTTCCGGCGCCTGCCTGCCGCCGCGACGCTCGCCGCATGGGTCGGCGCCACTCCGCCCGGGTTCGTCTTCGCCGTGAAGGCGAACATGCGCATTACGCACATTTTGCGCCTGAGGAACGCGGCCGACGCGACCGAGCTCTTCCTCAAAACCATCGATCCACTTCGCACGTCGCGCCGCCTGGGTCCGGTGCTGTTTCAGCTTCCGCCGCAGCTCAAGTGCGACCCGCCGCTGCTTCGCGATTACCTTTCGCTGCTGCCGGAAGGCATGCGCTACGCGTTCGAGTTTCGCCACGATTCGTGGCTTGCCGAACCCGTTTACGAAGAGCTGCGGCGGCGTAACGTAGCGCTTTGCGTCGCCGAATCGGAACGGCTCGAAGTGCCCGAAGTGATTACGGCGGATTTCGCCTACTACCGCCTGCGCAAGCCCGATTACACGAGCGAAGACATTGCCGCATTCGCCTCGCGGTCAAAGGAGCTTCTTGCCACGGGCTGCGACCTTTACCTGATGTTCAAGCACGAAGATACGCCCGAGGGCGCGCTGCACGCGGAAAAGGTGCTGGCGTTGACCCAGGAACCGCCGCTACCCTGACGCGGACGTCGCGTGGACCGTCTCTACCCCGCCTTGGTCTTGCGAGCGCGCTTCTTCGGCGCCGCGGCGACGGGCGCTGCTTCCTCGCCTTCGCCTTCCGCCGCATGCGCGACGGCCGCCGGCTTGCGCTTCTCCGCCAGGCTCTTCTTCAGCGCTTCCATGATGTCGATCACGGGCGCCACGTGCGCGGCAGGCGTTGCCACCACCTTGTGGCCCTGCACCTTCGCCTCGATCATCTTCATGAGATTCTCGCGGTAGGTATCGTGGTATTTCTTCGGTTCGAAATCCGCTTCCAGCGAAGAGATCAGCATCTTCGCCATATCGAGCTCCTTCTCTTTCACCAGGCTCGTATCCGTGCGGAACTCTTCGACTTGCCGGATTTCATCCTGGTAGTACATGGTGTGAGACAGGATGCCCTTGTGCCCCGGGCGCAGGATGATGATGTGCTCGCGATTGTGCATCGCCACTTTTGCGAGACCGTAATACTTGCTCTCGCGCAGTGCCTGGAACAAGAGCGCGTACGGCTTCTCGCCGCCTTCATCCGGCGCGACGTAGTACGAGCTCTCCAGGTAGACGGGGTCCACCTCGTCCGCCTTCACGAATTCCAGAATCTCCATCACCCGGGCTGTCTTCGGCGCTACCTTCTTGATGTCCTCTTCGTCGATCTCGACGTAGCGGTCCTTCTCGTATTCGTAGCCCTTCACCAGCTCACTGCGAGGGACCGGTTTGTCTTCGTTCTGGCAGTAGATCACTTGCTTGATTCGCGAGTGGTCCTCTTTGTGCAGCAGATTGAAACTGATGGTCTCGCCGCGCGCCGCGCTGAACAACCGAATCGGAAATGAAACCAGGCCAAAGGTGAGGTGGCCTTTCCAGACGCTAGATGCCATGTGTGCAGCTCCTTACTCTCCCCAGGGGCGTGGCTCCCACGATACTATAATCGCCGATAAGATGTAAATGACGGCATGTAAAGGTATTTATGCCTCTTGAAGAGTACGCCGCAAAACGCTCGTTCTCAAACACGCCGGAGCCGCCTCCGTCTAAACCTACTCGCAAGAAGCCTGCCAACTATTTCTGTGTGCAAAGGCACGACGCCTCGCGCCTCCACTACGATTTCCGGCTGGAAATGGACGGCGTCCTGAAATCCTGGGCCGTTCCCAAAGGTCCGACGCTCGATCCGGGCGTCCGCCACTTCGCGGCGATGGTGGAAGATCATCCCGTCGACTACGGCGGCTTCGAAGGCAACATCCCGGCGGGCAACTACGGCGCGGGCAGCGTGATGCTTTGGGATCGCGGTACCTTCGAACTGCTCGGCGATGCATCGGGCGCCGAACAACTGGCGCGCGGCGACCTCAAGTTTCGGCTGCACGGCGATAAGCTCAACGGCGATTACGCGATTGTTCACATGAAGGGCCGCGGCAAGGGCAACGAGTGGCTCATCATCAAAAAGCGCGATGAATTTGCGGAGGAGGGCTGGGACGTGGAGGCTCATGCCTATAGCGTCCTCTCCGGCCGGACTCAGGAAGAGATCGCCAAGAACCTGCCTGCGCACAAGGCCAAGAAAAAGAGCGCCGGAGCCACCGATCGTGTGTGGCAAAGCGATCGGCCCGCGAAGGCCAAGCGAGCTCGCGCCAAAGCCGCCGCGCCCGCCGCCGCAAAAAAATCGCCAGTTAAAAAAAAACGAAGCTCGACCTCGCAGGCGTGAAAGGCGCACGCCTCGCTGAAATGCCGGCGGCGATTGAGCCTATGAAAGCGACGATCGCCGACCGCCCTCCGCGCGGCGACCAGTGGCTCTTTGAAGTTAAATGGGATGGCGTCCGTGCCGTGGCGTTCATCGACTCCGAGGAAGTCCGTCTGCAATCGCGCTCCGGTCTGCGGTGCGAGCGGCAGTATCCGGAGCTCGCCGTCATCCATCATCAGGTCGCCGGCCGTCAGACCATACTCGATGGCGAAATCGCCGTGCTCGATGATAAGGGCGTCTCTCGCTTTCACCTCATCCAGCCACGCATCGCCAATTCCGACCCGAACTCCATCGCTCATCTCACCCGCTCGACGCCGGTCGTCTACTTCGTTTTCGACATTCTTTACCTGGATGGGTACGATCTGCGGAGTGTGGATCTGGCGCAGCGGCGCGCCATCCTTGAAGAGGTGATCTCACCCGAAGGTCCGCTGCGCATTTCCGAAGCATTTCCGGGGGCGGGCGAAGCCATGCTCGATGCCGCGCGGGAAAACGGCCTCGAGGGCATTGTCGCCAAGCTAGATACCTCCTGCTACGAGTCGAAGCGCAGCCGCGAGTGGCTCAAAATCAAGATTGTTTCCGAGCAGGAGTTCGTGATCGGGGGCTTCACCGAACCGCAGGGCGATCGCGATTATTTTGGCGCTCTCGTCCTCGGTGTGCAGGACGAAGGCAAACTGCGCTGGGTGGGCAACGTCGGCACAGGCTTCGACCGGAAAACCCTTGCCGCCCTCGACGAAAAACTCCGGCCTCGCATCATTGAAAAGTGCCCCTTTACTCCGCGGCCGAAACCCGACCGCGGCATGACCTGGGTAAAGCCGGAACTCGTTGCGCAAGTCCGCTTCGCCAACTGGACCACCGACAATCGACTGCGAGCGCCCGTCTATCTCGGCCTTCGCAACGACAAGGGTGCCGCGGAGACGGAACGCGAAGGCCCGCTGTTCCCGAAAGACGCGAAGGAGCTCACACTCACGCTCGACGGCCGCTCTCTGAAATTCACCAACCTGCCGAAGGTTTTCTACCCCGCGGAGGGCTACACCAAGCGCGACGTGCTGAACTACTATGCCGAAGTCGCGCACCTGATTTTGCCCCACCTGAAAGACCGGCCGCTCTCGCTCAAGCGCTACCCCAACGGCATCGAGCAGGAGTATTTTTTCCAGAAGAATGTACGCGAAGCCTTCGCTCCGTGGCTGCGGACGGAAATGATCGATTCCGAGCACAACGGCCATCCCATCAAATACGTCTTTGCGGAGGACCGCGCCAGCCTGCTCTACCTGGTCAACCTTGGCTGCATTGACCACAATCCGTGGATGAGCCGGTCTCCGCATCTGGAGAATCCCGACTTTGTCCTCATCGATCTCGACCCGCAGGAGTGCCCCTTCGACATGATCGTCGAAGCCGCCGTGATGGTGAAGCGGGTTCTCGACGAAATCGGCCTCACCGGATATCCGAAGACCACCGGCGGCGATGGCTTGCACGTGTACATCCCTGTAGTTCCCGAATACACGTATGAGATCACGCGCACCTTCGCGGAAGCCATCTCACGCGTGGTTCTCAAGCGCAAGCCCGATCTCTTCACCACGCCGCGTTCGGTCGCGAAGCGGCAGAAGAACCGCGTATACTTCGACTACCTGCAGAACGGCAAATCCAAGACCATCGCCGCGCCTTACGTGCTGCGCGCGTATCCGGGAGCGCCCGTCGCCACGCCGCTCGAATGGAAGGAAGTGAAACCTGGCCTCCATCCCAAAGATTTCAATCTGAGTAACGCGCTCGCCCGCTTTGAAAAAAAGGGCGATCTGTTCCAGGGCGTCCTCACACAACCGCAGCACCTGGAAGACGCGCTCAACTCGCTCGAAAAGCTCTTCCACTAGCCGTTATGCCGAACCTTTGGAATCCCACTCCCGATTACATCCAGACCACGAACGTCTGGCGCTTCATGGAGCGCCTCGGATTCTCGGATCGCGAAGCCTTCCTCGCCTTTTCCCGCAACGAACCGGAGCGCTTTTGGGACGAGATTCTCCGCGAGATGAACGTCGAGTGGTTCGAGCCCTACACCCAAACCCTGGATGCCTCGCGCGGACCCGAGTGGGCGCGCTGGTTCGTCGGGGGCCGCACGAACATCGCGCACAACTGCCTCGATCGCTGGGCTTACAACCGCTCGCGCATCGCCTGCATCTGGGAAGGGGAATCCGGTGAAACCCGCGTTGTCACCTTCCGCGACCTGCTGGAGGAAGCCAATCGGGTTGCGAATGCCCTCACCGCCGCAGGCATCGAATCCGGCGACCGCGTCGCGCTCTGCATGCCGATGGTCCCCGAGATCCTTTCGATTCTATACGGCGCATGGAAACTCGGGGTCACGGTGGTGCCGATCTTCGCGGGCTTCGGCACGGGTGCCATCGAGACGCGTCTCGCCGATTCCGGCGCGCGCATCCTCTTCACCGCCGACCATCTCGTCCGGCGCGGCAAAACGCTCCCGCTCCTCGAGAAAATGCCCAACATCACCGAGCGCACGATCGTGCTGCGTTATCAGGGAGGCGATACGCTCGGCGCCACCACCTGGGAAGACTTCCTCTACGATCAGTCCATCGACGCGCCCACAGCGGCGCTTGATTCCGAACACCACGCTCTGATTCTGTATACATCCGGAACCACGGGGAAGCCGAAAGGCGCCGTTCACACGCACGGCGGAGTGCTCGCGCAAACCGGCAAGGAAATCTACCTCGGCTTCGACCACCGGCACGGCGACCGTTTCTTCTGGCTCTCCGACATCGGCTGGATGATGGGCCCGTGGACCATCGCCGGCAACCACCTTCTCGGCGGCACGATCTTCATGTACGACGGCGCGCCCGATTACCCCACGCCCATGCGCCTTTGGGAAACCATCGAGCGTCACCAGATCACCACGTTTGGAGTCTCCCCGACGGCCATTCGCGCCCTGCTAAAATCCGCCGCGACGCCTCTTCCGCCGATGAACTCTCTGCGACTCCTCGGCTCCACCGGCGAGCCCTGGGACGAACCCTCGTGGCGCTGGTTCTTCGAAGAAGTCGGCCGCCGCCGCTGCCCCATCATCAACATCTCCGGTGGCACCGAGATCATCGGCTGCTTCCTGTTTCCTCTTCCCATCCAGCCGCTCGAACCCTGCTCGCTGGGCGGACCCGCTCCGGGAATGGCCACCGAAGTGGTAGACGATCGCGGGAATCCGATCCGCGGCCGTACCGGCTACCTCGTTTGCACTGCCCCCGCACCCTCCATGACGCGCGGTATATGGAACGACCCGGATCGTTACATCGACACCTACTGGTCGCGCTTCCCCGGCTGGTGGTATCACGGCGATTGGGCCAGCGTGGATGCCGAAGGACAGTGGTTCCTACATGGCCGCGCCGATGAATCGATGAACGTCGCGGGACGCAAGGTGGGACCCGCTGAAGTGGAAGAAGCCATGATGCGGCACGCCGGAGTTGCCGAGGCTGCAGTGATCGGAGTGCCCGACGACATCAAAGGAGAAGCGATCGTCGGCTACGCCGTGTCCAAACCGGGCGTCACTCTCGACGCCGCCGCGGTCTGCAACACCGTCGCCGAAGTGCTCGGGCCGATGTTCCGCCCGCGAGAAGTGATCGTTGTCGCAGAGCTTCCGAAAACGCAAAGCGGAAA
>Ga0134126_10003519_pt1 | contig 19600 bp, 11 predicted proteins | sample KB31752_FD_96881 | JGI IMG/M metagenome (GOLD analysis project Ga0134126, IMG submission 96881) | Terrestrial soil microbial communities with excess Nitrogen fertilizer from Kellogg Biological Station, Michigan, USA - KB3-175-2 | ecosystem: Environmental > Terrestrial > Soil > Unclassified ...
ACCGGGGAGCGGGAGCGGTTCGGCCCGGCCGATCACAAGATCTGGGCCACCTCGCGGGTCACCGGTGACTCGGTCGGCCGGGGCGAGTCGGTGCCCGCCGGCCTGATCGCACCGCCGGTCACCGCCGCGATCAACGAGCTGGCCGCCACGCTGGGCTACCGGCCCGTCGACGCGGAATGGGGGACCCCGGGCCGGGCCGCCGACCCGCGCGTCCCTGACACCATCCGGGGCGCGGTCCCGCCGCCCGGCAGCGGCGCCCCGGCGCCCAGGTCAGAGGATTTGGAAGAAATCCTGCGGTCCCGGCTCTCCGCCGCCGACGGATGGCTGGCCGGCCAGTGGGAGACGTGCGCGGCCGAGAAGTTCCTGGTCGTCTCCCGCGCTCCGGCCGGCGGCGGCGAGACGCAGTGGCTCGTGGACATCACCGCCCGGACCATCACTCCCGAGAGCCAGGCGAACGCGAGCGAGGCCGACGAGGACCAGGTCGAGGATGACGAGGTCACCTGGAGCATCCTGGGCTCTCCGCAGGCCTGGGAGGCGGTCCTGGGCGGCCAGCTGAACCTGCAAGCCGCACTGCGCCACAACGACCTGCGCTACTGCCCGGCAGGCACCGACAGCGCGGTGATCAGCCAGACCCGCATCGCGATGCTCGCCGACCTGCTCGGCGCTGGCGCCTGGGCACCGGCGGACGCTGCCCGGAAGCGGGTTTCCCGGTCGGCCTGATCCCGCCCCGCCTGCTGGCCCAGGCCAACGACCTGCTCCGGCAGCTCAGCTATCCGGCCCTGGCCGCGCCCCCGGCCGACTGACACACCGGCGGCCGAAATCATCGGCCCACGGCCGATGAGTAAGTGCGACTCTCACGGTCTAGCTGTCGTATGTCAGCGCGCTGATGACGACGACCGACTCAGCGCAGTGCCGAAGGAGGCAGCATGGCCGACTCGTGTTACCTGCGCTATCCGCACATTGCCCGCGATCTGGTCACGTTCGCGGCCGAGGATGATGTCTGGCTGGCCTCGCTGAGCGAGGCGGCGGGCGCCGGTGGCACCCAGGCGCGGCGGCTGACCACTGACCGAGTCCCGCTGCTGCATCCGCGGCTCAGCCCGTCAGCGACGCATGTCGCCTGGACCTCGACTCGCGACGGCACCAGGTCACTGAGCCGGCGCGCCCCGCGGGAGGCGTATGCGGTGCCCGTGGACGATGGCCCGGCCAGCCGGCTGACGTACTGGGGTGACCAGTTCGCGACGGTCCGCGGCTGGGTCAGCGACAGCGAGGTGCTCGTGCTCAGCGGGACCGGCCAGCCCGCCAGCATGAAGACCTGGGCGTTCGCCGTGCCGCTGAGCGGACCGGCCCGCCGGCTCGACTACGGGCCGGCGGGCGACGTCGCGGTACGCGACGGCGCCGTGCTGGTGGGCAGCGCCCTGAACAACGAGCCGGCCGAGCCGGCCGACTGGAAGCACTACCACGGCGGTTCTGGCGGCAAGATCTGGTACTCGCCGGATGGCTCGCAGTACACGCGGATCCTCGCCGACGTCGGCGACAACCTGGTCAACCCGATGTTCGTCGGACCCAGGGTCGTGTTCCTATCCGACCACGAGGGCACCGGCGCGCTCTACTCCGCGCTCCCGGACGGCAGCGGCCTGCGCCGTCACACCGAGCTCGGCCAGTACTACGCGCGGAATGCCACCACCGACGGCCAGCGCGTTGTCTACCAGCAAGCCGGGGAGATCTGGCTGCTCGAGTCGCTCGACGCCGAGCCGGTGCGCCTGGGCATACGGCTCGGCGGAGACCACTCCGGGCGGGCCACGTATTCGGTGTCGGGGAAGTCGGAGCTGGGCGCGTTCACGCTGGATTCCACCGGCCAGGTGCTGGCCGCCGAGGCGCGCGGCACCGTGCACTGGCTGCTGCCCGGCCAGGACGGCCCGGCCCGCGCGCTGCTGGCCGAGCCGGGCGTGCGCGGTCGCCTTCCGGTCGTCATTCCCGGCGCCGACGCTATTGCCTGCGCCTCCGACAACGGCGGCGAGGACGGGCTGGACGTGATCCCCGCGGATGGCTCGCCGGCGCGGCGAATCGGGCACGGCGAGCTTGGCCTGATCATGGAGCTGGCGGTGGCGCCGGACGGGCGCACGGCCGCGGTCGCCTGCGCCGACGGGCAGGTGCTGACCGTGGCGCTGGAGGGCGAGCCGGTCATCACCCCGATCGTGCACAACGCCGGCGAGGCGGTCACGGGCCTGGCGTTCTCTCCCGATTCCGCGCTGCTGGCCTGGTCGCAGCCGTGGCTGACCGAGCGCGGCGCCTCGCACATACGCCTGGCCCGCCTGGCCGACGGCATGGTCATGGATGTGACCCCGCCCCGGTTCGATGACACCTCTCCGGCGTTCACCCTGGACGGCAAGTATCTGGCGTTCCTGTCGAACCGCGCCTTCGACCCGGTCTACGACGCGCACGGTCTGGATCTCGGGTTTCTCCCCGGGGTCCGGCCGTACCTGGTGACGCTGCTGGCCGTGACGCCGTCGCCGTTCGCTCCGGAACTGCCTGGCCGTCCGGCAGGCACGGCGGGTTCCAGCGCGGACACCGAGCCTCCGCCGGCCGGTCTCGACGTGGCCGGGCTGGCCCAGCGGATCGTGCCGTTCCCCGTGGCAGCGGGACGCTACGACCGCCTCCGCGCGGTCGCCGGCGGCGTGGTGTGGCTGGACCTGCCGCGCGCCGGAATGCTGGGCGAGGCCATGATCGGCGCGGCCGAGGCGCACCCGACCCGGCTAGTCCGTTATGACCTGGCCCGGCACGAGCGCTCGGTCCAGGTCGCGGCCCTAGACGACTACGCGGTCTCCGCCGACGGAGCCCGGCTGGCTTACCAGGCCGGGGGGTCGCTGACGATCAAGCCGGCCGGCGCGCCCGACGCGGAGGCGGTCAGCGTCGACCTGGACCGGATCCAGGTGACGGTCGAGCCGGCGGCCGAGTGGCGGCAGATGTACCACGAGACCTGGCGCCTGATGCGGGACAACTTCTGGCGCGCCGACATGGGCGGGCTGGACTGGGCCGCGGCGCGGGATCGCTACCGGCCGCTGCTCGACCGCCTCGGCTGCGCGGAAGACCTGCGCGATCTGCTGCGGGAACTGCAGGGCGAGACGCGCACCTCGCACACCGGGGTGCTCGCCCCGGCCGCGGGTGGTGACCCGGCGCTGGCCCTGGGCCTGCTCGGCGCCGACGTCGAGCGCACCGAGGACGGGGCCTGGCGGATCGCCCGGATCCTGCCCGGCGAGTCGTCGGTGATCGGCGCGCGCTCCCCGCTGGCCGCCCCCGGCGTGGCCGCGGCGCCGGGCGATGTGATCGTCGCGGTGGACGGACAGCCGGTCGACCCGGACCTCGGCCCGAACGCGCTGCTGGTCGGCAAGGCCGACAAGCCGGTCGAGCTGACTCTCCGCCGCGACGGAGCGGACCGGCGGACGATCGTGGTCCCGCTGGCGGGCGAGCATGCGACGCGGTACTACGACCTGGTCGCCCGGCAGCGGGCCGCGGTCTGGGAGGCCTCCGGCGGCCGGCTCGGATACCTGCACATCCCGGGCACGAATCCGGCGGGCTGGGCGGAGCTCCACCGGGACCTGCACACCGAGTTCGCGCGAGACGGCCTGATCGCGGATTTCCGGGACGCGCAGGGCGGCGACGCTTCGGGGCTGGTGGCCGAGCGGCTCGGCCGCCGCATCATCGGCTGGTACCTGTCCCGGCACGAGGGGCCGTCGAGCTACCCGTTCGAGATACCGCTCGGGCCGGTCGTGGCGCTCACGAACGAGTACGCGATGTCCGGCGGCGACATCGTCGTCCAGGCGCTGAAGTCCTACGGCATCACCGTGGTCGGCACCCGCACCTGGGGCGGCGTGATCGGCTGCTACTTCAACGCTCTGGTCGACGGGACCTTCGTGACGCAGCCGGCGTCCGCCCTGTGGCTTCCCGGCCTCGGCTTTGGCGTGGACAACTATGGCGTGGCACCGGACGTCGAGGTGGCCATCGCGCCGCACGACTGGGCCGCGGGCCGCGATCCACAGCTCGACACCGCCGTCCGGCTGGCCATGCAGGCGCTGAAAGAGCGCCCGCCCGCCACTCCGCCCACCCTCTGACCAGGCGGTCCAGCCGGACAACGCATCAGCTGGGCGCCGTGCGCGAGTCTGTCGTGGTGATCATCGCGGCGGCTCGCTCGGCGATGGCCAGCACGGTGGCATTGGGATGCGCGTTCGGGATGAGCGGCATCACGGACGCGTCGGCTACTAGCAGCCCGGTTATCCCGCGGACCCGCAGCTGGGGATCCACGACAGCGGCGGGGTCGGTGCCCATCCGGCAGGTTCCGGCCGGGTGGTAGTAGCTGTCGACGCTGCGGCGGATCCAGGCCCGCAGGTCGGCCCTGGTCCGGACGGTGGGACCGGGCCACGCCTCGGCCTGCCGCACGGGCGTGAACGCGGCCGAGGCCGCGGCGTCGCGGGCCATCGTGACCGCGGCTTCCAGCCGGCCCGTGTCGCGGTCATCACGCAGGAAGCCGGGGTCGATGCTCGGGGCGGCCTGCGGGTCGGCGGAGGCCAGCGTGACCGAGCCCCGGCTGTCGGGGGCCATCACCGCGGCGGCCAGGACGAAGCCGGCGGCCGGCGGCCGGCACCTGGCCGGCGCGATGGGCAGCAAGATGGGGAACAGGTGCAGGTCCGGCCACGCTCCCGCCAGGTCACTGCGCAGCGCCGCGTACGCCTCGCCGTGGTTGTACCGGCTCGCGGGCAGCGGCGCCGTGGCCGCATGCGACGTGTACACCACGGGATGGTCCTGAAGGTTCGCGCCGACCCCCGGCAGATCGGCCGCGATCTCGACGCCCAGGCCGCGCAGCTGGCGTGCTGGCCCGATGCCCGACAGCATCAGCAACTGCGGTGACCCGATGGCCCCGGCGGCCAGGATGACCTCCCCGGTGGCCCGCGCCTCGGCCGCTTGCCCGTCGCGGATGAAACGCACTCCCGTGCACCGCCCGCGGTCGATGAGCAGCCTGGTGACCAGGCAGCCCGTCAGTAACCTCAGGTTCGGCCGGTCCAGGATCGGCCGGAGGTAAGCATCGGCCGAGCTGGCCCGCTCGCCGCCGCTGATGGCCAGGTCCGCCCAGCATGCGCCTTCCTGCCGAGCGCCGCTGAGGTCGTCGGTGACCGGGTAGCCGGCCGCGGCCAGGGCCTGCATGAACGCGCGGGCCACCGGGTGCTGCGGTGCGGTCGCGGGCGCGACCCGGACCGGGCCGCTGGTCCCCCGTAGCGCCGGATCGCGGCCCGCCGCCTGCTCGCTGCGCTGGAAGTAGGGCAGCAGGTCACGGAATCCCCAGCCCGCTGCCCCGCTGTCGGCCCAGCTGTCGTACACCGCCCGGTGCCCGCGCACGTGCGCCATGGCGTTGATCGCGCCCGAGCCCCCGAGGGCGCGGCCCCGCGGGTAGCGCACCGGCCCGGTGCTGGCCTGCGGCGTGGTGTGCTCGCCCCAGTCGGCGGCGGAGCCCAGGTTCTCCGGCCACGCGCTCGGCACCGTCATCGCGTGCGTGCGGGCGGAGCTGCCCGTCTCCAGCACGAGCACCCGGACTTCGGGCTGCTCGGACAGGCGGGCCGCCAGGACGCATCCCGCGGTGCCCGCTCCCGCGACGATGTACTCGAAGTCCACGACCACTAACCTCTCTCGGTCAGGTCACGCGAGCAATCGCCGGACCGGCTGCCGATCGTACGAGGTCTCCTATACCCGGCGACCGAATTGATGCCGTAGACGCTGCTTTTCGACGCCGGGAGACGCCAACGCCTGTGGGAGATCCCAGTCGCCAAAACGGCGAAGCCACAGTGAGCGGCTGACCGGTCATCCCGGCGGTGGAGGCGCGCGTCTACACCACGAGAGATTGCACGGCAGGGGGATGGGATGCGCCGGATCAGTCTGACCAGGGCTTCGCGGGCGACGGTGATGCTCGCCGCGGCGGGCGGCGTGCTGGCCGTCGCGATGGCGACGGTGCCACCGGCGGCCGCCTCCCCGGCGAGCCCAGTCGCCCCGCCAGGCTCCGCTGCCTCCGGCGCCCGGCTGGCCGCGGCGGATCAGCGGGTCGGCGCGGCGCCAGTTCTCCCCGCCGGGGCGCGGGCGCTGGGCACGCCCTCGGCGGCCACCCCGCTCCGGCTCGACATCGCGCTGCGGCCGACCCACGCGGCCGGTCTCCAGGCCTTCGCCACCGACGTATCCACGCCGGGTACACCCGACTATCGCCATTACCTGACGGCAGCGCAGTTCACGGCTAGGTACGCTCCCTCGCTGGCGGTTATCGGCCAGCTAGACACGGTGTTGCGCGAGGCCGGGCTGCCGCCGGGACGCGTCAGCGCCAACCATCTGGTGATCCCGGTCGCCACCACGGTCGGCCGTGCCGCCGTCGCGCTGGACACCGGCTTCGAGACGTACCGGCTCGCGTCCGGGCGGGTGGTCATCGCCAATACGCGGGCCCCGTTGCTGCCAACGGCCGTCGCCCGCGCCGCCCAGGCCGTCATCGGCCTCAACACCGTGCTCACCCTGACACCCAGCCTGTCGGCCGCGCAGGCCGCCCGCCGGCAGGCCGCCCGCCGGCAGGCCGGCCCGGCCCGCGCCGCGGCCGGGCCGAAGCCGTGCAGCGCGGCGGTGTCGGCCGCGGGCAAGACCGGCGGGTGGACCTACGACCAGCTGGCCAGGGCCTATTCGATCTCCGGGCTGTACGCCAAGGGCGCGCTGGGGAACAGGAGCAGCGCCGCGATCTTCGAGCTGGGGCCGTTCGCGGCCCGCGACATCGCCGCGTTCCAGGCCTGCTACCACACGAGCACCTCGGTCAGCACGGTCGCCGTCGATGGCGGCGCGACCGGGAGCGCCAGCGTCGAGGCGACCCTGGACATCGAGACTGTGATCGGCATCGCGCCCGCCACCAGCATTCTGGTCTACGAGGCTCCCAACTCGGCCACGTCGATGCTGGACGAGTACACGAAGATCGTCGACGACGACCGGGCCGGGGTCCTGTCGTCGAGCTGGGGAGAGTGCGAGTCGGCCACGAAGGCGGCCGACGCTGGCCTGATCGCGAGCGAGAACACCGTCTTCCAGCAGGCGGCGATCGAGGGCATGTCGGTGTTGGTGGCCTCGGGCGACACCGGCTCGGAGGCCTGCTACCAGTCCAGCACGAGCATGCGGCAACTGGCGGTGCAGGACCCGGCCAGCCAGCCGTTCGTGACGTCGGTCGGCGGCACCGACCTCACCGCGCTCGGCTCGGCCCCGCACGAGAATGTGTGGAACGAGGCCAGTAAGCAGAAGGGCGCCGGGGGCGGCGGCATCTCGACTATGTGGAAGAAGCCCGCCTGGCAGGCGGGCGCGGGCGTGGTCAGCAGCGACAGCTCGGCCCGGCCCTGCGGCGCCACCAGCGGCTACTGCCGCGAGGTACCGGACGTGTCAGCCTCGGCCGACCCGCTGCACGGCGACATCATCCGCTTCGGGGGCGGGTGGATCGAAGAAGCCGGGACGAGTGCCGCGGCGCCGCTGTGGGCCGCCATGCTGGCCGATATCAACTCCCAGACCTCCCCCGCCACCCGGGCCGGCTTCCTGAACCCGCGGCTGTACACCATGCCGACCGGAACCTTCAACGACATCGTCTCCGGCAATAACGCCTACACCGGAAAACACGGCCATCTCTACACGGCCACCGGCAGGTACGACATGGCTAGCGGCCTTGGTACTCCGATCGCCACCAAGCTGGCACCGGCGCTGGGCCGCTGGGCCGCCCTGGAGGCGCCGCTGCCCTCCGATGACCGCCCGAGAAAGAACTACGACCAGCGCATCTGGGCGGTGACGTGTCCCGCTAGCTGCGAGGCGATCGGCATCTACCAAGGTGGCACGGGCAACGGCGGCCCGGCCGTGGCGCTGACCGGGTCGAGCCTGTCGTGGTCTCCCCACGAGCTCCCGGACACGATGCTGAGCGGCGAGGCCTGCCCCACCCCGACCTCATGCGTGCTGGTGGGCTGGGGTGGCTACGGCGACCTGTTCACCGGCTGGGGATCAACCTGGCAGGGGCAGCAGGTACCGCTGCCGCCGGGTGCCGCCACCGGCGACGGACCGGCCAGCCTGACCTCGGCGGCCTGCGTGTCGGCGGCGAGGTGCGTACTGACGGGTTACTACCCCGACAACTCCGGCCATCAGCAGGGAATCCTGGTGACCGGGCACGGCACAGCCTGGTCCTCGGTCAAGGCGCCGCTGCCCGCCAACGCGGCGGCCAACCCCTTCGTCGTCATGGAGGCCATCGCGTGCCCGTCGGCGTCCTCCTGCACGGCGGTCGGCTACTACACCGATTCCGCCGGGCGCCAGGAAGGGCTGCTGGTCGCCGGGGCGGGGAAGACCTGGACCGCGACCGAGATGCCCTTCCCCGCCCGCTCCCATCCAGCCGCCAATCCGGACGTCATCCCGTGGGCGGTGACCTGCCCATCGGTGTCCTCGTGCACCGCGATCGGCAGCTACAACAGCTCGTCCGGATCGCAGGGCCTGCTGCTGACCGGCTCGGGAAAGACCTGGACCGCGACGAGACCGCCGCTCCCGGCCAACGCCGCCCCCGGCGCGGAGGTCTCGCTGAACGGAGTGGCCTGCCCGACCGCCACCTCCTGCCTCGTTACCGGCACCTACAGCGCCAGCGTCGGGGCGGATCAGGGGATGCTGCTGACCGGGCACGGCACGTCGTGGACGTCGCGGGAGGCACCACTGCCGGCGCACGGTCTCGGCGTGCTGTCCCTGGGGCCCGCCACCTGCGTGTCAGCATCCGCCTGCCTGGTCGTGGGGACCTACAGCGACACGACCGAGCACTCCCTCGGGCTGCTGCTTACCGGGGCGGGGAAATCGTGGACGGCGGCGAAGGCGCCCGAGCCTGCCAACTCCTCGGGCTCCATCAGCAACTACATCAACCTGGATACGGCGGCCTGCCACTCAGCCGCCGCCTGCGTGGCGGCCGGCTCCTACATCGACAAGTCCGGCTTCATCGAGCCGCTGATCGTCTCCGGCGCCATCAGGTAGCTGCTCAGCAGGCACTGGCGGCAGGTCAGCTTGCCCGGCGGGCCAGGCTGCCCGGCACCTTCGTGTCCGGTCCGAGCGCGGCCGCCGGACCAGGCGAATCGCAGTCGGTCGACGACGCTAGCGACCACGTCATGCAGAACTGTGCGAGCCGCGCCTGAACTCGATCTGAGATCAGGCCCTCGGCGGGCGCGAGGCGTCGGGGTGCCCGCCGCGCGGATGCGGTCGATCTCGGCGTCGGCGACCTGGAGACCGTCTCGCATGAACTTCAGCACGGTGCGCAGCTCGTCGTCGGTGTAGCCGGCGAGCCGGCGGGCGAGGGCCTCGCCGATCGGGCCGTAGTGGCGGCCGACTTCGGCGAGGCGCTGCGGGCTGGCCGTCACCACGATCCGTCGGCGGTCAGCCGGGTCGGCGGAGCGGCGCACGTAGCCGCCGCGTTCCAGGCGGTCGAGGACCTTGGTCATCGCGCCGGTGTGATATGGCGGTGGCCTGGTGCCAGTACGGAAGCCCGGATGAGCTGCCGAACATCAAGTTCCGCAAGGAGTACGAGGCCGGCCTTGATGGGCTGCCGACCTACCGCCTGACCTGTACAAGGCCACGCGCAGCCTGTGCGAGCGGGCAGGTTTCAGCTACGAGCGACCAGTCGGCAAAAACCACTGCGTCATGCGCAAGATTGTCCCCGCGAGCTAGCAATCTGAAGACAACGGGCTTAACGAGGCCTGGGCGCAGCCGTTGACGAACTGAACTGATGCTGGTCAAGCCAGGTGGCGAGGACGGCGTACGCCTGCTCACGCGGCCCAGGCAAGGACAGGAACACGTCGTGACGCGCCTCCTGGATCGGGGCCACCGTGGTCTCACCGCCCAGGCAGCCCGCCCAGCGGGCGATCTGGCTGACATCCAGCACGGTGTCCGCCCGGTCGCTCAACGACGAATAGTCGTGGGAGAAATGCGACTGGCTGGAGCGCAGCACGAGCGACGGGACGCCGATGTCCAGGCCGCGGTGCAAGCGGCTCTGCCCGCGCCGTATCGCATTGAGCCAGCCAATCGTCACCGGAAAGCCGGCCAGCGGCTTCAGGCCGAGATCGAAATCCCACTCGCCCGTGCCGCTGATGTGCAGCGTCTGCCCATACACGCCGGGCGGAACCTTCAGCTCGCGGAGGGGCGCCACCTTCGCCAGCACCCGCAGCGCCTGGGTGACACCGCCGCGCTGCACGGGCCGGCCTTGCAGGTCGAACCACGGACTGTTCAGTACCAGGCCGGCGACAGCTGAGATCTCGCCCGCGATCCGGCGGCGGTTCAGCCATAGCGGCACGATCAGCCCGCCAGTGGAATGAGCCATGAGGATGACCGGCTGCCCGGGATGCTCGCCGCCGATGACGGCCAGCGCGCGGTCGAGTTCCTCGTCGTACAGCGCCAGGTCCGAGACGTAATGCGCGGTCTGCCCGGCCGACCGCGCCCGGCCGGACTTACGCAGGTCCAGGCCATAAAAGGCCAGGCCGCGCGCGGCCGCGAAGTCAGCCAGCGCGCCCTGGAAGAAGTAGTCCGCGAAACCGTGCACATAAAGCACGGCCCCGCGCGTGCTCTCGCCCGGCCGGGCCTCGCGCCGAACCAGCACGGCGCTGACCGGGCCCTCGCCGTCCGGATCGGCACCCAGCTGCAGTACCTGCTGGCGGTAGCCGTCGCCCAGGAGATCGGGTTGCCAGCCGGGAGTACTCATTGACGACCTTCAAGGTTCGCAGCACGCGCGCCCAGCCGCGACACCGGGAATGGAGTCCTCGACGACCGGGCACCGGGAGATCCCCACCCTAAGCGCCCGCGCCGCCAGGAGGTACCCCTCCGGGTCCGGCTTGCAGGCCGTCTTGCTGGCCGCGTCCGCGGCCGCCGCCCCGCAGGCTGCTGGATGTAAGCTGCGCGCGCATCGGCCGGATTTATTCCTCATCGCATTGTTAATACAGGCGGATCGCCCACTGGGCTTTACCTGCTTGACACATGCAGGTCATTGCCTGGTTAGGGAACGTTTGAACGCGGCCCATACGCTCCACTGGTCGATTCAGCAACCGATTGCATGAGGAGCGGTATTGAATTCAGGAACGAAAGTCACGATGGCGGGAGTCGCTGCTCTCGCGATCGCGGCGGCGCCCTTGGCACTGTCATCCGCCAGCGCCGTCGCTGCTGGCCACGGCCGCGGCCACGCTCAGATCAAGCACGTGCTGCTGATATCCGTCGACGGCATGCACCAGTCCGATCTGGACTGGTACGTCGCCCACCACCCCGGCTCGGAACTCGCGCGGCTGGCCACCGGCGGCGCTGAGTTCACCCACGCGAAGACCTCCGACCCGTCGGACTCCGACCCCGGCGGCACGGCGATCATGACGGGCGCCGACCCGAAGCTCACCGGCATCTACTACGACGACGAGTACAGCCACGGCGTCTTCCCGCCGGGGACGAAGAACTGCTCCGGGCCGGTCCCCGGCGGCGACGTGATCTACGACTCGCCGGACGACAAGCTGGCCAACGTGCCGGACCTGCTGCACAACGGCAGCGGCAACACCTTCCCCTCGTTCGACGAGGGCGGCTCGATCTACAAGGACGGGGTTGACAAGAACCCGGTCCTGATCATGAACCTGACTCCGCACCCGCAGTCGGGCCTGAACCCGGCGACCTTCCCGGTCAACGCGAAGACCTGCCAGCCGATCCAGCCGTGGGACTACGTGGGGGTCAACACGATCTTCCAGGTGGTCCACAAGGCGGGCATGCGAACGGCCTTCGCCGAGAAGCACGCGATCTACACGTCGTTCAACGGCCCGGGCTCGGGCGGCAAGAGCATCGACGACTTCTTTGGGCCGGAAATTGACGCGCAGGCGGTCGAGCCGAACGGCGTGCCGTACCCGGTTGACGACACATGGACCGGCGACAACGCCGCGACCAAGCAGTACGACTCCTACAAGGTCCAGGCGGTCATCAACTGGATCAACGGCCACGAGCACTCCGGCCAGGGGCCGAAGGTCGGCACCCCGGCGATCTACGGGATGAACTTCCAGACCGTCTCGACGGCCGAGAAGCTGAAGAGCTCCCCGGCGGTGCTGATCGGCCCGAACGCCCAGGGCAACTACACCGAGGGACCGTCGCTGCCCGGCGGATACGTGACCGTGCACGGCCAGCAGGTGCCGGGCCCGCTGCTCCGCCTCGCGCTCGACTACGTCAACAACGCCCTGCAGCGGATGGCCGACACGGTCCAGGCCGACGGCGAGGCCCGCTCGACGGCGATCATCCTGACGGCCAAGCACGGTCAGTCGCCGCAGAACAACAGCCAGCTGCAGCGGATTGATGACGGCCCGATCATCACCGGCGTCAACAACGCCTGGGCCGCCCTGCACCCCAAGAGCCCGACGCTGATCGCCCAGGTGGCCGATGACGACGGGCTGCTGTGGTGGCTGTCGGACCGCTCGCAGGCGGCGACCGACTTCGTCAAGAACTACCTGTGGACGCACACCGCCCCGGCCGTCAACTACGCCGGCCAGACGATCACCGAGCAGCACTCCGGCCTGCGGGAGATCTTCGCCGGCCACCAGTCGGCGCGGTTCTTCGGCGTGCCGTTCTCCGACCCGCACCACCCGGACGTGTTCGCGATCTCGCAGGTCGGCACGATCTACACGGGCGGCTCGAAGATCGCTGAGCACGGCGGCGACAACCCGGGCGACCGGGATGTTCCGCTCGTCGTCTATGCGCCGGGCACCGTCCGGCCGCGCCAGTCGGGCGACCCAGTGGAGACGACCCAGATCGCGCCGACGATCCTGAAGCTGCTCGGGCTGTCACCGCGCTCGCTTCAGGCTGTCCGGCTCGAGGGCACCAGGGTGCTGCCCGGTCTCGGCGGCAACGGGCACGGGCGTTAACCACTCCAGCTGATCCAACTGATCGAGCTGCGGGCGGCCCCTGGCCGCCCGCAGCTCGGGCGTTCTATGAACCTCCCCTGCGGCCTAGACCGGGCCGAAGAACAGGCTGAACTCCTGGGAGTCCGGAACCACGCCGCCGGTCAGGGTGTTCAGCGACTGGACGCGCAGCTGGTTGATCGGCTTGTGGGTGCTCGGATCGACGGTCAGCACCAGCGCGTGGCTGAAGGTGGTGCTGGCGCCGTTCACCCACGGCGTGAACAGGTGGCCGTGGTGGAAGGTGGAGTTCTTCAGGTCGCCGACCCAGATGGTGCTGGTGATGGTGCCACAGGACTGGAGAGTGGTTTCCCGGCCGCTGAACAGCGGCAGCTTGACGCCGACACACAGGCCGCTCTGGTTGCCGAACGGCGACCAGTTCGACTCGAACACCGGGTAGTTCGACGGGTAGTTGATGCAGACGTACGAGGTGGCCGACAGGCCGGTCCCGCCGAAGTTCGGGCAGAAGTTGAGCAGCGTGCCGACCTGGGCGCCAGTGAAGTCCTGGTTCGGGCGGCTGTTGCTGGCGAGGTTCATGTTGACCTCCATACCGGCCTTGCCGCCGACGCCGGTGTCACCGGGCACGTAGGCGTTCTGGATCGTGCGGCGGCCGAGGAGAAGGCTGAACAGGTTGAAGCAGTTGAACCCGCAAGCAGGCGTCGCGGCAGGCTTGCTCCTGGTCGTGGCGGCGGAGGCCACGCTCGCCGCGGAGAGGCCAACCACCGATGTGACGGCGACCCCGGCCGCGAGCACAGAACAAGCCCTCGCAAAGCGGTTGCGCATGAAGGATTCCTTCCTGTTCGGGAACTCGCCAGTCCGACTGCTTGTTCCGGGGCCTGGGCGGTCAAGCCACTCCGGGAACGGCTGGCGACCATATGCACAAAGGCTGGCTAAGGTTGCTCTTTGTTATCCCGCCCGGCCAGTCAGTAGCTGCACGTTACCACAAGTAGCTATGGCGCTACATAGCGTAGCGACAGGCAACCAGCGTGGGCGCACTGGCGTGGCAAGCGCCCGCGCTCGTCCCGACGCTCGCTGTGGATGTCCCGTTGGGTACCCGTGGAGGTACCCAACGGGACATCCACAGCCATGATCACCCGATGAGCGGCGGCCGGTCGGGTCCGGAGCGGGCGTGCGCGCCGCTTCTTGCTGTTATCAGCGCTTTGGGGTCGGCGGGCCTCATGAATGCGTCGTTAGCTACGCCTGGGTGTAGCTAACTGCGCATCCATAGCCCCCGACCCCCGGCTAGCTGCTCGGGCGCCGGGATGCGGTCGCAGGTCCAGCGCGATGCCGCGGACGTGCCGGGATTCGCTGGGTGGCAGCACCCAGGTGCGGGCCGATTCCGGTGATCCGGATCGCCGGACTTCGGCCAGGAACAGCCGCAGCTGGGTGGCGGCGTCGCGGTGCCCGGAGGTCACGCCGATGAGCTGGTGATCGCGCCAGAACGCCTCGGTGCGGGCGGCCGTGAGGGCCGTGAGGGTGCCGGGTGACAGTCCGGTGAGGTCTTCGGCCGGGAACCGCAGCCGCAGGGCCCAGGCGCACGCCAGCTCATGGGCACGGCCAGGGTGGCGGAGGAAAGCCGCGGGCAACAGCAGCACGCCGAGGGCCAGGGTGATCGCGGTGTAGAGCGGGTCACGGCACCGGGCCGGAAGCATGTGGGACTCGTCCATGAGCCCAGGCTCTGGCCCGGATGTGCGCGCGCCGTCGTGAGAGCGTCACGGTTGTCCGACAGCGCTGAGCGGGAGCTTCACGGTGAAGACCGCGCCGCCGGCCGGGTGGTTGCCCGCGTGGATGTGACCGCCATGCAGGCGCGTGTTCTCCCACGCGATCGCCAGGCCCAGGCCGCTGCCCTCGGAACGCGCCCGCGCCGTGTCGGCCTTATAGAACCGGTCGAATACCTGCGGGATCGCGGCGGGGGCCAGCCCGTGGCCGTGGTCTCGCACCTCCACGGCCAGCTGCCCGTCACCCCGGTCGTCGGGCTGGATGCCGGCCTTCACGGTTACCGGCGGGCCGCCATGACGCAGGGCGTTGCCGACGAGGTTGGCCAGGACGACATCGAAGCGGCGGCGATCCAGCCGAGCGGTCAGCCCGGCGGGCACGTCAGTGCCCACGTTGGACCAGCCCCGCGCTCGCAGGCACCGGCCGACGGCGTTCGCGACATCGGTTTCGTCGGTCACCAGCTGCGCGCTCCCGGCGTCAAAGCGGGAGATCTCGATGAGGTCCTCGACCAGCCGGTTGAGGTGCCGCACTTCCTGACTGACCAGCCGGGCGGCCTGCGCGGCATCCCCGGTCAGTCCCGGATGCTCGTCGAGTATGCCGACCACCGCCGTCAGCGCCGTCAGCGGAGTCCGCAGCTCATGGGACACATCGCCGGCGAACTGCCGGGCGCGTGATTCCATCTGCTCCAGCTCACCCACCTTGTCCTCCAGGGCACAAGCCATCCCGTTGAACGAGGTGACCAGCTGGGCGAGCTCGTCCCGGCCCCGCGGCGGGATCCGGACCGACAGGTCACCGCCGGACATGCGCTGCGCGGCCCTGGCCAGCCGCCGTACCGGCAGCAGGACCGGGCGGGAAACGGCGAGGGCGACGGCGGCGATGATCGCCAGCAGCACCCCGGCCTCGATCCCGAAGAAGGTCAGGGCGGTGTGGTGGTCCGCGAGGGGTGCGGGCTGCCCGAGGGGCCGAAATCGCAGGAGTGCGTGGCCGGACCGTGGAGTCGTGGACACCAGGCTCTGCAGCCAGCGGGGCCCGAGAATCACATCGTCCAGCCAGGCGGACAGGTGATAGGACCCGATCAGGGTGTGGAACCATGACGACGCGATGGCTGAGAGCAGCGCGACGACGATGAACGCGATGACCAGGCGCGTCCGCACCGGCATCCCTCCTACTCTCCGGCTATGCCGGCTTTCCGGCTACGCCGGCTTTCGCTAGACCGGCCCGAACCGGTATCCGAATCCCCGGACCGTCTGGATATAACGCGGCTGGGAGGTGTCAGCTTCGATCTTCGCCCGCAGCCGCTGGACGCACGCGTCGACCAGCCGGGAGTCCCCCAGGTAGTCGTGCTCCCAGACCAGGCCGAGGAGTTGCTCGCGTGAGAACACCTGCCGCGGCGAGGCGGAGAGGACCAGCAGCAGCCTCAGCTCGGTCGGGGTCAGCGAGACGTCCTGGCCGGCCCGCCGGACGATGAGCGAGTCGCGGTCGATCATGAGCTGGTCGTAGGTCTCCGCCGGCGAGCCGGTCCGGGCGGTCCGGCGGATCACGGCGCGGATGCGGGCGTCGAGCACCCGCGGCTCCACCGGCTTCACCACGTAATCGTCGGCGCCGGCCTCCAGGCCCCCGACGATGTCCAGGTCGTCGCCGCGGGCGGTGAGGATGATGACCGGGACGTCGCTGCCGCGACGCAGCCGACGGCATACCTCGAAGCCGTCTAGCCCCGGAAGCATCAAGTCGAGCACGACGACATCGGCAGCGGCGTCGCGGAAGTCGCGAAGCGCCGCCTCGCCGGTCTCGGCGGCCTGCACCCCGTAACCCAGACGGCGCAAGGCCAACTCCAGGCCTTGCCGGGCGGCCGGGTCATCCTCGACCAGCAGTACGGTAGCCATCACCTGCCATTATGTCGCCACACCTGCGCGGAAAAGCCTCGCAGCGGGCCGCCCGCTGGCGGCGAACGGCCAGTCTGCCGCTGCCCCTGACTACACGGCAGCGATGTCTTGAACCGGTGCTGGGATTGTCACAACCGTGTCACAGGCGACCACCCCCGGCTTCCTGCGGGCCGGCCCGGGCGAGCCCGGCTTCCGCTGTGACACGGTCGTGACCTTAGCCGGACATTCCGATTAAACCGGTGGCACACCGTCGCCGGTATGCACCCAACGAGCACCCGGCCCGGACGCAGGCCGGCCCGGGCACGAACCGATTACCGGCGGCGCTGGGGAATCCTGGCGCTGCTGGCCGCACTCGCCTGCGTGGCTGGTGGCGCCGTGGCGGTACTGGAGACGGAGCTGATGACATCTGTCTCCGAGCCCTCCGGCCCGGCCAGGTCGCCCGCCGCGACGGTCACGCACGGAGCCAGGACGGCCACTCCGGGTCACCAGCGGCTGGCCGCCGTCTCGTGGCCCGCATACGGGGTGTCGGCCGCTGACATCAGCGGCTTCGGCGTGGTAGCCGGCCCCGGCGCGACCCGGCCGGTGGCAATCGCCAGCGTCGCCAAGGTGATGACCGCGTTCGTGATCTTGCACGACCATCCGCTGCCCCGGGGAGGATCAGGGCCGGATATCACCGTCCAGCCGTGGGAGGCGGCCGCCTATCCGACGCAGGTGCGCGACGGCGACTCGCTGGTGCCGGTCGTCGCCGGGGAGCGGCTCACCGAGCGCCAGGCGCTGGAGGCCCTGCTGCTGCCCTCGGCCGACAACATGGCCTGGATACTCGCGCGATGGGACGCCGGCGGCCAGGCCTCGTTCGTCGCGCGGATGAACGCCACCGCCCGCCGCCTGGGCATGTCGGGCACCAGCTACACCGACCCTTCCGGCCTGGACCCGTCCACCACCAGCACCGCGGCCGATCAGGTGCGCCTGGGCATGGCGGCGATGCGCGTGCCCGCGCTGGCCGCGATCGCGGCCATGCCCGCGGCCGTCGTCCCGGTGGCCGGCGTGGTCCGCAACACCAACACGGTGCTGGGCCAGGACGCGATCGTCGGCCTCAAGACCGGCAGCACACAGGCCGCCGGCGGATGCCTTCTCGTCGCCGCCTGGCACAGGGCGAGGGGCCGCAGGACCCTGATCGTGGCCGCCGCTTTCGGCCAGCCCGGCACGGCCCAGACCATTCTGCCGAACGCGCTGGTGGCCGGCCACGACCTCGTCCTGGCCCTGGATCACGCCCTCAGGCAGGCCACCCGCCGCCGGTTACGGGCCGGCCGCCAAGCCGCCCAGCCGCCGCTGACCGGCCAGAGGGGCCTTGCAATTGCTTAGCTATTGGGCACATCTGGAAAGGATTGTTAACGGTTTATTCATTGAACGAGACATAGCACGTAAATAGCGTCTGACCCGGCACGGAAGTCCTTAGTGACCATGGAAGAGGGAGACTGCCATGCACAGCATCCGTGATCTCATCCGACCCAGACGCGACGTTCCCTGGGCCCGCCTGCGCAGCCCGCTCACCGCTGGCGTGGCGGCCATCGCCTTAGCTGGCGCGCTGTCCGCGTCGGCGGTGACCGCCGCCCCGGCCTCGGCCGGCGGCCGGCCGGCCTATCTTGACGCCCATCTCCCGGTCCAGGCTCGGGTCAGTGACCTGCTGGGCCGGATGACGCTGCCCGAGAAGATCGGCCAGATGGTGCAGATCGAGGCGACCCAGGTCACCGACACGACCACCGCCTGCACCAGCCAGGGCGGGTTTAACATGCCCAATCCGACGTGCGAGCAGAAGATCCTGGTGGACGATCACGTCGGCTCGATCCTGGCCGGCGGGACCGACGTCCCGATCGACACCACCGGTAAGGGCGGCACCGGCAACACCGGGCTGGACTGGGCCAACGAGTACAACCTCATGCAGTCCTACGCCATGAAGCACTCCCGGCTGCACATTCCGGTGATCTTCGGCGTGGACGCCGTGCACGGCTTCGGCCACCCCTGGCAGGCGCCGCTGTTCCCGCAGTCGATCGGGATGGGCGCCACCTGGGACCCGTCGGCCGCGCGGGCGGGCGGCGAGGTCACCGCGAACGCGCTGCGCGCCACCGGCTGGAACTGGGCCTTCGCCCCGGTCCAGGACATCGCCAGGGACAACCGGTGGGGCCGGTACTACGAGACCTGGTCCGAGGAGCCCGCGCTGGCCGCGGCCATGGGCGCCGCCGACGTGCGCGGCATGCAGAGCGGCGGCCCGGGCGGCCTGGGCGTCTCGGCCACGGTGAAGCATTTCGCCGGGTACTCGGAGTCGATCAACGGACACGACCGGGTGCAGGCCGAACTGCCGCTCCGCTACCTGCAGGACCAGTTCCTGCCGTCCTACGCCGGCGCCATCCACGCCGGCGCGGGCGCGGTCATGGTGGATTCCGGCTCGGTCAACGGCATCCCGGCGACCGCCTCGCACTTCCTGCTGACCACGGAACTGCGCCACCGGCTCGGCTTCCGCGGCGTCGTGATCAGCGACTACGGCGACGTGCCCGCGCTGGCGACCACCTATCACATGGCCTCGGACCTGGCCGGCGCGGCCGCGCTGGCCATCAACGCCGGGGTCGACATGGCCATGCTGCCGTTCAACGCCGACCAGTGGCAGACCGCCGTCCAGCAGGACGTGGGCGACGGCGCCATCTCCCGCGCCCGGATCGACCAGGCGGTGCGCCGGATCCTCACGCTGAAGTTCGACCTCGGGCTGTTCGACCACCCGCTGGTCAACGCCAGCAAGGCGGACGCCGTCGTCGAGGCGGGCCGAAACGTGACGCTGCGGGCCGCCCGCGAGTCGATCACGCTGCTGCGCAACGAGAACAACGCGCTGCCGCTGGCGCCGTCCAGCAAGCTGGTCGTGACCGGGCCGAGCGCTGACTCGATGACCAACCAGCTCGGCGGCTGGAGCGTCAGCTGGCAGGGTGTCTTCGGCGCCGGCCACGTGTGCTGCATGGGCCCGGCCGACCAGATCCCGCCGGGCACCAC
>Ga0134126_10003520_pt1 | contig 19598 bp, 16 predicted proteins | sample KB31752_FD_96881 | JGI IMG/M metagenome (GOLD analysis project Ga0134126, IMG submission 96881) | Terrestrial soil microbial communities with excess Nitrogen fertilizer from Kellogg Biological Station, Michigan, USA - KB3-175-2 | ecosystem: Environmental > Terrestrial > Soil > Unclassified ...
CCGGCGACGCGGTCGTCGCGGAAGCGCCGCGCGAGCGTGCCGTCGGTCGCGGCGACCGGTAGCGTATTGGCGAACGCGTCGCGCAGGCCGCTGCGACTCGCTGCGACGAGGAGTCGATTCAATGCCGCAGCGGTCAGGCGGCCGCGGCGCGCGAGTCCCGAGCCGTTGACGACGACGAGGCCCGGCAGCGCGAGCTTCGCCGAGGCGAGGTAACGGCGCACCGCGCGAATCGCACCCGGGTACGTTGCCGGCGGGGGTCCGATCGTCGTGGCGAGCGTGAGGAAGAGCTGCTGCGCCATCACGTTGTTCGAATACTTGTTGATGTCGGCGACGACATCGTAGAGCGGTGGCGACATCAGTGTGGCGAATGGCGCGACGCCGATGGGCGCGCGGCCTTCGCGGACGCCACCGTCGAAGCGCCCGCCCGCAGCGCGAAACGCCCACGCGAACGCGCCGCCGATGTAGTGCTCGTGGTCGAGCACCGAGATCCACCAGTCGCGCTCGCCGCAATTCGCCGGATACGAGCCCCCGAAGTCGAGCGTCGCGCGATCGCCGCGATCGTCGATCACGAGACCGGCGCGCTCGCGCCAGTCGCCGCACTCGGCGCTCGGTGCCAGCGACGGGGTGCGCGCGATCGTCACCGCGGTGAGGTCTGGCTCCATCGTTACCGCGACGCCCGCACCGTCGGCAGACGGAGCCAGCGTCACGTGAATCGCCTTGAAGTTGACGAGCAGTGCGTCGGGACCGACGTTGTAGGGCTTCCCGGGCTCGGAGTCGAACGCACCGGGGTCGAATGGCGGCAGCCGGAAGAAGCTCCGGTCGACCACGAGGTCGCCATCGATCGCGTCGAGGCCGTTGGCGCGCAGGGAGGCGACGAACGCCTGCAGTTGCTCGACGGTGATTGCCGGATCGCCGTAGCCCTTGACGATGAGGTTGCCGTGCAGCACCCCGTCTTCGAGCGGACCGTCGAGCCAGGCCTCGGTGCGCCAGCGGTAATCGGGGCCAAGCAGGTTCAACGCCGACCATGTGGTGACGAGCTTCATCACCGAGGCCGGGCTTCGCGGCCGACCGGCGTTCAACGTGAACATCGGCGCAGGTCGCGCCGCGTCCTGCACGACGATCGAGACGTGGGCGAGCGGGACGCCCGACTGCACGAACGCGCGAGCGATCTCCGGCGGCAGCACGGCGTGCACGCTACGCGCCGCGAGCGCGACCGGCATTGCGAGCAAAAGCATGAACGGAAACGCGATCGGAAACGCGGCGTGGCGGACGGCCGCGAGCCGCGACCGCAGGCGCCGGCCCGTGCCGCTGCCGTCAGACAGCATCGAGGGTGAGAAGCGTGCGCTCGACGAGAAACGCGAATTCGTCGTCGGTGACGATGTACGGGGGCATGAAGTACACGGTGTCGCCGATCGGTCGCAGCACGATGCCGCGCTCCTGCGCCGCCGACGCGAAGCGGCGCGCGAAGGCCGGCCCCGCGTCGTCGACCTCGAACGCGGCAATCATTCCGCATTGGCGCAAGCCGCGCACGCGCGGGTGGTCGACGAGCGGACCGGCGAGCGCACGCCAGCGCGAGGCACGCTCGCGGTTGGCGGCGATCACGCGATCTTCGTCGAAGATGTCGATGACGGCGAGCGCTGCCGCACAGGCGAGCGCGTTGCCGGTGTAGGAGTGCGAGTGGAGGAAGCCCTGCGCGGCATCGTCGGCGTAGAACGCTTCGAACACGCTGTCGGTGGTGAGCACGCACGAGAGCGGCAGGTAGCCGCCGGTGATTCCCTTCGACAGGCACAGGAAATCGGGGCTGATCGCGGCCTGCTCGCAGGCGAACATCGTCCCGGTGCGCCCGAATCCGGTCATGATTTCGTCGGCGATCAGGTGCACATCGTGCTGCGCGGTGAGCTCGCGCGCGCGCGCGAGGTAGCGCGGCGCGTACATCGCCATCCCGCCGGCGCCCTGCACCAGCGGCTCGACGATGAGCGCCGCGATCTCGCCGTCACGCTCGTCGAGCAGCGCTTGCAGCGCCGCGAGCGCCGCATCGAGCGCTGCTTGCGGATCGGCGCCATCGCGCGCCGCCGGCGACGCCAGCACCGGCTGGTCGCGCAGGAGCGGCGCGTACGCCTCGCGAAACAGCGCGACGTCAGTCACGCCGAGCGCTCCGATGGTCTCGCCGTGGTAGCCGCCGGCGAGCCGCGCGTAGCGGGCTTTGCCGCGCTGCCCCCGATTCGACCAGCAATGGAAGCTCATCTTGAGCGCGATCTCGGTCGCCGATGCGCCGTCCGAGGCGAAGAACGCGTGCCCGAGCCCGGGCGGGGCGAGCGCCGCCAGGCGCTCGGCGAGCACCACTGCGGGCCGGTGCGTGAAGCCCGCGAGCATGATGTGCGAGAGCTCGCGCATCTGCGCGGCGAGCGCCGCGTCGATGCGCGGGTTGGCGTGACCGAACAGGTTCACCCACCACGACGAAACGGCGTCGAGGTAGCGGTTTCCGGCGAAGTCGTAGAGCCATGGTCCGGCGGCGCGCGCGATCGCGAGCGGCGGGGCGTGCTCGTGCAGCTTCATCTGCGTGCACGGGTGCCAGACCGCGCCGAGGCTCCGCCGCGCCCAGTCGGCGCCGTCGGCGGTCATCCGAAGCGTGCGGACATCCGCGCGACCGCCGCGACCAGCTCGCGCGCGATGCCGGGCTCGCGCACCGAATGGCCGGCATCCGGGACGATGACGAGCTCGGACGACGGCAGTGCCTGCGCGAGGCGGTAGGCATTCACCGGCGGGCAGACGACGTCATAGCGTCCCTGCACGATCGTGCAGGGGAGCCCGGCGAGCCGCCCAACCCCGTCGATGATCGCGTTCGGTGCGAGAAACGCGTCGTGCACGAAGTAGTGCGCCTCGATCCGCGCGATCGCGAGCGACGAATCGTCGATCGCCGCGCCGGCGTCGGGACGCGGCAACAGCGTCGAGCACGCGCTCTCGTAGCGATCCCAGGCGCGCGCGGCGGGCAGATGCACGGCGGGATCGGGATCGACGAGCCGGCGGTGGTAGTTCGCGAGGAGGTCGGAACGCTCCGCTCCGGGGAGCTCCCCGGCGAAACGCTCCCACGCGTCGGGGAAGAACTGCCGCATCCCGGTCAGGAACCAGTCGATTTCCGCACGGCTCGCGAGGAAGATCCCGCGCAGGATCAGGCCCAGCACGCGCTCACGATGCGCCTCGGCATAGAGGAGGGCGAGCGTCGAGCCCCACGAGCCCCCGAACAGCAACCATCGATCGATGCCGAGATGCTCGCGCAGCCGCTCGATGTCGCCTACGAGGTGCGCAGTGGTGTTTTCGGCGATCCCGGCGCGCGGGGTCGAGCGCCCGGCGCCGCGCTGGTCGTAGAGAACGATCCGCCACCGCTGCGGGTCGTAGAAGCGCCGGTGGTGCGGCAGCGCGCCGCCGCCGGGGCCCCCGTGCACGAACAACAGCGGCAGGCCCTGCGGATTGCCGCAGGACTCCCAGTACATCGAGTGCCCCGCATCGAGCGCGAGCATCCCCGAGGCGTGCGGCGCACACTCGGGGAAGAGCGCGGCCTCCGGCAGCGCGCTTCGCGTGTCGATCACGCGGCCGGCGCGGCGGCGCTGCGCCTTCCCTTGAACGGCACGACCTTCTGCCGCTGCTCGCCGAGCCCGGTGATCCCGAGCGTGACGACGTCACCGGCCTGCAGCCATTGTTGCGGCTTCATGCCCATGCCGACACCGGGGGGCGTGCCGGTGGTGACGATGTCGCCGGGCACGAGTGTCATGTAGCGAGACACGTCGGCAACGAGATCGGCGACGCCGAAGATCATCGTGCGCGTGTTCCCGGTCTGCCGGCGCTCACCGTTGACGTCGAGCCACATGTCGAGCTCCTGCGGGGCGCGAACCTCGTCGGCGGTCACGAGCCACGGGCCGGTCGGGCCGAAGGTGTCGCAGCCCTTGCCCTTGCCCCATTGCGACGCTCCGCGCCGGAGCTGGAAGTCGCGCTCGGAGACGTCGTTGACGATGCAGTAGCCGGCGACGTGCTTGAGCGCATCCTTCGGCTCGACGTAGCGCGCGGTGCGCCCGATGACGAACGCGAGCTCGACTTCCCAGTCGAGCTGCGTTGAGTCGCGGGGAACCATGATGCTGTCGTTGGCGCCGACCATCGAGCTCGGCGTCTTGAAGAAGACCACCGGGGCCGCCGGGATCGGAACGCCTGCCTCGCGCGCATGGTCGGCGAAGTTCAGTCCGATCGCGACGAATTTGGAGGGCGCTGCGACGCAGGGCCCGAGGCGCGGCCGGCCCTTCACCGCCGACAGTCGCCGCGTGTCGAGCCGGCGCAACGCGGCGAGCGAGGATGGCGTAAGCGCGGCCGCGTCGATGTCGTGCACCTTGCGCGACAGGTCGCGCAGCACGCCGTCGGCGTCGATGATTCCGGGCTTCTCTCGTCCAGGTGGTCCGTAGCGTACGAGTTTCATGAGGCAGTCTCCAGGGTCAGATGGTCATCCCGCCGTCGCAGGAACAGACGCTGCCGGTGATGAACGCGGCCTCGTCGGAGGCGAGGAACACGACCAGCGGCGCGATCTCGTCGGCCGTGGCGAGGCGGCCCATCGGCTGACGGGCGACGAACATGCGCCGCGCCTCCGCTGGATCCGGATGCGCGGCGATCCGCTGCGTGAGCGAAGGTGTGTCGACGGTGCCCGGCGCGACAGCATTGCAGCGTACACCGTGCCGCACGTAGTCGGCCGCGACCGACTTGGTGAGTCCGATCACCGCGGCCTTGGACGCACCGTAGGCGAAGCGGTTCGGCAGCCCGTGCACCGAGCTCGCGACCGACGCCATGTTGACGATCGACGCCCCCACGCCGGTCGTCTCGAAGTGCGCGAGCATCTTCGGCAGCGCCACGCGGATTGCCACGTACATCGGGCGCACGTTGAGGCGAAAGCTCGCATCCCAGTCCTCCGGGCGGCACTCGAGGATCGTTCCCTGGTGCACCCAGCCGGCGCAATTGAAGAGGATCTGCAGTGGCGGAAGCGCTTCGATCGTCGCGGCGACGGTGTCATCGTTCAGCACGTCGAGCCGCTTCGTCGTCAGGTTGTCGATGCCGCGAAGATCGTCGAGCGCCTCGGCGTCGACGTCGGTCGCGAGGACCTGGGCGCCCTCGCGCGCCATCGCGAGGGCGGTCGCGCGGCCGATCCCCTGTGCTGCCGCCGTGACGAGCGCGGACTTTCCTGCGAGCCTACCCGGCATTACGGATTCCCGTTCGCGCACCCCTGCGCACGACGGTGCAGCGAGGCGCATCCAATGCTGCAGGATTCTACCGCGCGCGTCGGCGCGGGCGCCTCAGTGCATCAACGCATCGACGAGGAAGGCGAACGCGATGCGCCATGCGGCGGCTGCGGGGTCGGCCGCGTATGTGTCGCGATCCTCGGCCGCGAAGCCATGCCCGGCGTCGGGGATCACCGCCAGCGTGTAGCGCCGATTGGCCGCGGTGAGCGCCTGCGCGATGCGGCCGTGCTCGTCGGCTGCGATCGACGCGTCCTTCGCGCCGTAGATCAGCAGTTGCGGTGCGACGATATCCGGTACCCGATCGACGAGCGGTCGGCGCGCGCCGGGTGTTGACGGCGCGATGCCGCCGCCGTAGAACGACAGCGATGCAGCGAGGCGGTGGCCGAGCGTTGCGTTGGCGAGAAACGCAAGGCGTCCGCCCATGCAGAAGCCGATGACCGCGATGCCGTCGTCGCGCGCGCCCTCGGAGGCAAGCGCGTCGATCGACGCGCCGACGTCGGTCATCGCTGCGTCGTCGTCGAGGAGACGGGCACGCGCCCGCGCGGCGTCGCGGTCCGCGTAATCGAATCGATCGCCGTGATAGAGGTCGGGGGCGAGCGCGAGATAGCCAGCGCGCGCGAAGCGCTCGCAGACGCTGCGCAGCCACGGCGTCAGGCCGAAGACCTCCATCAGGACGACGACGCCGGTTCCGGGTGCGCCCGGCGGCCGGGCGAGCCAAGCCTCCGCGCCGTTCGACAGCGCGGTCATCGCAGCTCTCTCCATTTGCGCTGCCATCGACCGACCTCGCGGCGACGCGCTCCCGTCAGCAGGATGAGACGAGTCGGTTCGGCCCGCAAGGAGCATCGGCACGCGATCGCCCGGGGGCTGCCGAAGTGTTGCGCCGGCGGTCACGCGCCGATGCGGCGGCAGTGTCCGCTGCGCGGTATACTGGTCTGGCCACTCGACCACTGCTGCCCGGAATGGGGAACCTGGTGGAAGGGGAAGCCGATATGCCGCCGCGCTCCGCCCTGACGATCCGACTGCATCCCGCCGACGACGTCGTCATCGCGCGCACGCAGCTTGTCGGCGGCACCGTGCTCGCCGAAGAGCGCATCACCGTCGCCGGGCTGATCCCCCCCGGCCACAAGGTCGCCGCGCGTCCGCTCGCCGCGGGCGACCCGGTGCGTCGATACAACCAGGTCATCGGCTTCGCGCGCCGGCCGATCGGCGCGGGCGAGCACGTACACCTGCACAACCTCGCGATGGGCTCGTTCGAGCGCGAGCGCGCAATCGGGGTCGACGCTCATCCGACCGCGTTCGTCGATCCCCCCGCGATGTTCATGGGCATCGTGCGCCGCGAAGGACCTGCCGCCGGCCGCGTCGCGACGCGCAACTACATCGGCATCCTGTCGACGGTCAACTGCTCGGCGACCGTCGCACGCGGCATCGCCGCCCACTTCGGACCGGCCGCGCTCGGGGCGTTTCCCAACGTCGACGGTGTCGTGGCGCTGACCCACGGCACCGGCTGCGGGATGGACGTTGCGGGCGAAGGGATGCGCGTGCTGCGCCGTACGCTCGCGGGCTACGCACGGCACGCGAACTTCGGCGGCATCGTGCTCGTCGGTCTCGGCTGCGAAGCGAACCAGGCGAGCGCGTTGCTCGGCGACGCGGGCCTGCGCGAGAGCGCGCAGCTTGCGAGCTTCTCGATCCAGGACACCGGCGGAACGGCGAAGTCGATCGCACGCGGCATCCGTGCCGTCGAAGAGATGTTGCCGCGCGTCAACGCGGTCGCGCGCGAGCCGGTTCCCGCGTCGGCGCTTGTTCTCGGATTGCAGTGCGGAGGCTCCGACGGTTACTCGGGGATCACCGCCAATCCGGTGCTGGGCACCGCAGCGGATCTCCTCGTCCGTCACGGGGGCACCGCGATTCTCTCGGAGACTCCCGAGATCTACGGCGCCGAGCACCTGCTCACCCGTCGCGCGGCGTCACCGGCTGTTGCCGCCAAGCTGCTCGCGCGGCTCGACTGGTGGGAGGACTACACGGCGCGTGAGCGCGGCGAGATGAACAACAATCCGTCGCCGGGCAACAAGGCCGGCGGCCTGACGACGATTCTCGAGAAGGCACTGGGCTCGGTCGCCAAGGGTGGCACGACGAACCTCGTCGAAGTCTATGAGTACGCCGAACCGGTGACCGCTCGTGGATTCGTGTTCATGGACACGCCCGGCTACGATCCGGTCTCGGCAACCGGGCAGGTCGCCGGGGGCGCCAACCTGATCGTCTTCACCACCGGACGCGGCTCGGCCTACGGCTGCGCCCCGGCGCCGTCGTTGAAGCTCTCGACCAACACCGCGCTGTGGCTGCGCCAGCAGGAGGACATCGACCTCGACTGCGGAGCGATCCTCGACGGCGAGGCGACGGTCGATGGCCTCGGCGCGACACTCTTCGACGCGATGCTCGCAACGGCATCGGGGGCGAAGACGAAGAGTGAGCTCCACGGCTACGGGCAGAACGAATTCGTGCCTTGGCAGGTCGGGGCGGTGATGTAGCGATGCGCGAGGGATCACGCGCATGCGCATCGATTCGCCCGTCTCCCCGGATCGCTTTCTCGATCAGTTTCTCGGATTCCGCTGTGTTGTGACCGGACAGTGACCTTCCGCAGATGCCGATCGCAACGACTGCGCGACTTTCACTTCGCGAATTCCACGGGGGCGACGCGCCGTTCATCCTGACGCTCGTCAACGACGCCGCCTGGTTGCGGTTCATTGGCGACAAGAAGGTGCGCACGGCGAGCGATGCGCGCCGCTACATCGAAACCGGACCGGCCAAGATGTATGCGCAGCGGGGCTTTGGTTTATGGCTGGTCGAGCGCCGCGACGATGGGGTGCCGATCGGCATGTGCGGTCTCATCAAGCGCGACGCGCTGCCCGACGTCGACCTCGGCTTCGCGTTACTGGCGGCCCATCGCGGCAACGGCTACGCGTCAGAGGCGGCGCAGGCCGCGATCGACTTCGCATGCGAGAGGTTGGGGCTCGCCCGCATCGTCGCAATCACCTCCCCCGACAACGCGGATTCCGTACGGCTGCTCGGACGGCTCGGCTTTCGCTTCGAGCGCATGCTGCGTCTTGCCGACGATGCATCCGCGGTGAGGCTGTATGCGGCCGAACTGAGTCGACGCAGCAGATTCGCGATTGTTTCGGAGGACGGGACGCCATGACCGACGATGTGAAACCCCGACGCGCGCTCCGTTCCACCGAATGGTTCGGCCGTCACGACCGCGACGGCCTTGTTCATCGCTCGTGGATGAAGAACCAGGGCATCCCGCACGACCAGTTCGACGGCAGGCCGGTGATCGGCATCTGCAACACCTGGTCCGAGGCGACTCCGTGCAACGCGCATTTTCGCGAGCTCGCCGAGCACGTCCGGCGCGGCGTGCTCGACGCCGGCGGCTTTCCGATCGAGTTCCCGGTGATGAGCCTGGGCGAGACGCTGATGCGTCCGACGACAATGCTGTTTCGCAACCAGTGCGCGATGGACGTCGAGGAGTCGATTCGCGCCAATCCATTCGACGGCGTCGTGCTCTTGATGGGCTGCGACAAGACGACACCCGCGCTCCTGATGGGCGCGGCGTCGTGCGATCTGCCGACGATCGGAGTGTCGGGCGGGCCGATGCTGAACGGCAAGTTCCGCGGCGAGGACATCGGCTCGGGCACGCACGTCTGGAAGTTCACCGAGATGCTGAAGACCGGCGCGATGACCGAGGAGGACATGGTCGAGGCGGAGAGCTGCATGTCGCGCTCGGCCGGCCACTGCATGACGATGGGCACGGCATCGACGATGGCGTCGCTCGTCGAGGCGCTCGGCATGGGCCTGCCGATGAATGCCTCGATACCGGCAGTCGATTCGCGCCGCAAGCTGCTGGCGCGTTTCGCCGGACGCCGGATCGTCGCGATGGTGCACGAAGACATCAGGATGTCGAAGATCGTCACCCGCCAGGCATTCGAGAACGCAATCGTCGTCAACGGCGCGATCGGCGGCTCGACCAACGCAGTCGTGCACCTCCTCGCGATCGCGGGCCGCATCGGCGTTTCGCTGACGCTCGACGACTGGGACCGACTCGGCCGTGACGTGCCGTGCCTCGTCAACCTGATGCCCTCGGGCAAGTACCTGATGGAGGACTTCCACTATGCCGGGGGCCTCCCGGTGGTCATCCGCGAGCTCGGCGCGAGGATTCATCGGCGAGCGCTCACGGTCAACGGGAGGACGATCGGGGACAACTGCCGGCGCGCGGTCAACTACAACCCGAGTGTCATCACGCCGCTCGCGCGGCCGTTCAAGCGCCGCGGCGGCATTGCGGTGCTGCGCGGCAACCTCGCGCCGGACGGCGCGGTGCTGAAGCCCTCCGCGGCGACTCCGGCGCTCATGAAGCATCGCGGTCGCGCCGTCGTGTTCGCCGACATCGACGACCTCAACCGGCGGATCGACGACCCGCAGCTCGATGTTCGCGCCGATGACGTGCTGGTGCTGAAGAACTGCGGCCCGAAGGGCTACCCCGGATTTCCCGAGGTCGGCAACTTTGCGCTGCCGGCCAAGCTGCTGAAGCGCGGTGTCACCGACATGGTGCGCATCTCCGATGCGCGGATGTCGGGGACCGCGTACGGTACAGTCGTACTCCACGTCGCACCCGAGGCGGCGGCGGGCGGCCCGCTCGCGCTGGTGGAAGACGGCGATACGATCGAGCTCGACGTTGCGAGGCGGCGACTGCACCTCGACGTCTCCGGCGCCGAGCTGGACCGGCGCCGCGCGCGCTGGACCCCACCGGCTCCCCATGCGGCGCGCGGCTGGGTCAGGCTCTACTGCGCAACGGTGCAGCAGGCCGACCGCGGTGTCGATCTCGACTTTCTCGTCGGTGGCTCGGGGGCCGGCGTCGGCCGCGAGAGCCACTGAGCTGCGGGAGGCCGTTACGAACGCCGCGATGCCGCGACACGCCGCGCCGCCGCTCGCGTAGGCACCGGCGTCTTCCGACGCCCCGCGGACGACACCAGCCGGCCCGGAACGCGGGAAAAGTAGTCGAGGTACTCGGCGAGCTGGGGCCCCAGTTTGTTCAGCTCCTCGCGGTGCGCTGCGGCGAGCTTCTCGAAGATCCGCAGGCCCCGCGCCGTCAGGTTGAGGTTGACCTTGCGCCGGTCGTCGGTTGCCGTTTTGCGCGTCACCAGGCCCTCGTCCTGCAGGCGGTCGACCAGGCCGACGGCGCTGTTGTGCTTGATCAGGAGCGTCCGCGCGAGGGCGTTGATCGTCACGCCCTTCTCAGTGGTCCCGAGGCCGATGATCGCGAGCAGCGCCTGGTATTGCTGCGGCGCAAGACCGAACTCGCCGGCGGCAGACTCGCTGAACGAGAGAAAGCGCCGGAGCGCGAAGCGGAACTCGGCGAGGATCCGGTATTCGGAGGGGTGCAGCTTGCGGGCGGTGCGGCGGGCTGCGGCGCGGGAGGAATTGGCGGTCATGATCTGTCGTCGGAGAGACATTTCCGGAAAGAGTGCCCTGAATGGTTGACAATATATCGCACTCCGATAAACTGCGCTGGGGTGTCGCTTCACGACGGGAGCCGCCGGCGTAGCGCTGCCTTGCCGGGCCGGGCCGAGCCCGGCCCGCGCACACCGGCGGGTCACCTAGCGCGGGCTCTCCCGATGCAGGTACACTTGCCGGCAGCCCAGCGCAGCCCCTGGCTGCGGCAGGTCTTCATCGGTATCCCATTTACAGGAGGTTGGAATGCGAGATCGCAGGTCGAGTTCGTACAACAGCAGCCGTCGCGGGTTCATGCGCACGGGCCTTGGCGTCGCAGGGGGCCTGGCGCTTCCGATGGGATTCGCCCAGCGCGCCTGGGCGGCCGGCGAGCCGGCGATGGGGACGTGGCCGGCGGGTTCGCAGGGCGACACCGTGTACATCGGCGCCTCGGTGCCGCTGACGGGCACGTACGCGGCGCAGGGCGAGGATGAGCTCAAGGGCTGGGAGCTCGCTGTCGAGCACATCAACACCAACCACGAGCTGATGAAGAAGATCGCGCCGAAGGTGAACAACGGCGTGCTCGGCAAGAAGGTGAAGCTGCTCTCGGCCGACTCGGCCGCCAAGCCTAACCAGGCGCTTCAGGTCGCGCAGACCTTCATCAACGAGCACAAGGTCATTCTGATGACTGGCTCGACGTCGTCGGCCGTCGCGGTCGCGATGAACAAGTTCGCGCAGCGCGAGAAGATCCTCTACGTGGCCGGCATCTCGGGCTCGAACGACACCACGGGCAAGGACTGCGTACGTTACGGCTTCAGGCAGGACTTCTATGGCGAAACCGCGGCCAACGCGATTGGCCCGGTGATGGTGAAGAATTTCGGCAAGAACAAGAAAGCGGCGTTCATGACGCCGGACTATACGTACGGGCACACGGTCACCAAATCGGTCAGCGACTACCTCACCAAGGAAGCCGGCTGGACGAACGTGACTGACCAGGTGTCGCCGCTCGGCACGCAGGATTTCAGCCAGTACCTCACCAACATCGCCAACTCGGGCGCCGAGTTCCTGATCAACGTCAACTGGGGTCGCGACGCCGTGCTGTCGTGCCAGCAGGCGAAGCAGTTCGGCATCATCCCGAAGATGAAGCTGGTGATCCCGTACCAGATCCCGTTCCTCGCCAAGGAATGCGGGCCCGACATCACCGAGGGTGTTTTCGCTGCCACCGATTTCTGGTGGACGATGGAGGACAAGTACCCCCTCGCGAAGCTCTTCGTCGATTCGTTCCAGAAGAAGTATGGTTACCGGCCCGAATGGGGCGCGGAGAACTCGTACAACAGCTTCGCAGCGTGGGCGCGGATGGTCACGGAGGCGGGGACGTTCTATCCGCCCGCGGTCATCAAGCAGTACGAGAAGGGCGAGACGTTCCCGTCGCTGGTCGGTGATGTCCATTACCGGCCCGAGGACCACCAGTGTGTCCGCCCCGTCGTCATCGTTCGCGGCAAGGCCAAGAAGGACATGAAGAACGCCGAGGACTTCTGGGAAGTGCTCGAAGTGCTGCCGGGTGCGCCGCTGATGCAGAAGCCCGACGCGTTCGGCTGCAAGCTCGGCGACTACACCTGACGGGTCGTGGCGTCCCCGGGTCCGATCGGGTCCGGGGGCGCCGGTCGTACCTCCTCGCCCGGCGCGGGGCGGGACGGGCAGTCATGCTCCCGGCGCAGCGCCGAAAGCGTGAGCAGCGACGGCTCGAAGTGTTCGATTCGATCCACGTTCTGGGCGGCACAGCGTGATCAACTGGGCGAATTTCATCTCGCAGTGCTTCAACGGACTGGTGCTGGGCGCGCTGCTCGCGCTCATCTCCTCCGGCCTGACGATCATCTACGGCACCCTCGGCGTGCTGAACCTCGCGCACGGCGCGATGTTCATGCTGGGCGGCTATGCCGGATGGGTCGCCTACACCTATTCCGGCTCGTTCATTGTCGCGGTGATCGTCGGGTCGCTCTTCGTCATGCTCGTCGGCGTGGTGACCGAGCGCGTGATCATCCGCCACTTCTACGTTCGTCCCCCCGAGGATCAGCTCCTCGTCACGTTCGGACTCGGCATCGTCTTCGTCGAGGTCGTCCGCTTCTTCTTCGGCAGCCTGTCGAAGACGGTGCCGCCGCCACCGCTGCTCAAGGGCATCACGAATCTGGGGTTCATGGTCTACCCGACCTATCGGCTGGGACTGCTCGCGATCGTCGCGGTTGCCCTGCTGGTGCTCTATTTCGTGCTCTACCGGACGCGCATCGGCATGATCGTCCGCGCCGGCATCGAGGATTCGGTGATGGTGAGCTCGCTCGGCATCAACGTCTACCGGATCTTCATGCTGGTGTTCGGCATCGGCGCGATGGCGGCCGGCTTCTCCGGTATCGTCAACGCCCCGGTCGTCTCGATCGCGCCCGATGTCGGCGAGGCGATCCTCGTGCAGACCTTCGTCGTCGTCGTCATCGGGGGCGTCGGATCGTTCCCCGGCGCGATACTGGGCGGCCTCATCGCCGGGGAGATCATCAGCATCACGTCGATGTTCAACCCCGCCTATTCGTACGTGATGCTGTTCGTCGCGATGACGCTCGTGCTGGTGCTGCGCCCGCGCGGGCTGCTCGGCATGGCCGGGCGCGAGTAGGCGGGGACCCCCGATGCTGAGACAGCGCCGCTTCCTTCTCGTCGAGACCGTGGCTGCGGTCGCGCTGATCGTGGCGCCGTTCGTGCTGCCGTATCTCGGCTTCGCGCCGACGACGATCGATCGCATCCTGATCATGGGTCTGGTCGGGATCGGCTTCGACCTCCTGTTCGGCTATGCGGGGCTACTCTCCTTCGGTCAGTCGGCGTTCTTCGGCTCCGGCGGGATGGTCGCAGCCTGGCTGCTGACGCAAACCTCGTTCGGCAACACGATTGCAGCCGTCTTCCTCGGCACGATCGTGGCCGGGATCATCGGCTACCTCGTCGGTCTCGTCGCGCTGCGCCGCACCGGCATCTACTTCGCGATGATCACCGTGGCGATCGCCGAAGTGTTCTTCTTCGTCGAGTTCAACCCGCTGTCCCACTTCACCGGGGGTGAGAACGGACTCCCCGGCGTGCCGCCGCCCAACCTGAGCCTCGGCTTCACGACGCTCACGTTCGATGGCAGCCTGTCGATGTACGCGTTCTTCGCCTTCTGGTACTTCGTCGCGCTCGTCCTCGCGCTGCGCATCGTGCGCTCGCCGGTCGGGCTCGTGCTGCGCGCGATCCGCGAGAATCCGCTGCGCGCGCAGGCGCTCGGTCACAACATCCTCCGCTACAAGCTTCTCGTCTTCGTCATTGCGGCGATGTACGCTGGCTTCGGCGGCGGCCTGCTCGGACTCATGCAGGGCTTCATGCCGCCCGACGCGTTCATGTTCGCGACCTCGGGCGAGATCGTGATCATGACCGCGATCGGCGGTGCGGGCACGTTGGTCGGGCCGCTGCTCGGCGCGACCGTCTGGCTCTACCTCAGTGATTTCTTCCAGACGGTGCTGAAGCTCGGAGGCACCTGGAAGCTGGTGCTCGGCCTCGTTTTCGTCCTGCTGGTCATCTTCCTGCGCCACGGCCTCGTCGGCGGAATCAAGGACCTGTACGAACTTTTTTCTGGTCGCAAGCGGGCCGCGTCGGCGGCGGGGGAACTCTTGGCCGCGAGCGGTGGCGATTCGACGGTTGCGCGCGCGGCAGCGGGACCCGTCCTGGCGGCAGGGCGCGCATCCCCACGTGACGGCGCCACCGAAGCGGCACCGCTTCGCGCGCAGCGCACGGCCTTCGAGGGCCCGATCCTTCAGGCGACGGGGCTGTCGAAGCACTACGGCGGTGTCATCGCCAACTCGGACATCGATTTCAGCGTCAACGCCGGCGAGCTTCGCGGCATCATCGGGCCGAACGGCGCAGGCAAGACTACGTTCTTCAAGATGCTCACCTGCGAAGTGCCGCCGACTTCCGGCAAGATCGTATTCGAGGGGCGCGATATCACCGGGATGAACGTGACCGAGGTGTGCCAGCTCGGGCTCACGAAGAGCTACCAGGTGAACCAGCTCTTCGACGGGCTCACTGTCGGAGAGAACGTCACGATCGCCGCGCTCGCCGCGCTGCGCGGGACGTTCCGCCTCGATCTTCTGCGCAGCCCGCAGTCGATTCCCGGGCTACGCGAGCTGGTCGATCACACGCTCGAGCTCGTCGACCTCACCGGACGCCGCAACACGCCGGTGTCGGAGCTCGCATACGGCGAGAAGCGGCGCCTCGAGGTCGGGCTCGCGCTGGCGTCGTCGCCGTCGCTGCTGCTACTTGACGAGCCGCTCGCCGGGATGAGTCCGAGCGAGCGCGTCGAAACGGTGAAGCTCCTGAAGTCCATCGCCGAGGGCCGCACGCTGATCATCATCGATCACGACATGGATGCGCTGTTCAACCTCGCCGAGCGCGTCACCGTGCTGCAGGAGGGCCGCGTGCTCGTCGAAGGTACGCCCGACGAGATCAAGGGCAACGCGCAGGTGCAGGAGGCTTACCTCGGCGGCGTACACGAGGAGCTCGCGCAATGAGTCTTCTCGAAGTCAGCGGGCTCAACAGCTACTACGGAGATTCGCACATCCTCTTCGACGTCGGCCTGCGCGTCGACAAGAACGAGGTCGTCGCGCTGCTCGGCCGCAACGGTGCCGGCAAGAGCACGACGTTGAAGAGCCTGATGGGCGTCGTGACGCCGCGGACCGGATCGGTGAAGCTCGAGGGCCACGAGATGGCCGGCAGGAAGAGCTACGCGATTGCGAAGGCCGGCATGCAGCTCGTGCACGAGGACCGTCGGATCTTCGGCAGCCTCAACGTCGAGGAGAACCTCGTCGTCGCCGGGCTCACGGCGCCCAATCGCTGGCCGATCGAGCGCATCTATCAGATGTTCCCGCGCCTCAAGGAGCGCCGGCACAGCAGCGGCACCGACCTCTCGGGCGGCGAGCAGCAGATGCTCGCGATCGCCCGCGCGCTGATCCGCGATCCGAAGATCATCCTTCTCGACGAGCCTTTCGAGGGGCTCGCCCCGGTGATCGTGCAGGCGCTGATGAAGGCATGCCACGATCTCGCCGCCGCCGGGCAGACGATCGTCATCGTCGAGCAGAACATCGCCGCGACGCTGGCACTCGCGCAGCGGGTGTACATCATCAACAACGGCCACGTCGTCCACGAGGGGCCGGCCGCCGAGATCAAGAAGCAGCCGGATCTGCTCCAGCGCTATCTCGGCGTCTGACCGTCTTCTGAAGAAGCGCTGTGCGGCAGCCGTGCCCGAAGGGCCTGGATCCGTGAACGCTTGCCTGCGGGTGCCCATCGCGGGTGGCGAGGCGAGCCCTGCACGCCCGTTCCGCTGTTGCCGACGCACACCTGGTGAGCCGCGCCGGGCACCCGCAGGCAGGCGTCGACGGACTTCAGTCGCCGCGAGCGCTGCCCCCGCTCGGTCTCGTCAATTCGCTCGATAACGTCAGGCCGGCCGCTTCCAGCCGCCGATGATCGCGCCGGCGACGCCGAGGCCGATCACCGCGTACGCTGCGTTGATCAGCCAGAGCGTCATTGGTCTCGCTTCGAAGCCGTAGTTGAGCGCGAGCGACGCGGCGACGAAGCAGAGCGCAATGCCGGCGCCGAGTTTGAGCCCGCCGGCGAGCGTCGAGGCTTCGAGGCGCTCGATCAGCCATGCGAGCGCGTAGCACATGACGAGGATCGAGACGAAGCCGATCGCGTACGCCTGCGGCCTGCCGCCCTGCTCCCGGGCGATCTGATCGAAGCTTCTGCCGATCGCGGCCGACCACGGCGCCTCGAACACGCCGTACCAGACCGCGCCGAACACGAAGAACGCGATCGCTGCCACCCAACATGCCGCATGCCGTCCCCACTTCATCGCATCGAATCCTTCTCCCGGGCTGCTCGCGACAGTCGCGCCAGCGCCGCGGTCTGATCACTAACGGTCGCGTCAGTTCGCACCGCTCGCCGGTACGTCGTCGAAGAGATCGGCCTGGTGCGCGGTCGATCGCCGCCGCGGCGGGTGCGGAGGCTCGAACCGGGTGGTGTCGAGTCCGTGCTGCTCGCGGCCGCGGGCGAGCCTGTGGCGGCGGCACGCGAGCTCGAAACGCCGCGCGAAGAGTGCGGCAACGGGCCCTTCGCCGCGCATCCTGGAGCCGAAGGCGGGATCGTTGTCGCGCCCTCCCCGCATCTGGGATACGAGACTCATCACGTGCGCTGCGCGGTCGGGGTAGTGGATGTCGAGCCAGCCGCGGAAGAGCGGTGAGACTTCGCGCGGCAGCCGCAGCAGCACCCAGCCCGCGGACGTTGCGCCCTCGGCGGCTGCAGCCGCGACGATCGCTTCGAGATCGCGGTCGTTGAGCTGCGGGATCACCGGCGCCACCATCACGCCGACGGGGATGCCGGCGCGGGCGAGTGTCCCGATCGCCTGCAGGCGCCGCTGCGGCGACGCGGCGCGCGGTTCCATCTTGCGCGCGAGCTCGCGATCGAGCGTCGTCACCGACACGTAGACGCGCGCCATCCGCTGCGCGGCCATCGGCGCGATCAGGTCGATGTCGCGCTCGATGAGCGCCGATTTGGTGACGATCGTGAACGGATGCCGGCACTGCGCGAGCACTTCGAGCACCGCACGGGTGATTCGCCAATCGCGCTCGATCGGCTGATAGGGATCGGTGTTGGTGCCCAGCGCGATCGGGTCGCAGCGGTATCCGGGGCGGGCGAGCTCGGCACGCAGGAGGTCGGCAGCGTCGGGCTTCGCGAAGAGCCGCGTCTCGAAATCGATGCCGGGCGAGAGGTCGAGGTATGCGTGCGATGGTCTCGCATAGCAGTAAATGCACCCGTGCTCGCATCCCTGGTATGGATTGATCGATTGCGTGAACGGGACGTCGGGGGAATCGTTGCGCATGACGATTGTCCGCGCACGTGTGATGGTCACGGTCGTCGCAACCGCCCGCGGGGCAGCTTCGCCTTCGGCGTCGGCGCGCGTCGCATCGTGCAGCCCTGCATCGTGCGGCCGCACATCGTGCAGCAGGACATCGTCGCCGACGGCCTCGCGATGAAGCCTTCCGAAACGATTGTCGGGATTGAAGGTCGCCCCGCGTCCTTTCGCCGGCGCGGGGCGGGGTTGCTCGGGGTTCATCGCCGTGCCGGGAGCCGTCTTGGTAGCATTCGATCGCCTTCATCATAGCTCGTCGGAAACGGTCACGGATGAATGAGGCATCAGCCCGCGCGGTCGTCCTGGTCCAGGCCATCGAGTCTGCCGACGCCGCACGCGGCCTCCTGAGCGACGCCGAGCGAGTGGAAGTGGGCCGCAGGGCTGCGCACGAGCTAGGTAAGTCGGCAACCCTCGATACGTGGGTCGCGCGCCGCGCGGCGATTGCGCTGGCGAAGCTCCGTGGACGCGTCCCCGCGCTCGACGCGCTCGCGCGGGCGCGCATGAGCTGGGCCGTGCTGGTGGCCGTCTCGATCGTCGCCGCGTTCATCGTCGGCGTCGGCGCCGCGCGCATCGGCCCGTCGCAGAGAATCAACCTGCTCGCTCCGCCGCTGGCAGCGCTGCTTCTGTGGAACCTCGCCGTCTACCTGGTCCTCGCATCGATGCGCGTACGAGGCTGGTTCCGTCGGAAGGATCGCCCGGTGCATCGCCTGCGCGCCCGCATCGCCGGACTCGCCGCATCGGCTGCTGTCGGGTGGAGGCGGACCATTCGGACCGGGCCGCTCGCCGCAGCCTGCGCGTCGTTCGCCGTACAGTGGACGCGCCTCGCCACGCCGCTTGCCGAACGGCGCGTCGCGTGCCTGCTCCATACCGGCGCCGCGACGGTCGCCGTCGGGGCCATCGCGGCGCTCTACGTCCGCGGCCTCGCGCTCGAATACCTCGCCGCCTGGCAGAGCACCTTCCTGGACGCGCCGCAGGTCGCGACGCTGTTGCACGTCGCGCTCGCGCCGGGCGCCTTCGTCACCGGTCTCGTGGTTCCCGGGGCGGCGGAGCTCGCGCGCATCGGACCGCAGGGCGTGGGTGAGAATGCGGCGCGCTGGATTCATCTCTATGCGGGGACGCTTCTCGTCATCGTGATCGTGCCGAGGCTCGTCCTCGCGGCAATCGCGTGGGCCGGCGCCGAGCGCATCGCACGGCGCTTTCCGCTTGCCTTCGATGCGCCGTACTTTGGCCGTCTCGCGCGCGCCTGGCGAACGGGCACGACCCGCGTGCGCGTCGTGCCGTACAGTTTCGAGGTTCCCGCGCGCAGCCGCACGGGTCTCGAAGCCGCGCTGACGCGAGCACTCGAGACGCCGATCGTTTGCACGTGGGAGCCACCGGCTCGCTACGGCGACGATCCGCCCCGCGCGGAAGCTTCGGACGCGCCTGCCGACGTGCTCGCGCTGTTCAACCTCAGCGCCACGCCGGAGATCGAGAACCACGTTGCGTTCGCCACGGCGGTCGCCCGGCAGCGCGAAGGCTCTGCGGCGCCGATCGTCGTCGTCGATACGTCCGAGTTCGCGGCGCGCTTCCACGGCGAGCCGAGGAGGGTTGCCGATCGCGAGGCGGCGTGGCGAGCCGCGTTCGAATCGGCGGCGATCGTTCCGATCTTCGTGCGCCTCGCGGCATCCGACCTCGAAGCGGATTCGGCGTCGCTCGCGACGGCACTCGTACGGGATGGGCCGTGAGCGACGCGCAGTCGATCGCGCTGTCGCTGATCTCGCACACCAATGCCGGGAAGACGACGCTTGCACGAACGCTCCTGGCCGAGGACGTCGGTGAGGTCCGCGACGCGGCGCACGTGACGGCAACCGCGGACCGGCACACGCTGGTCGAGACCGCCG
>Ga0134126_10003521_pt1 | contig 19596 bp, 14 predicted proteins | sample KB31752_FD_96881 | JGI IMG/M metagenome (GOLD analysis project Ga0134126, IMG submission 96881) | Terrestrial soil microbial communities with excess Nitrogen fertilizer from Kellogg Biological Station, Michigan, USA - KB3-175-2 | ecosystem: Environmental > Terrestrial > Soil > Unclassified ...
AAGAATGCCTTATCCAAATGCTGAAAGAATCGGCAATGCCGGAGGTGTTGCAGATGCTGTGACAAAAATGGGCGCAGGAGCCGCAGATGATATCGCTACCCGCCTGTGGTGGGATACTGGTAATCCTTCAAATTTCTAATCAACTTAAGAAATCTAACATTTGGAGAATAATAAAAAGCCCGGGAATTAAAATTCCCGGGCTTTTTTATTTAAGACTCTTGACAGATTTAAGCATACCGATTAATATAATATAACTCCGCAAAATATTTAATTAATTCATCCAACATCTATCATACCAGTACATTGCATCAAATAAACACGAAGGATAAAATCATTTTAAAATATATCTGTTGCGAAATGACACAGCTTTATTCGCAAATTATGAATCCTTATTATTTGTTTGCCTGCTGCAAGCTCATACTGACTCATCATTCTAAATCCCAAAATGAGGACTTAATCTATTCTTCCATTTCCCCTCTTATTGCATCAGATATTTTTACCAACACTTTATCTATGCGGTGGCCATCCATATCTACAATCTCAAACTCAAATCCACGCCATTCAAATTTATCGCCCGTAGCTGGTATTCTTTTCAACTCATGCAGAATAAAACCAGCCAGCGTATCAAACTCATTTTCTCCCTCACTTATCCAAATGGTCTTATCAAACTTTGTGAGAAAATCGTAAAACTGAATTTGACCATCTATTAAATAGGTGCCATCGTTTCGCTCTATGATTTCATACTCATCGTCTTCTTCTTCCGGCATTTCCCCTACTATCGCATTTAAAATATCTTTTACGGTAATCATCCCGAGCATGCTGCCATATTCGTCAACAATAAAAGCATAATGGATTTTAGTTCGCTTTATTTTTTCGAGTACCTGGTAAGCAGAATTATTTTCAGGAATAAAGAGCGCCTTTCTCATAAGGCCTTTTAACGGCGCATCGGGCTCCAGGAACATGTCCTTTACATATACAATACCTTCAATATTATCAATAGTTTCATTACACAACGGATAAACGGAATGCTGGAATTCTTTAATTTTTTCTTTTACCGACGATCGCTCTTCATTCACGTCAAACCATACGATATCGGTACGATGGGTCATTAAAGAGGTAATATTCCGGTCGCCCAGGTGGAAAACCCTTTCTATAATATCTTTTTCTTCCTCCTCGATAGCGCCCAGTTCGCTGCCCTCATTTATCATGGCTTTTATTTCTTCTTCCGTAACCTGCGTGTCCGTGCTTTTTTTGATTTTAAAAAGAGTGAAAAACCCAGAGCTGATGACACTCAACAGCCAGACGAGTGGATACGAGATCGTACTGAGAAATTTTATAGGAGCTGCCACGCTTTTGGCAATGCGTTCTGGATTCATCAGCGCCAGCCGCTTTGGGATTAACTCTCCCAAAAGAATGGATAAGAATGTAACGATAATAACAATGATAACCAGAGCAAGTGTATCTGCATAAGGCCTGACAAAATTGATTTTTTCCAGATAAGGCTGCAGGTAAACACTGAATCTTTCACCCGAATAGACACCCGTTAATATCGAAATAAGGGTAATATAAATTTGAGTAGTAGATAGAAATATTTCCGGATTTTCCTTCAGCGCTAAAGCAATCTTAGCCTTTTTATCTCCTTTAATAGCACCTGCCTCCAACCTGCTTTTCTTAGACGAAACCAAAGCCATTTCACACATTACAATGAAGGCGTTCAAAAGAATTAAGAATAATAATATAATCAATTCAACCATAAATATTTTTTTCGGTGAGGCAACTCCAATCCAATTTTGTTATTGAATATGGTTGCAGGAATGTATCCCGTAATCAGGCCCACTATTGCGCCGCAAAATATATCGAACGGGAAATGAACTCCCACATATACTTGTGCGTAAGAAATAGCAAATGCCCACAAAAAAAGAAACGCCCATTTTGGGCTTACCGATTTACGGAACGTTGTAAATATAAACATTGCTGCGGCAAAATGATTGGCCGCGTGAGAAGAAGTGAAACTGGAGCTTACGGGACAATAGGAGACCAACACCCTTATGTTGCCCGCAAGATAGGGATCGTGACAAGGCCTCAGCCTGAGAAAATTATCCTTTATCAGGGTGCTGCTTACGAAATCGCTAAGCATCACGTTCGCAATTAAAAACAGTACCCACAACCATCCTCTTATTTTGAAATTGATAGTAATAAAAACCGCCAGGAAAAAATAGAACGGTACCCACACCGCCGGCTCACGGATAAATGGAAAGAAAACATCAAAAAACGTATTGTGCCATTGCCCGTTCATTTTTTCAAACAACCGGTAATCAAATTGTTTTATGGCATCGGGAAGGAATGCAGCATTCTGTATTTCTAAGAGGATCATTTACGCAAAAATAACCATTGATTAAAAAACGTAGTTAAATATTTACTTTTGCCGGATTCATCACGCCCTCATCGTTACACTTTTTATATCTTCATCTAAATTCTTCTAATGAAAAAGCGAGCCAACTTTCCCCTCCTGGTAAAATGGATGTTCCTTACGGGAATCGCGTTTTTGATTTTTATGACCATTATGCGTTTTGTGTTTTTTTACCATTTCGCTCCGCATAACTATACTTTTTCTAACTGCCTGTCCGCATTTTTGCTCGGATTTCATTTTGATGTGAGAATTGTGAGCGGTATCGTGCTGTTTCCGTTTGTGGTTGGCAATCTTCATTTGAAGTATAATGTTAAAAACCGTCTGACCGGCGGAAGTATCGCTCAAATCAGTTTGACGGTGATCATCATGGTCGTGCTCGTTTATTTTATGCGGAAGGGACACGCTACTCCATCTACGTTAATCGCTATAAGTATTTTATTCGCATTGATACTGGTATGGCTTTTCAAAACTAAGAATTGTAATCCTTTTGAAAATACCGTATCGCGGGTAATTTTTAAAATATACTTTTTTATTGTTGCCCTTATCCTGGTACTTCTCTACGCTATTGATTTTGAACATTTCGATTACCTGCATGAAAGGCTCAATGCAGGCGCAATGAATTATCTTGCTGATGCCAAGATATCCATGAATATGGTTTGGGAAACCTATCCTGTAATCACTTTATCCATTTTAGTGATTATTGCCACGGTTTTGATATATTGGTTGATTGTAAGATGGTACAAAAAAATAAAAAATTCTTCTTTCACCGGACCTGTGGTTACGAGGTTTTTGATGGGATTCTTTTTCGCATTGTTACTCGGTTTAGGTGTTTACGGAAAATTAAATCAATTCCCTTTACGATGGAGTGATGCTTTTACTTTTGATGATAATTTCAAGGCCAATCTATCCTTGAATCCTGTTCAAAGTTTTCTAAGCACTTTGAAATTTAAAAATTCAAATTTTGACATTAAGAAAGTAAAGGAGTACTACCCTCTAATGGCTCAATATCTTGGCGTTCAAAATCCCGATTCAACCCATTTGAATTATACCAGGATTCATAAGGCAGTGGCACCGGCAAACCCACCTAATGTCATCGTTGTTATCTGCGAAAGTTTCTCTGCTTATAAAAGCAGTATGTGGGGCAGCCCGTTAAACACGACTCCGTATTTTAATGAAATGTGTAAACAGGGTATTTTTTTCGACCGTTGTTTTACGCCGGCTTATGGAACCGCCCGGGGCGTATGGGCTGTAGTAACGGGAATTCCTGATGTGGAATATCCTACTACTTCCAGCCGCAATCCGGCTTATGTGGATCAGCATTCGATCATTAATGACTATAAGGGCTATCAAAAATATTATTTCATTGGCGGAAACCCAAGCTGGGCAAACATTCGCGGATTACTTACCAACAACATAGACAGTCTTCATTTGTACGAGCAGGAAGATTATAAGTCAAAGCCAATAGATGTATGGGGTATCAGTGATAAAAATTTATTCCTGGAAGCCAATAATGTTCTAAAACAACAAACACATCCATTTTTTGCGATCATTCAGACTGCTGACAATCACAGGCCTTACACCATTCCCGAGGAAGACAGGAAGGAATTTACCTTGAAGAATTTTCCTCCTGACACATTGAAGAAATATGGTTTTGAAAGTAATGCCGAATTGAATGCTTTTAGGTTTACTGATTTCTGCTACGAAAAATTTATCGAGGCGGCTAAAAAAGAACCTTATTTTAAAAATACCATTTTTGTATTTGTAGGTGATCATGGAATCCGCGGCAATGCCGGAAGTATGTTTCCTGAGGCCTGGGAGAAAGACGGATTAACCACACAACATGTGCCGTTGCTTTTCTATTCGCCCTCATTGTTATCGCCACAAAGGATCGACAGGACCTGTTCGCAGCTTGACCTGATTCCGTCGGTGAGTTCCCTTGCCGGAATTTCGTACACCAATACCACTTTAGGAAAAGATCTATTTGATACAATTCAAAATAATTTACAATTTAAAAACAATGCATTTCTATTTGATCCGGAAGTAAAACAAATAGGGATGGTTACAGACAGTTTTAGCTATGTGCACAATCTTTTGAGTGGAATAGTGGATTTTCGTTCGTCAAAAGACAATGTACCATTGCCACAAGACGAAGTAACCGCTAATGAAAAAAAGGCGCTTCATGATTTGTCGCAAGCTTATTATGAAACAGCCAGGTACCTGCTTCTTAATAATAAAAAAGAAAACGAAGTCAAACCTTAAAGAATTTTAACCGTTCATTTTCTCATGATTATAAAAGCTAAATTTTCAAAATCGATTCCATTGACCATTCAGTGGCTTTTGATGCTTTGGCTTATTTACATCATCATTTTTACACTTCTGAGAATAGCGACAGTAGTATTGTTTATCCCGGATAGTGATTCAGTATCTTCTCTGCTCCCTTCGTTTTGGCTTGGCTTCAGGTATGATGCCAAATGGATCGCTATTATTTTATTACCCATTGCAATCCTGTCGATCTATGCAAAGTTTTCTCCTTTCTATTCTCAAAAAAATAAAAAAATCTGGTCTTATTACCTCGCAATCGCTACTTTAATTGTCTTGTTTTTTTTCGGCGCCGATTTCGGAAATTTTAGTTATAACCATACACGTATCAACGCAAGCGCCTTAAACTTTGCAGAAGATCCGGCGATTTCTTTCGAGATGCTTTGGCAAAGTTATCCAATGGTATGGCTGGTATCAGCATTAATCATTGCTGTAGTTTTACTATCAAGGTTGTTTAAAAGCACTCATGTGCTTACCACTAAAAGAAACCTCCAGGAAAACCGGATATATAAAAGCCGCTGGCATATTGGCGCTATTGTATTTTTGCTTTGGAGCTTGTATGGAATTTTTTCCTTAAAACCTTTAAAGTGGAAAGACGCGTTTGTATTGAACAATAATTTTAAGTCCTATGTAGCATTAAACCCGTTACAAAATTTCTTTTCTACTTTAAAATTCAGAAACCCTTCATTTGATGATGAAAAAGCAAAAGGGAATTTTCCCCTGATCGCAAATTTTCTTCAATTAGATCCCAAAAATATCGCCGACGATGATTATTCAAGAGATATACTGCCTAATAGCAAATCGTTGGAAAGCAGGCCTAATATAGTACTGGTTATTTGCGAGAGCTTTAGCATGTATAAGAGCAGTATGAGTGGTAATCCTTTAAATGCCACGCCCTATTTTAAACAATTGTGTGACAGCGGCATTTTTTTTGACAGGTGCTTTACGCCTACTTTCGGTACAGCGCGTGGGGTGTTTGCCATCGTAACCGGTATACCTGATGTGCAACTTTCAAAATTCTCTACCCGGAATCCTGCTGCTATCCATCAACATACCATTATCAATTCTTTTGAAGATTATAATAAATTTTATTTTCTTGGTGGCAATAGTGATTTCAACAATTTTGATGGGTTGATAAAAAACATAAACGGTGTTCATATTTACCAGGAAGGCTCCTATAAATCCAAACCATTAAATGTATGGGGCATTAGTGATAAAAATCTGTTCCTTGAAGCAGAAAACATTCTTTCCGAACAACAAAAGCCTTTTTTTGCGATTGTTCAAACCGCCGACAATCACCGGCCATACAGCATTCCTCCGGAAGATTCTGATTTTGTAAGAAGAACCGTAGATGAAGATACGCTACAAAAATACGGTTTTGAATCGCTGGAAGAATTTCAGTCTTTTTGCTACACTGATTATTGCTTCAAAACGCTGATCGAAAATGCAAAAAAACAACCCTGGTTCAATAATACCATCTTTGCATTTGTCGGGGATCATGGCGTAGAAGGTGAAACCTCCGCGATGTATCCCAACGCGTGGGATAAAGGAGCTTTGAGCGATGAGCATGTGCCCATGTTGTTTTACGCACCAAAATTATTAACACCACAGACCAGGCATGAGGTGGCGTCGCAAATTGACATACTTCCCACGATTGCAGGAATGCTTCATCAGCCATACATCAATACTACTTTGGGCCGCGATCTTTTAAATTCTAAAGATAAGATGGATGCCGCCTTTATTATTCATCATGATGAAGGCAACATCGGTTTAGTAACCAATGACTATTATTTTGTAAAGAATCTTCGAGTTAGTACCAACGACCTGATGCCGGTAAAATCAAACACGCTTACACTAACGAAACTGCAGAAAGACTCTGTAAAAAATGAACTTTCAAAACTTACCACGGCTATTTATGAAACTGCAAAATGGATGCTGGTGAATAATAAGGATAGCGCTAACCGGTCGGTCGCTTCGGAGATAAAGAAATAAATTTGAAAGAGGCACGCTGAGGCAAAAAAATATTTCAACTTTCTTCCTTAAATTTACATCATGACATCTACAGAAACCAATACAACAATAATTAACGGTTATGTTGGACTTTTAGAAAATTTAAGTCCAGACAATAAACTTGACCTAATTTCTAAATTGACAGCATCGGTTAAGACGGATTTAGGTAACAAAAAATCCACATTCAAAAAATCGTTCGGTGCTTTTCCAGAGAAATTGAACCATTTTGAAAAAATATCTGATAGACACTAATATCGCCATTTTTACATGAAAGGCAAGTTTGACCTTGAGACTAAATTTGATAATGTGCCACCTGAAAATCTTTTTATTTCAGAAATGACACTTGCGGAATTAAAATTTGGCGTTGAGAACAGTGAACACCATGAGAAAAATAAAAAGGCGTTGGACAATTTTTTGAGCGGCGTTCAAATATTGCCAATTTTTCATTCTTTGGACTTGTACGGAAAAGAAAAGGCACGGTTGCGGAAAGCATGAACACCGATAGACGATTTCGACCTTCTAATTGGCGTAACTTCTGTAACTCATAAATTGACGATGATAACCAATAATTCAAATCATTTTAAAAGAATAAATGGAATAAAATTAGAAGATTGGACCACGACAAAATAGCCCTAACCACCAGCGCAGTAAATGTTATGAAACCTTCCTACAGCAATATTATTAAAATCCCTTTGGTGGCTCAACATTCCATTTCTTCCAAAGAGGTTACCAATAAATTATTTGCTTTAACTGATAATAAGGGCTTAGCGCTGGTAGAAAATCGTAGGCCCTTCAGATTATTACTCAACAGCTCCAGTCATGACATCAACCAAAATGTTCCATTGATTCTTTCTTCATTATATAAAAAAGAAATCTATCGAATTGACCTTTCCCAATTAGCCAATCATTATATCGGGGAAACTGAAAAGAATTTAGAACAGATATTCAAAACGGCTGAACAAAAAGATTGGATACTATTCTTTGATGAGGCCGATGCCCTATTTGGAAAGCGCACCGGGGTGGCCGATGCTCATGATAGATACGCGAACCAGGAAGTTAGTTATCTTCTACGGCGTTTGGAAAGTTATTCAGGTTTTTTGTTGATAAAATGTTTATCCCCGGCATGTTTACAATTAACCAATCGTTACCATTTTAAAACGCTTGGCTGAGATCGTATCGTTGTTATTGAAAAGTTACCCGGAAAATAAGAATCCAGGTTATTTGTTGTTTTGCTGCCAGGAACCCAATTTTAAAAATCCAGCTATCGCGCTCATTTGGTGATGTTGCCCATCATACAAATCCCTCTCGTGTAATACTTTTATTTTAGTTATCTTAGGGCAAATACAAAACTCTTTATTATGAAGTATTCCGGATTAGTATTCTGCCTGCTCTTTTTGATAACAAGTAATACTGTGTTTTCGCAAAAGATAGAGGGAGCCTGGGAATTTAAAAGTGCAGGCAAGGATATCATTCTATTGTATAAAGATGGCTATTTTACCCGAACCGAATTTACCCCGACGGAATTTTTACACAGTTGGGGTGGTATCGCAACATCCAATTCAGGGAAAATAAAAATTTCGATTGAATTCAATTCTGCTATCAGTGAAAACGTCGGCAAAGAAGTGTCTTATAATTTTCTCATTGACAATGATGAATTAGAGATGAATGAGGATGACCTATCAATAAAGTATAAAAGGATCGATGACGGTAATGCGCCACTGGCAGGCGTTTGGAAAATAAACGGACGAGAACAGGATGGAAAGATGGTAGCCATCCACCAGAGCGGAGCGCGCAAAACATTGAAAATACTTACCGGAGGCAGGTTTCAATGGTTTGCTATCAATCCTGAGACCAAACAATTTTCGGGTACGGGTGGTGGTACCTACTCTTTCTCCAACGGTAAATACACGGAAAATATCCAGTTCTTTTCAAGAGACAATAATCGTGTAGGAGCGCAGTTAGCCTTCGATGGGGAAATTAAAAATTCAGAATGGTATCATAGCGGACTAAGTTCTAAAGGAGATAAAATTTATGAAGTATGGAGCAGAAAAAAATAGCCGCTTCTTATAAACGGCTACCTTTTCTATCAATAAATTCATCTACGATGCTTTTTTTGATGAAGCTACCATCACAACGCCAACAATAGCAATAATGCCACCTGCATAGGTTGGCCAACCAATCCATTTGTGTTCAGTTTTATTAATCTGAATCGGCCCTGCGTCTACAAGATTCTTTTCCACAGGCACAGAAAATCCTCTTATTAGAGCCATTGCGATACCCACTACAATTAAAATCCATCCTACTAATTTCATAATGATTTTTTTAGATTAACAATAATTAATTCGGGTTAAACACATTTCGTGCCTGTTTTATAAATTAGTCACCTGTATAGAAATTTCCAAACATTTAGGAATAAACTACCTGAAGCATTTGACCTACCAATAAAGCTCATCGTAAAAAATTTTTAGACAAATAATAAAACTCGTTCGAATAAGGAAATTTCATTAAAAGACATTCCATAAGATGCCATTAATACAGGTTATTTCGCGAGGACAGATAAACATTGCAAAAAAAAGAAAAATAAAATAGTTAAGTTATTTAAATTTGCAATACCAATAGAATCCCAATAAAGTTTTTTTAAAACATTTGCTCCTACAGACGGTCCTGCCGTGTTCTTAAATTTTATTGATTCTATCAACTTTCATTGCATTCTTATATCCTATTAAAATGATCCACTAAAATTAGGCGTACGCGACTGCTTCAAGTTTTTTATTCATTATTAAAACTTCACAAAAAATGATGTCTTCAAAAAAAAATCCAGCCGGCGCAAAGATTGCGTGGTTGGTGCCCTTCGCGGCTTTATTATTTTTATTTGCCGGATGCAAGAGAGGAAATGAAACGCCACACCTGTCTGTCACAACTGTCGCGACCGGGCTACCGGGCGTGATGGGAATTGAAACCGATAACTATGGCAACATTTGGGTATCAGAAGGCGGCACGGATACACTTGATACCAAAGGAAGTACTTACAACAATGATGGTAAAGTAATTGTGATTACACCGAATGGTAAAAAGTATGATGCTATCGTCAACCTGTCTTCCTATGCAAATGTACATTCCGGAGAATTACAGGGAACCGTACACATTTTGCGGGATGGTGGAACAATGTATGTTTTGTCAGGAGATTATTTGTACAAGGCAGATATATCCCGCTTTAGAGCTGGTGATAAACCTATAGATGCCAGTACCATTCCATCTGAAGATATTGCGTCAGTTATTTCTAAAATCCCTTCTTCCAACAATCCGGAGCAAGATTCGCATCCCTATAACCTTACTATAGGACCGGATGGGCATCTATACATTTCAGATGCGGGGGCTAATGCCATAGTACGTCGCAATGGGGTAAACGATTACTCTATTCTTGCAGAGATTCCTGCTATCGCCAATCCTTCCTTCCCTGGTTTAGGTGGCCCGACTGTTCAGCCTGTTCCTACTTCTATCCGGTATGATGGAAGCAATTTTTTAGTAACTACATTAACCGGTTTTCCTTTCCCTGCAGGCCAGGCAATTATTTATAAGGTTTCTTTGTCAGGAAATGTTTCAATTTATCAAAAGGGATTTACCATGCTAGTAGATCAGGCAGCAGGTAACTATCCCAATCATATTGTTGTTCAATATGCCTCCGGATTTAATCCGGCCACAGGTTATGAACCTAATTCAGGATCACTGCTATGGGTTGATGGATCTACTTCACAACTACTGGCAGGTGGCCTTAATCAGCCTGTTAGCATCAAGCAAGCTAATGGCTATACATGGTATGTGACTTCGTTAGGGGATGGTTCTGTTTTAAAAGTGACTTATAATTAGGATCATTACAAAGAAATAATAAATACAGTATAGGAGAATCAAAAAAAGCAGGCTGCCCTGGGCAGGCTGCTTTTTTATTCTGCTCTAAAACAAAATGTAAGAATCAGACAAATTTGTCCTTTTACTGTTTTAAGTCTATTTTTTCCATAACAAGAAAAAGTCCTGAGTCAACAGTTGTGGTGCTCTTTATTTGCAAAAGTCTAACACCGCATCGAATATTTCTTTTCGAATCGGGGTCGGATTGTAGTAATATCCTGTAGATAATAATCCCATATTCTGACGATTAATTAATAAGATAACAGAGATATCTATTGAAGGTACCACAACAATACTTGTTCCGGTAAAACCCGTATGCCCGAAAGTGCCTGCGGGTGCATTTTTCATAAATGAGTCGCCCGGATCCATCATCCAGCCAAGGCCATTATTAAAAGCATCTTTCGTTAAAAATAATTGGATGGTCTCTTTAGAAATAAATTGTTTGGAACCAACTTTTCCCTCATGCATCAGCATATCAACCAACTTCTGCAGATCGTCAATGGTTGAGAACAAACCTGCATGTCCGCTTACACCTTTCAACGCGTACCAGGCGTTGCCGTCATTTACTTCTCCCCGCAAAGTATAGGTACGCCATCCATTCCATTGATTAGGATCTATGTCTTTAAACACATAACCGAGCGACGTATCATGTACCATTCGCGTTTCATAGGGATTGCCATGAGAGGTAGCGGCAAATTTGGTAAAACCACCGGCAGCAAGTGGGTTGTAGGTAGTGTGATGCATGCCAAGAGGTATAAAAATATTTTTTTGGTCAAATTGATCCAATGGCATGCCGGATATCTTTTCTATTATTTCACCCAAAAGAATAAAACCCAAATCGCTGTACCGCCTTAATTTACCAACAGGGAACGCTAATGGTAATTCGCCGATCAATTGATAAGCTTCCTGTTTGGTGGAAGCGCGGTAAAAAAGCGGGTACCATGTAATAAGGCCGGCTGTATGGGTTAAGAGGTTTCGAATGGTAATTTGTTTTTTAACGCCAACACTAAATGCCGGGATATATTTACCCACGGGATCATCCACTTTAATAAGCCCTCTGTCCACCAGCAACATGACAGCCGTGGTGGTGCCAACTACCTTAGTCAGCGAAGCAAGGTCAAACATATCGTCTGTTGTCATCACTTCAGGATGAGTGAGCGGATTGTTATCATAATCATTTCTCCGGGCATAACCGAAAGCTTGCCTGTAAAGAACCTGGTTTCCTTTTTTAATTTCAATTACCGCCCCGGGAATCAGGTTTCTGCTTACCTGGCTTTGCAATATGCTATCAACGGTTTTGGTAAGTTCTTCCTGCTTCATTTTTTCTCCCGGTTGCTGTGCCCGCGAAATAAAAACGGAGAAAGAGAAAAAAAATAACAGTGGAATAATTTTTTTGCGCATCATTTTATTATGTGATTAAAAGTACTGTAAAGAAAACTGTTCGGCAAAGGCTGGTAAATTTCGATGAATTTAAGTTGATAAAATTATGACCAATTAGGGAACGCCCGCACTAATGTATAAATTCCAGTTTAGTGCGAAACGGAAATTCCTCTGTTCAATCAATCACGGGTACATACAAATTAAAAAAATCCAACGCAAAAAGAAGGGCTGTGTTTTAATTGTAATAATCCTGTCATATTTGGTGGTATTCCCGCAGATATCACAACTCAGAGCAAAGTTTGAATTTACATTTAACGTCTTAAATTCTCTAAGGCCATTTTGGAAATCGGTCCAACCAAACGGGCATACATCTATATAAAGAGTAATAATTTATGTTTTCAAAAAGGAGTAATGCCATTAAATATTATTGGTTAGTTCGCTTCTGTATCATCAGCGGTTGTTTAATAATCTTTTTTCCCGTCAATGCCCAAACTATTGCAAAAGAAGCTGATACTACTGAATTCCTAACGTTGAAACAATGCATTGATTACGCTTTAATTCATCAACCTGCATTAAACCGATCCTTATTGAATATATCTATCGCTAAAGAAACTAACGCCGTTAATCTATCTGGCTTTTTCCCCCAGGTAAGTATTGAAGGAACGCTCACTCATTACATTCAATTGCCAACAAGTTTTTTTTCCGACACCTCCGGCTCTTCTACGGCGCCGGTGAGACAGCGGCTTGGAGTTGTTAATACACTTACGCCGGAAGTTTATGTGTCGCAGGCAATCTTTAGTCCCGGCCTGACTTATGCATTGCGAAGCGCTCCACTATATTTAAAGCAGTCAAATCAAATCTCAGACAGTACCAAAATAAATGTCGTCGCTTCCGTTAGTAAAGCGTTTTATAATTTGCTGCTTACATTAGAACAAATCAATGTTTTGAAAGAAGATACCATGATGCTAAGGCAAAGTGTTGAAGACACCTATCATCAACTTGTCGGCGGCATTGTGGATGAAACGGATAATGACCAGGCCATCGTTACTTTGAACAATTCTAAGGCACAATTAAAGCAGGCAACTAATAACGTAATTCCCCAATATGCATCATTGAAACAACTAATGGGATATCCATCACAAAACCAATTCAATGTGAAATTCGATACCCTGGAAATGATGAATGATATCTATTTTGATACCACACAGCAGCTACAATTTGATAAGCGAATTGAATTGCAACTGATAAATACATCCAGGGACCTGCAACATCAGACGACCCGGTATTATCAATATTCTTTTTTACCAACAGTATCTGCATTTTACGATAAGACCTTTGAATTTGAAAATAACACTTTTGGGAAACTCTTCAACAATAGTTATCCTAATTCTCTAATCGGGCTATCGTTCGATATGCCCATATTCACTGGTTTTGCAAGGACGCATAATCTTCAAAGATCAAAGCTGCAGGAAAGAGTGATAGACTGGGATGAAACAGAAGAGAAGTCGCAGATATATACAGAATACACTACTGCGCTGGCAAATTATAAAAGTGATTTTTATAATTTGAAGACTTTGCAAGAGAACGTTGCTCTTGCAGGCAAAGTAAATTTTATTGTAAATCTCCAATACAAGCAGGGATTGGTGGCTTATCTGAATTTGATAACAGCGCAAACGAACCTTATTACAGCACAATTAAATTATACAATCGCTTTGTACCAGGTACTTTCCAGTAAGATAGACCTGGAAAAAGCGATGGGAATGATTTCATACTAATATTAATGAATAAACTTTTTTCTATGGCGCGATTTTTTTTTATTATAGTTTTAATAAGTTGCCTTTCCGTTATTTCCTGTAAAGAGAAGAAGCAGCCGCCAACTCCAAAGGTTCCTGTAAATTTATACACGGTCTCCTCCCGCACAGTTACTTATTATGACCAATATCCTTCCACAACCGAAGCGCTTAGCCAGGTTAACTTGTTACCACAGGTGCAAGGTTACGTTAAAGGTATTTTTTTTAAAGAAGGAACAAAGGTAAAAAAGGGGCAAAAGCTCTACGAGATCGATCAGAGTCTCTACAACGATACCTATGAACAGGCTCTTGCAAACCTCAAAGTAGCAGAGGGAACGTTGGCACAATCGCAGCAGGATGCAGACAGGTATGTTTATCTTAATAAATACCACGCAGTAGCCAAACAACTTTACGATCATGCGATGATCACTTTAGATAATTCAAAAAATGCGGTAAAAGCTGCCGAACAAACGGTAAGAACTGCAAAGACAAATCTTGGTTATTCCATTATATATGCACCTTTTAATGGAACAATCGGTTTTAGCCAGGTCAAGTTAGGCAATCTTGTAGTGGTTGGTCAAACCATCCTAAATACCATTTCCACTAATGATCCAATGGCAGTTGATTTCTACATTAATGAAAAACAACTTCCCCATTTTGAAGCAATGCAGCAAGATAAAAATAATGACATGGATTCATTGTTTACCATTTTATTGCCGAATAATTCATTATATCCTCACGTCGGAAAAATTTCCATTATAGACAGGGCTGTTGACCCACAAACAGGAACAATTAGAGTAAGGCTGGTATTTCCCAATCCGGAGGATGTATTAAAAGCAGGAATGAGCTGCGTTGTGCGGGTGCATAACGAGGACAGGTTGCCGCAAATAGTCATCCCTAACCGCGCCGTGGTAGAGCAGATGGGAGAATACTTTGTCTTTGTAGCGAGAGATACAGTTATCAATAGGAGCGACTCGGCGGCAAATAAAGAATCTGACGAAAGTGAAGCAGATACTGCCAGCAAAGGACCGCAATTGTTAGCTTTTGAAAAAAAGGTTCAATTGGGTCAAACCGTAGGTGCAAATGTGGTTGTTACAAAAGGACTTGTTGACGGAGAAAAAATAATTGTGGATGGCATCCAGAAATTGCATGACGGAACTGCCATAAATCCGGGAAAAACAGGTACGACAAGTACTGACAGCACTGGCCACGGTGGCGGCCATCAACAATAATATATGGAACATATAATAGAGAGTCAATTTATCTCTGAAGAATACTGATACATGATAGCTAATACATTTATTAAGCGCCCCGTGACAGCCATTGTAATATCTGTCGTATTGGTAATTACAGGTATTGTAAGTATTCTCGTTTTACCTATTGACCAATATCCCGACATTACTCCTCCGGTTGTGCAGGTGAAGGGTCAGTTTACGGGCGGCGATGCGCAAACAGTTGAACAAACAGTGGCCACGCCCATTGAAGAACAGGTGAATGGTACACCCGGCATGGAATACATGCAAAGCAATAGTTCCAACAACGGTCAGATGACAATGAATGTAACTTTTCAACTGGGGACTAATATTGATGTAGCCGCACTGGATGTACAAAATCGTGTAAGCATCGCAACGCCTTTGTTACCTTCGGTCGTAAGCCGCCTTGGCCTTACCGTTCGTGCTGTGAACCCGAGCATGCTGATGATGGTGGCCATATATGCACCAAAAGAAACTCACAATATTACCTTCCTGGATAACTATACCAACATATTTATCCAGGATGCATTACTTCGCGTACCTGGGGTTGGTACTATCAGCAGGTTTACTGATGATTTTAGTATGCGGGTCTGGATGAATCCAGATAAAATGGCTTCTTTCGGCCTTACGCCTACAGACATTATTAACGCGCTCACCGCACAAAATGTTCAGGTTGCCGCAGGTACGGCAGGCGTTGCACCTCAATCTTCTTCCCAAACTTTTGAGTTGGGTATATTGGTCAATGGAAGGCTGAGCACCGTTCCGGAATTTGAAAACATCATTGTCAAAAATAATTCTTCCACCGGGCAATTGGTTTACCTGAAAGATGTTGCAAGGGTAGAGCTTGGAAAGTTTACTTTCTCAAGCAACTCCTTTGTTGACGGGCATCCGGCTTCTTACCTGCAGATATACCAGGCACCGGGAAGCAATGCGCTGGAAACTGCAAAAGGAGTGTATGCTGAACTTGCAAAGCTTAAACAAACTTTTCCGACTGATGTGCAATACAGTGTGCCGTTTGAATCCGTGACGGTCGTAAAGGTTTCAATGCAAGATGTGGTTGTCACTTTATTAAAGACTTTAGCTCTTGTTGCTTTGGTTGTTTTTCTTTTTTTACAAAACTGGCGCTCCACCTTAATCCCTGTGCTGGCAATACCGGTATCTATTTTTGGTACTTTTTGTTTTTTTGTACCCTTAAATTTTACAATCAATACATTGACCATGTTTGGTTTTGTATTAGCAATAGGCATCGTCGTCGATGATGCCATTATTGTAGTAGAGGCCGTCCAGCATTATATAGATGAAAAGGGTATGTCAGCCAAAGAAGCCACTTACGAGGCCATGAAAGATATATCGGCGCCCGTCGTAGCCATTGCGCTTATACTTGCAGCGGTATTTGTGCCTGTGGGTTTTATACCTGGAATTGTCGGACGATTATATCAACAGTTCGCAATTACCATAGCCATTTCTGTCATCATTTCTGCATTCATTGCGCTATCGTTGACGCCGGCACTGTGCACCCTGTTATTAAAGCCAACTGCTATCAAAAAAGAAGCAAAGGGTGTGAATAAATTATTCTTCAGATTTAATAACTGGTTTGAAAAGATAAACGGCAGATATACTAAGGGTGTAAAAAATAGTATCAACAGGTCGAAGCTGATTATAATTTTATTGTTGTGTGTTTGTATCGGGGCATTTTTCTTATTCCAACAAAAACCCACCGGTTTTATTCCTTCAGAAGATGATGGAAATTTGTACGTCACTTTCCAGTTGCCTCCGGCATCTTCGACTGCTGCATCGGTTGATGTGATGCAAAGACTAATGAAAGTGATTGGTTCTACACCAGGTGTGGCGCATTACGCAGCATTATCCGGTTTAAACGTGGTAACCAATGCAAGCAACTCGAATAACGGAACGATATATTGCCAGTTATCACCATGGGATAAAAGAAACAAAAACAGCGAAAGGGTACCAGGTATCATTAGCGTTATTCAAAAACGAATAGCCGATGCAGGTATAAAGGATGCGAATGTCGAAGTGATACAGCCATCACCACTGCCAGGTGTAGGTTCTACCATCGGCTTCAGTGTGCAGATAGAGCAACGAAGCACTACCGATAACCTGCAAACTTTTGAAAAAGTTGTCAACAACTTCGTTGCTGAAGCCAATAAAAATCCTGCCATAAGTAATTCATATACTTTTTTTACAGCGCATACTCCTGAATACAATTTAAATGTTGACAGGGAAAAATGCGAAAAAATGGGCGTGAATGTGGGTGATGTATTTACATCGATTCAGGCTTACATGGGAAGTTTATACATCAATGATTTTACTACACAAAATCGTACATTTCATGTAGTAGTACAAGCCGACACCGCTTTCCGAAATTCAATATCCGACATCAATAAATATTATGTCCGCAATCAAAGGGACAGTATGGTACCATTGGGTACACTTATCAACTATTCACCCACTGATGCCGCCCCGCTAATTTCGCATTTCAATATTTTCAGATCCGCAGAGATAGATGGCTCCTCTGCAAACGGACATAGTAGTTCGGATGCTTTAGCGGCTCTGCAGTCCGTGGCCGCAAAGGTGTTGCCCCAGGGCTATTCTTACGAGTTTTCCGGATTGAGTTATGAAGAGTTGAAAGCCGGGAAAACGACTATTTATATTTTCCTGTTTTCTTTAACTTTTGTCTTTCTTTTTCTTGCTGCATTATATGAAAGCTGGTCTGTTCCTTTTTCAGTGCTGCTGGCGGTTCCCATCGGAGCCTTTGGCGCCATACTCGCACTCTTCCTGGTTCCATCACTTACAGACAACGTATATGCACAGATTGGGCTGATTACACTCATTGGCCTCGCGGCTAAAAATGCGATTCTTATTGTGGAATTTGCCAAAGTGAGAGTTGACCGTGGCGAAGAACTGATCCAATCAACCCTCGAGGCGGTGAAGCTGCGTTTGCGTCCAATCATTATGACCTCAATGGCATTTATCCTGGGAGTGCTGCCACTTGTGTTTGCGACAGGAGCCGGCGCTGTAGCCCGCAGAACCATTGGCTATACCGTACTTGGAGGAATGCTGGCCGCCTCATCTATTGCCATCTTTATTGTGCCTGTATTGTATGTGGTGATAACAAGAGTTTCTTATGGCAAAGCTAAACTGGACTACCTGCAGGCACATCATAATGAATTAATGGAGAAAGCAAAAAAAGTTGAAGCGCAAAATATTGATCCAGAACTGGAATTTGATTTGAAGAAATCGCGTGATATGCATAAAGATGCAACGACATGATTGCAAACACTTTCATAAAACGTCCTGTAACCGCAATCGTTATATCATTGGTATTAGTGATATCCGGACTTATATGCATTAATAATCTCGCGGTCGATCAATATCCTAACATATCTCCACCCAGTGTTTCGGTTTCAGGTAGCTATACGGGCGCCGATGCACAAACAGTGGAACAAACGGTCGCGACTCCAATTGAGGAACAGGTGAACGGTACGCCCGGCATGGAATATATGCAAAGTACCAGTACCAACAGTGGAGGCGTAAACGTACGGGTGACTTTCGGCATCGGCACTAACATAAAGATTGCGGCATTAAATGTTCAGAACAGGGTTGGGATTGCAGGGCCTTCATTACCTTCTGTGGTAAGCAGACTAGGCCTAAATATCAGATCGAGCAACCCTGACATGCTGATGATCGTAGCAGTTTATTCGCCCAAGAGCTCACATAATATTACCTTCCTCGACAATTACACCAATACGTTTATTGAAGACGCTATCCTGCGGGTACCCGGTGTAGGTGATGTAAGCGCACGCACCGATAATTTCAGCATGCGAATATGGATGAACCCACAGAAGATGGCATCCTACAGCTTAACACCTGCAGATATTTCCGCCGCATTAAATTCTCAGAATGTTTACGTGGCTGCCGGCGCCGTGGGTGAGCCTCCGCAGGCGAAAAATCAAACTTTTGAAACCGGCATTCTCGTTAATGGAATGATCAATAAAGTACCGCAATATGAAAATGTGGTTATCAAAACAATTCCATCTACCGGCGAGGTTGTGCATTTAAAAGATGTTGCGCGGATCGAGTTAGGAAAATTCACTTTTTCAAGTAATGCTTTTACAGATGGACACAGGTGCTCGCTTTTAATGGTATTTCAATCTCCCGGCAGCAATGCCTTGCAGACGGCAGATAATGTTTATAAAGAACTCAATCTTTTAAAAAAATCTTTCCCTCCTGATATAGATTATAAGGTACCTTTTGAATCCGTTACAATTATCAGGGTTTCTATGAATGAAGTATTAGGAACCTTATTAAAAGCACTTTTGCTCGTAGGCCTTGTTGTATTTATATTTTTACAGAACTGGCGCTCAACGCTCATTCCTATTGTTGCGATACCTGTTTCCATCCTCGGTACGTTTTGTTTTTTTATACCGCTTGGCTTTACCATAAATACTTTAACGATGTTTGGTTTTGTCCTCGCCATCGGTATCGTAGTGGATGATGCGATCATTGTAGT
>Ga0134126_10003522_pt1 | contig 19596 bp, 22 predicted proteins | sample KB31752_FD_96881 | JGI IMG/M metagenome (GOLD analysis project Ga0134126, IMG submission 96881) | Terrestrial soil microbial communities with excess Nitrogen fertilizer from Kellogg Biological Station, Michigan, USA - KB3-175-2 | ecosystem: Environmental > Terrestrial > Soil > Unclassified ...
GGGCTCGTAGCACCAGAAACGTAACGGGCATCGACACCGGACGTGTGGATTAGGATAGGCGGCTGAGACCCCAAGTTCCTGGCACTGTGGCGCAGGGTACTCCCTGCAAGGAAACGAACAAAGTGCTTTAGCAAACTGGCCACACGACTAACGCCAAAGCGCGTCATTCTGTTTTCTTCCGCGCGAGTTGGCTGCTGAACCATTCACGCGGCCTTGCCGCGACACCACGGGAAGGAATGGCAAAGACCGCGGAGGGAGGTCCCAAAGGAGATTGGCGCTCCCGCAAGCAGGATTGAAATCGCGCAGGGCACGAATGCCCTGACGCCCCGGCACGAGAACCTCCAAGCCGGTACTTGGGCACGGGATCCTTCCCTCCGGCGGCACTTCTACTCTACCTTCTCCGGGCCGTGCGTTGTAGTGGCCGACTAATCGCTGGTGTTTTCTACGTTGCTAAAGCCCGCCTGCGGCGAAGCGTCCGCGTGAACTGTCCCCGAGAGACGCGACCCCCAACCGCATGAGCGAGCATAAGATGAAAGCGCTCGCTAACGCTCGCGGCTCGGCATCTCACTTCGCGGAGTTATTACTTTCGCAGATCCAGACAAATGAGTTGTGCCTCATCGCGCACATACAGCCGGCCTCCGGCCAACACCGGCACGGTCCAGCATTTGTTGTGCGAAACCGGGAAGGAAGTTTCTTCGCGGTAGCCGGCCGGCGTCGCCTCCGCCACGAACAACTTGCCGGATTCGCCCAGGATGAGAAGATGATCCCCAGCGATCAACAGCGAGCCTTTCTGGAAGGTGCGCAGGCCCGGCTGACGCCAGGCGATTCGGCCGCTGCGCACGTCCATACACACAAGGTCGGTGCGGTCGAAGCCGTAGATGTGATCGCGATGGCGAACGCTGCTGGTGAAATGATTCCGCATACGGTTGTGTTCGTAGACGGGCTGAGCCTGAAGAGTTCCCTCTTTCGCGGTGATCTCCAGCAGGGCGCAGCCCTTGCCGTAGCCGGACGAGATGAACACGTAATCGCCAAGGGTCAGCGGCGTGGCGATGTTGAAGCCGTTCTCGGTCGGCCACGGATAACGCCAATATACCTGGCCATCGTCAGGGGAAAGACTCACCAGCGCGGTGTTCGTGAAGAACAACACCTGGCGAACGCCGGCCATCGTGACGATGATCGGCGAACTGTAGCCAACGGGATCATCGAGGGCTTTCCACACCAACGCGCCGCTGCGTCGATTGAAGGCGGCCGCCGCTCCTCCGGGGCCGCCGGGCATCACGTAAACGAGATCGCCGTCAACCAACGGCGAGAACGATACGCCATAGCGCGAGGCCGGACTGTGAAACTCCTCGGCCAAATCGTGCCGCCAGACCTTTTCGCCGGTGTCGGCGCGCAGGCAATGAAAGATGCCGGTCGGTCCCACGGCATAGACGAACCCTCCGGCGATGGCCGGCGTCGAGCGCGGGCCGGAACCGAAACGCTCTTCATAGTGATTGGGATAGCGGAAGCGCCAGATTTCCGCGCCGGTGACGGCGTTCCAGCAGACAACGCTCTCTTGCGGCGGCGTGCCGGCCTCTTCGGCCATCGTCACCAGTCGGCCGCCGCTCACGGCCACGGAGGAAAACCCGCGACCGATGACCTTGCGCCAGAGTACCGGCGGGCCGTCCTTGGACCACGTCGCCCGCAACTCAATGGCCTCGGTCGAGAGACCATCGCGCCGGGGACCGCGCCACTGCGGCCAATCGTCCGGCGCAAGTAAGTCGTTCGCTGCGGCCGGCAGCGGCGCTTCGGCGAGCGCTCGCATCCGCTCCGGGGTGGAGTGAAAGCGTTCCAGGTCTAATTTCTGGAAGCCAACCACGACACCGACCAGCAGCAGAACACTACCCAGCCCGAGGACGATTCGCCGACCACTCATCGCCAGCATCTACGAATCCTCCACCGCTCCGCGCACCTTCACCACCGGGCTTATATTTCCCCTCTTCCGCACTGTCAATCGCAGTTGCGGAGGGCGGTGCCTTGCCAGCCCGCAGCGCCAGCAAGGGAGTCCCTTGCTGGCGCTGCGGGCTGGCGAGGCATTTTTTCTCCGCGCGGAAAAAAACTTGTACGCGCCGGCCGGTCTGCGGGCAATGATGAGAGGAGGATCATGCGGGTTACGGAGCAGATGCCATGAGTACGACGTTGAAAGCGAATCTTCTCGATCATCTGCGCGCGGCGTTTCGGAAGCCGGAAGAGAGCGACGTTTGCGATGCCCAGCTTCTGGAAAGCTATCTCCGGCACCCGGAAGACGGCGCATTCGAGGCCGTGCTGCACCGGCATGGCCCGATGGTTCTCGGCGTCTGCCGGCGCATCCTCGGCGATGAACACGATGCCGAGGACGCTTTTCAGGCCACGTTTCTGGTTTTGGTGCGCAAGGCGGCGACGATCGTGCCGCGCGATCGGCTTGGCTGTTGGCTGCATGGCGTGGCCCAGCGCACCGCCTTGAAAGCGAGAACCGCGCGGGCGCGCTGGACCGCGCGAGGACGACAGACGATGAGCAAACCATCTCCCGCAACCACGGAGGAAACCGCCTGGCTGGATTTACAGCCCATTCTCGACGAGGAATTGGCGGCGCTCGCCGAGAATTATCGTCTGGCCATCATCCTTTGCGATCTGGAAGGCAAGAGCCGCAAGCAAGCGGCGGAGCAATTAGGCTGGAAGGAAGGCACGCTTTCGGGACGGTTGGCGCGCGGTCGGCGTTTGCTCGCCGCTCGCCTGACCCGTCGCGGTGTGGCGCTGTCCGCCGCGGCGCTGACGGCTCGGCTCACCTCGGCGGCGCTGGCCGTCGAGCCATCGGTCGCACTCCTGGCCGCCACAAGCAAGGCCGCTACCTTGGTCGCGGCCGGAACAATGGCGGGCCTGTCCGGTCCCGTTCACGTCTTAATGCGAAAGGTTCTGCAAACCATGTTGATCGAAAAACTAAAATCGTTGTCGCTGGTGTTGATCGTCGCCCTCTTGGGCGTCGGTGTCGTGGTCGGTTTCTCTCGCGTTCGCGGCGGTGATGAACCGCTGGCCGATAAGGCGAAATCGCCTCCGGTAGCGGAAAAACCCGCTCCGCCGAACCTCGGCAAGCTCTACTTGCACCGCGGACTCGATCTCACCATTTACGATCTGCGGCGGAAAAAATTCATCGATCTGCCCCAACTCGATGAGGAACATAAGCTGGGAAAGAGCGACGGCAACTTTTTCAGTCTCAAAACGTATCAAGCCGAATCCGCGCGGTTGTCGCCCGATGGTCGCTTCCTGGCCTTCGGTCAGGCTCAGAGTACGCCGCCGCATGAGATTCAACTCCGCGAAGTGGCGCGTGAAGCAAAACCGCGCTCGCTGGTCCGCATGCCGAAGAAGGAACTGACGAGTTGGTGCTGGTCACCCGATGGTAAACAAATTCTATTCTCCGCCTGGCCGGGAGAAAAGGACGATCACTATCACCCGTATGTCGTTGAGGTGGCGACGGGGAAGGTGCAGAAAGTGACGCTGCCGGAGTTGAAGGGAGAAGGAAAGGATCGCTGGGGCGCTTGGGTTCACGGTTGGTCACCCGATGGATTGTGGCTGGTCTTCTCCAAGGGCCGCATCCATTTGGTCGATCCCCAAACCAAGGACGTGCGCCAGGTGACCAATGAGCCAACCGGCTATCTCGCCGGCACCTGCCGATTTTCACCCGATGGCAAAAAGGTTCTGTTCATCGGTGGTCTGAAAGAGAAAGAATTCAACCTGTACGTCGTCGATCTGTTGATGGGCAAAGCGAAGGTGCTGGCGAAATTGCCGAATCGCTGGGATTTCGCGGCCTGTTGGTCGCCGGACAGCCGCCGCATCGCCTTCAGTTCCGTCGGGGTGGACGACAATCGCAAGCGCAACGGTCCCTATCGCGTCGAAATCTATGACGCCAACGGCAAGGGCCGACCGCAGCGGGTAATCGAGGAAAAGAAATCGTTGACCGTGACGGATTGGCGCTAATACGAGATGCAGACAGAGTGCCGGCGATGGGGCGGAAAACCCGTTGCCGGCGCTCTGTCTGGCCAGTTCACCTATTCGCGGTGGCCGATCAACTCAACACGAGCGTACCTACCGAGGGGTCTTTCTCAAACGCCTCAATGTCGGCGAAACGGGCACGAAACACGGCCTCCAGGTGGACGGTCGTGCAATTCCCGAACTGCAACCAGATAACTTTCGGTGGACTGCCCCGTACTACACTCAAGTTGTTGTAATCTTCGTCCTTCGTCACGATGGCGAACCCATTCTGCCGAGCATACTCCCAAATCTGATCGTCGCTCGCGCAATCCAGCCCCGCCGACTGCACATGGCTGGAGCCGGGGAACAAGTCGGCCAAACGGTTAACCAACTTTGGAGACACATTTTGATCGAAAAGCAGCTTCATGCAACGGCCACCACCATGCTCCGCTCCCGCTCGGCGGCAAAGGCGAAACAGGCTTGAATGTCCTCCGGCGTCAGGTACGGAAAGTCATCGAGTATCTCCGTAACGGTCATCCCGGCCGCGAGGTAGGAAAGAATATCGTAAACCGTGATGCGCATACCGCGAATGCACGGGCGACCACCTCGCTTACCTGGCTCGATGGTGATCCGTGACCGCCATTGCTCGTTCATTGGAAATCTCCTCCGATACAGGATTTGGCTGATGGACACCGCGAAAGCTCGGTCACCCGGCTTTCTGGACTTTCGCGGCGAAAACCGAAGGTTCGGCGAGACCGAAGTTGTCCAACTCGGTGCGCACGGCAATTAGATGATACTCGAATACTTTCTCGCTTTCGGCGAACGCCGGTAGCATGATTACCGCCCCCGTTTCCTTGTGTTCGTAGATGTGCCCCGGTGGATCGTGCTTGGCGGGTCGGTGGGAGAAGCCGAGCGAACGCAGCACCTTATCCAACTGGCCGTAGGTTACGTCGGTTCGTTTCATGGCCCTTCCCCCTTCTCTTGGTGAATCGCTTGCCACTTGAGTTCGCGCATTTTCGCAACGGCCCGGCCGTTCACCGTCTGCCGCCTTGGCACGCGGATGCGGACGGTCTTAGCACCCTTTTTCGGCTGGAGAGCGACGCTCTCCTTGAAGTATTGTTGGACGGCGAGCCAGTAGGCGCGTCGGCGAGAAGCGTCAAACAAGATGAAAATGACAGGCATTTTCTCCTTGACCCAAAGGTTGTAGTCGCGAATATCCAGGTCATACACGTAGTCTGTTCCACTCGCGGCCAGTGCCTCCATAGCCTTGAACTGAAAGTAGATCGACCCTGGTCGACGTATCCTTGTTCGTCGAAGGTACTCACGAGCAGGTCATACCCGTAGTCGCTGCCGAGCCGCTGGGCTGTGTGACCTGCTTCAAGGATGAACCGCTCCACATGGTGAACGCTGAGGTCCGCAATCACATGTTGTCGGGTGCGCTGCTTGCGTGGACCAGGAATCTCGCTTGCCATAAGTCGCCCTGACAAGTGGGGCATGATTTCTTCATGCTTATTATACTCTCAACCTCCGCAGACCGCGCATCTCTAGCCACGGTCTTCCTCAGTAGGCGAAATGAGGAAATCTATCTCATCGCGAGAAATACTCATTCTTGGCGTACACACTCAAAATCGTGTCGCCGATCTCGAAGAACATGCCTTCTTGCTCATCCTTCGACAGTGCCAGGTCGGGATACTTGGCCGTCAACTGCTCCGCCGTCAACGCCTTGGTATCCATCTCGTCGGGCAGCACGCCGGTCGAGCCGACGTAGAAGACCAACGGCGACACCTTCTCCTGGAAGAGGTGGTCCGCGTACGCATCGAGTTTGCGCCGCGCATCCGTCAAGGCGGCCACGTAGTTGGAACGCGGCACCTTCTTGCCCTTGTGTTTCTCTTGCAGCACCTTCATCAGATCGGTCACGCCCACGCGCTTGAGAATGCCGCTAACCACGCCGTTATTCGTTAGGCCAAGGAAATCGTCGAAGATGCGCCGCATGAACTCATCGACTGCCGTAATCTTCGTTCGCGCCGACAACTGTTTGTGGCGCACGGTGACATCGCCATCGAGAAGGTTCTCGAAAGTCGGTTTATCGATCTTCTGGCCCTTGGCATCGATCACTTCATAGAGGCGATCGAGAAACTTGTTGGCCGACATCAGCTTGCTCATGTTGAGAATGTCACGATTGCCAATGTCGATCTTATAGCTGACGCGCGAGTCGATGCTGCCCTCGGCCAGCGCCTGCTGGCGGTCGGTGTATTCGGTCGTCGTCGGGAAATTGAGATATAGGCTCTTCGACAGATAATGTTTCTTCAACTCTTCAATCTGTTCGGACGTGAACTGATCGGACTCCTCCTTCAGATGAGCGGCGAGGATGCTCGACAGCACTTTGAGATCGGCGAGATCCTCGAAAACGCCATCGAGATCGATGGCGCCCTCGAAGGCCGGCACCAGCGGCAGCGTGTCCAACCGCAGCGTGTAATCAGTTTTGGCATCGTATTTCTGGGCTGGCTTCTCCTCCACTTCCAACACGCCCTCTTTTTTCAGCGTGTCGAACAGCTCGCGCGAGCTGATTTTGACCTTCAGGTTCGGGATGTTCAGTTCGCCGTCGCCGATCATCGTGTAATTGTTGAACGTGCTGAGTTTATCGAGCTTGATGCCGGCCACTTCCGCGATGGGCTTACCGTCGCCGCGCGGTAGCAGATGCACCGGCCGAGCGATGAGCATGTTCAAATTGGCCGTGTTGCGGTTGATGTCGAACGAGGACACCGGAGCGTAATCGCCCTTGTCGGCGAACTCTGTCTTCAAAGTTGGCTCAATCAGATTGCCGTTATCGTCGCGCGTGCCCTGGACGCGGCGCAGGCCACGACGAATATAGTTGCTCTTGAGATGTTCGAGGTTGACGACGAAGTCGTTTTTGTGCTGGCCAAGCAGATGAACCAGGGCCAGCACGCTGATGCGCGTGTTGACCGGAACGCGATCGAGTACCTCGTGTTCTTGCAAAATGCCGGGCTGGAACATCACGGTATCGAGATCTTGGGCCATCGCCGCCACTTGCAGATTAGTCAGCGCCTTGCCGTGCCGTTCGACCAGCGTGGCGTCATACGTGCTGGCGAGAGCATATTTCGCCGTGTTGATGGCTCCTTCCGAAAGCTGCGTGCGCGCGAACGCCAGCACCGCCTCGCTGGTCTGCACTTCCGGCACATCCTTCAATTTCTTGTATTCGGCTTCCGTCAGCTTTTTGAATCGGTAGACCGCCGCGTCGTGATCTTCCTTGAGACCGCGAATCATCAGCGTGCCGGCCGCGCCGTTGATCTTGCCGCCCTGATGCGAGACGAACACCTGATAATCGTAGCCTTTCTCCAACGGCACCTCGACGGGCGGCGTCACGGAACTGCCGAGTAATTTCTCGGTGCTATACAGCGCGTCATACACCTGTTTGATGTTGCCGGCCTTGAGACACGAGCCGGACACCGTATTGGCGACCTTCGACAGCAGCCGGAAGTCAGAGTAATCCGTATAGGCGATGGTGTTGACGAAGATCGGCCGTTTTTGCATGTCGGCGCACAGTTTCTCCAGCGTCTTGGCCTCGTTACTGGCGCTGGGATCGTTGGCATAGCCGTCGCTGTGCAGGGTGATACAAGTTAGTTCCTCATCCTTGGACAACGACGCGGCCAGCTGCAGCGCTTGCGAGATGCACGTCAGGCCGGTGACGTGGATCTTTTTGATCTCTTTTAACTCTTTTGAGTCGCGTTTCATGATATCCTGAATCGGCCGGCGCTGGAAATGGACCTGGCAATCGCCCTCTGACGAGTAGGAAATCAGCGTCACGAGCAAATCGTACTGGGCATACTCATCGAGCGTCAGCAACTTGATGAGCGTGTCCTTCAAATCTTCGAGGTAGGAATACATCGAGCCGGAACGGTCGATGATAAGGATGCTGTGCGCGACGGATTTCGCCTTGGGCGGCTTCGCTGGCTTTTCCACTTCGACGCGATCGACCTGATAGAAGGCGCGTTCCTTGCCGAGCAGATTGTACAGAGTGAATTTGGAGCGCGTGTCGGTGCGCAGTCCGGCGGGCAGCGTGCGCGGCGAATCATCACCGGGCGTGCGCTCCCTGGTTTTGGCCTTGGCCGGCGTCTTGGTGGTTTGCTTGCCGCTCGTGGATGAAGTGCGTTGACGTGCCATGTTGATCTCGCAAAGTTGGGGAATCGAGATAGTTGCCCATTCGAGAACGAACCAGCGGTTCCATGTTTGGGCAGGAATGGATCGCTGATAATGCCCGTATCAGATAATTCGAGATTATGGATTCGCCCGCATGCAAGGGCAAGCATATTTTGCGTGAAAGAACGAAGAAATCCCAGGTCGGTAGTCAGACTTTGCCGGCGAATGAACTAGCCACCCTCTTATCGCGGGTTGCGATAATTTCCCTTGACTTATCGCAACTTGCGATTATTATTCTTGAGAGCGTGAGATTCCGTTGGCCGATAGGTTGCAACGTGCGCATCATCTCCAAACAACGGCTGCGGGAGTTCTGGGAATCTCGGAAACAGGATTCTGTGTTCGCCGAACGAGATTTGGCCGTTTGGTACAAGCTGGCAAAAAGCGCCCACTGGGCCAACTTCGCGGCGCTCAAGCAGACGCTCGGTTCGAGCGATCAGGTCGGCAATTGCGTTGTCTTCGATGTGGGCAACAATCGATTTCGGCTGATCGGCCGGGTGAACTATGCCAGGGGCATCCTCTATGTCTTGCGGGTGATGGACCACGCGGACTATGACAAGAAATACTGGATCGAAGACTGCGGCTGCCACAAGCCTCCACCGAAGAAGCCGGCTCCGGCAAAGAAGGCATCCGCGAAACGAAAGCCGGCGGAGAGTCGGCGGAAAAAGAAGAGGTAAGCACGATGGCCGTCAAAATCACTCCCTGGGTAATGCCGGACACTTACTTCGATCTGGTGAAGCGGTTCCCCCTCACTCATCTCCGCGACGATCACCACCTGGACGCGGCCCAGAAGATACTCGACCGCCTGCTACAAGAGGATCTGGATGAGGGAGCGCAGGAGTATTTGGATGTCCTGACCGACTTGGTGGAAGACTACGAGGAGGAACACGTCCCAATATCAGACGCTAGCGAGGCGGATGTCCTGCGCGAGTTGATGCGGAGTAATGGCCTCAGCCAACCGAAGCTGGCGAAGGCAGCCGGAATCGCCCAGTCCACTCTCTCCGCTGTCTTGAATGGCACCCGGTCCCTTACCAAGAATCAGGTGGTCAAGCTCGCCAAATTCTTCCATATCTCTCCGGCCGCATTTTTGCCGAATTGAGTGGCCCGGCAGATGGAGGCGTGAGCGAAGCGGCCATTCATTGCCGCGAGAAGCTAGCCCCGTGTTTATTGAGGAGATTGATAATGTCTGTGGTTGCCACAACCCCCGCGATGACCACCGAGGAACTGCTGGCTCTGCCGCAAGACGGCGTCGAGCGCTGGCTGATCCGCGGCCAACTACGAGAGAATCCCCTGACCGTCCGCAATCGCTGGCACAGCCGTATCATGGCCCGCGTGTCTCAAATTCTATTAACTTGGCTCGACCAACAACCGGAACCGCGCGGCTCAGTCCTGTGCGGCGAAGCGGGCTGCCGATTGCGGCGCGATCCGGATACGACGGTCGGCATCGATGTCGTATACATCTCGGCTGAGTTAGCGGCGCACGAATCGGGCGAAACCAGTTTGATCGACGGCGTCCCGGTGCTGGTCGTCGAGATCCTCTCACCCAGCGAGACGCAGGAACAGGTTGATGAAAAGATCGATGGCTATCTGCAAGCCGGCGTCGCCTTGGTGTGGGTGGTCGATCCGCACGACCGCACGGTGACGATCTATCATCCGGGCGACGAACCGGGGTTCGTCAACGTCCGCCAGGAGTTGTCCGGCGATCCTCATCTGCCGGGTTTTCGCGTTCCCGTGGCTCATCTATTTGCATAATCCCATTGCCGTTGGCGAGCATGCGGCCGCCAAGGTGATGTCGCAATAATTGAGACAACGAACTCCCTCCCGAAAATCCTCGGAAGCCTTCCCACAGAGCGGCATTGATACGCTTCCAGGTTTCTTCGGGAGCCTCCGTCACGGCTCCGGATGCCGCAGTCGGCCATTTACCCGTTCGCCGGTAATACGTCCGCGCCCAGGCGAGGATCTGCTCAATCGTCAGGGGCGGCTTCTCGCTGAGAGGCTTCTCACCCCAATATCGGTTGAGCAACTCCGCCAGCGACAAACCGAGGCGCAAACCGCGATAATTGTGCGTTAGCGCGCTATCGATGGCCGCCCAGGTTTCTCCCGACGATTCGGGAATCATTCCAGAATGACCATTCGGCCGTTGGCCGATTCGTTGAAGATAAGATTCAGCCCAGGCGAGGATTTGTTCGATGGTCAAATCCGGGCGTTTCGATTGCATGGTACAACTCCCTTAGAAGCACGAACGTCTGCCGATCTCCTGTGTCAACTGATAAGATAACGACATTCATCCGTACCGCGAGGGTTCATCATGCCGTTCGAGAAAGTGGAGACGCAGCGCGTCGATTTTCCCGCGTTGGAGCGCACCGTTTTGGAGTTCTGGCAGCGCATCGAGGCGTTCGAGAAGCTACGCGCCAAGAACCGGGGCGGGCCGCGCTGGTCCTTTCTCGACGGTCCCATCACGGCCAATAATCCGATGGGCGTTCATCACGCCTGGGGCCGCACTTACAAGGATGCGTTTCAGCGTTATCACGCCATGAACGGCTGCGAGCAGCGTTATCAAAACGGCTTCGATTGCCAGGGGCTATGGGTCGAGGTCGAGGTCGAGAAAGAGTTCAAGCTGCAATCGAAACGCGACATTGAGAACCTGGTGCCCGGCGACGCCTTCGCCAGCATCGATCGATTTGTCCAACACTGCAAAGCTCGCGTCGATAAATATGCCCGCGTGCAGACGGAGCAATCGATCCGCCTGGGGTACTGGATGGATTGGGATCGCGAAGAGGATTGGGCCAAGCCGGCGGGACAGCGGCGCAGCTACTTCACGATGTCGGAGGAGAATAATTACACCATCTGGAACTTTCTCAAAAAATGCCACAATCGCGACCTGATTTATCGTGGATACGATGCCATGCCGTGGTGTCCGCGTTGCTCGGTCGGACTCAGCCAGATGGAGATGGCCGAGGGCTATCAGCTCGTCGCCCATCGAGCCGTGTTCGTGCGCTTTCCGCTGCGCGGCAGCACAAACGAAAACTTGTTGGTATGGACCACCACACCCTGGACGCTCAGCAGCAATGTCGCCGCCGCCGTCAATCCACAATTGAGCTATCTCAAGGTGTTACATAAAGAGCAAATTTATTACGTGGCCAAGGGAGCCTTCACGGCGCAACGGCTCGAAGAGCAGTGGAAGAAGAAAGAATGGATCGAGGGCGTGCCGAAACTCAGCACGCTGGAGCAGCATTTCAAATCGAAGGGCGGTTACGAAATCGTCGGCGAGGTGACAGGTGCCGACATGATCGGTTGGCAGTACGATGGGCCATTCGATGAATTGCCGGCGCAGCAGCATGCCGCAGGGTATCCCGAAGAGACGGCGCGGATCGCTCGGCAACAGAAATGGGCGGCGGACGAGTCAGCGCGCGACATTCATCGCGTGATCGCCTGGAAGGATGTCGGCGAGACGGAGGGCACCGGCATCGTCCACATCGCGCCCGGTTGCGGTAAGGAGGACTTCCATCTCGGCAAAGAAGAAGGCTTGCCGCCGGTCGCGCCGCTCGATGAATTCGGTGCCTTCCTGCCCGGTTTCGGCGAACTGACGGGCAAGAACGCCATCGATCATGCGACGACCGATTGGATTTTGGCCAACTTGCAGGAAAAGGGCGTGCTGTTCGCGGTGGAGAAATATCCGCACAGCTATCCGCACTGCTGGCGCTGCAAGACGGAACTGCTGTTTCGTCTCGTCGATGAATGGTTCATCTGCATGTCGTGGCGCGACGAGATCAAACGCGTCGTCGAGCAGGTGACGTTTCTGCCGGAGTCGATCAACGGCAAGGCCCGCGAATTGGACTGGCTCACCAACATGGGCGATTGGATGATCTCGAAGAAACGCTTCTGGGGTCTTGCCCTGCCCATCTGGGTCGATGAGAAGACCGGCGATTTTGAAGTGATCGGTTCGCATGAGGAGTTGAAGACGCGCGCCGTCGAAGGCTGGGATAAGTTCGAGGGGCACACGGCGCATCGGCCGTGGATCGATCTGGTGAAGATCCGCAATCCGAAGACGGGGAACCGGATGTCTCGTATCCCCGATGTCGGCAACCCCTGGCTCGATGCCGGCATCGTGCCGTATTCGACGATGGGCTACAACAAGGACCGCGCCGAGTGGGAGAAATGGTTTCCCGCGGATTTCATCACGGAATCGTTCCCCGGCCAGTTTCGCAATTGGTTTTATGCGATTTTGGCCATGAGTACGATGATGGAGCAGCGTCCGCCGATGAAGACGCTGCTCGGTCATGGTCTCGTGCGCGATCAGTGGGGCCGACCGATGCACAAGTCGGCTGGCAATTCCATCCCGTTCGAGGGAGCGGCGGATGAAGGCTATGATTTGACCGACCCCAAGGGAAAAACAGGGCACTATCCGCCCATGAGCGCCGACCTCATCCGCTGGATGTATTGCCGGCACAATCCCGCCAGCAACCTCGATTTCGGCCCTATTCCCGCGGATGAACTGCGCAGTAAGTTCACCCTGAAGCTCTGGAACGTCTACGGCTTCTTCTGCAATTACGCCCGGCTCGACAATTTCGACCCGGCTGCGCCGGCGGTGCCGCTGGCGGAACGGCCCGACATCGACCGTTGGATTCTCTCGGATTTGCAGCACTTGATCGGCACGACGCGAACCGCATTCGAGAACTACAACCTGATGAGTTTTTGTTTGGAGGCGGAAAAATTCGTCGATGACAAACTGAGTAATTGGTACGTCCGCCGCAGCCGGCGTCGTTTCTGGAAAAGCGACAGGGCCAGGATAAACAGGCCGCGTATCAGACGCTATATACCGTGCTGATGACGCTGACGAAATTGTTCGCGCCCATCATGCCGTTTTTGACCGAGACGATGTATGCCAACCTCAAGACGCCGGAGCAACCCGAAAGCGTCCATCTGAGCGACTTCCCCAAGGTCGATGCGGATCTGATCGACGAGAATCTCTCGACGGATATGGATCGCTTGTTGGAACTGGTATCTCTGGGATTTGCGGCGCGAAACAGCGTGAAAATCAAGGTGCGTCAGCCATTGGCGGAATTGAAGGTGCAGGCGGCCGGCGAGGAGGATGAGCGCGCCGTCGAGCGTTTCGGCGATCAACTCCGCGAGGAGTTGAATGTCAAGGCGGTGTCTCTGCACGATCTCGAATGGGGGCCGCTGCTGACTCCGGACGTGAAGCCGAACATGAAGACGCTGGGGCCGAAGTTTGGGCCGCGTCTGAAAGAAGTTCTCCCGGCCATCGCCGCAGCCGATCCCAGTGACTTGGCCGCGAAGGTACGTGAGGGCGGGCCAATCGAGTTGCCGTGCGGTGGCGACTCCATCCAAGTCGAACCGGCCGATCTCATCGTGCAGGTGAAAGCGCAGGAAGGCTGGGCCGGCGTGGTCGATGGCGAGACGCAGATTGCTCTCGATACGCGCATCACCGAAGAACTGGCCGGCGAAGGCATGGCCCGCGATGTGGTGCGCTATGTTCAGGAGCAACGTAAGGAAGCCGGTTTGCAAATGGAGGATCGCATCGCGCTGTATCTGGGCACGGAATCGGACAAGCTAAGCCAGGCCATTAGCGCGCATCAGGCATATATCGCCGGCGAGACGCTGACGGTCGAGTGGTCGGCGTCGTCGCTTAACGGCGAGACGCATCGGGCCAGCGTCAAGGTCGATGGCCAGGCGCTGACGATTGAGTTGAAAAAAGTGATGGCGAAGCTTTGATTGTTTGGAATTGCCCTGCCTGGTATCGTACATGCAATACGTGGCAATACACGACAGGGCTTTCCCGATGAGTTCCATTCCCCAACACCGTTCGCCCATCCAACGGCAACTCGAAACCTACGAGGAGTCGTGGCTGAGAGACCATCGCGCTGCAATGGCCTGCCACGATATGGAAGACACCGTCTCGGTTGGCCTGGCGATCTTCCATCTTCTGAAGCGTGCCGAGGATTTATGGCGCGACCGCATTTTCCGGGGTGTCGAGGAATTCTCGGACGAAGAAGATCGCGCGACACAAAGCCTGTTCCGCAGCTGGCTCGCGGTGACGGAGGATGTGTTGAAAGCCGTCCCTCGTCTGGAGGCCCAATTCGGCTCGGTGGACGGCGTCGGCGAACTTCGCGACTATGTCGCGGAGGCGCATTCGCTTCTGGCCGGCTGGCAACCGCCGAGGCTATCGAGGGCGGTTGGTCTGCGCGAACAGACATTGATCCCCGAGGCAGCTGCCGAACTGGAACGCCTGACCCAAGAGGCCGGAGCGAACCCGCCCTCAATGCCCACACGCACGCTGCCGACCGAAGATCCATCCTTCCTCTTCAAGCGACCTTGCTGAACATGAGTCAACCTCGCTAGAATCTCTCTCCATATCAACCGGGGAGAGATTTCCGTCGTTTGCGAGCCAACTCATGGCAAACTCTCTCATTGCGGTTCCCTTCCAGGTCGAACATCTTGACCTCGTCCGCGATTTCTCCTGTGGTGACGAGGCTCACGAACGGGAACTAGCCGAATGGATTCGCCAAGATTCTCTACCAACGCTCTCTCGGGGCGGCAAGGTCTGGCTCTACGCGACACCCCAGAAGGAAGAGGTGTACCATGACTTGGATTCGTCAATGTGATCTCGACGCCCGTCGCGACGATCTGCCGCCGATCCCGACGCGGATCGCCTCCAATGAAGAATTCATTCCGCCGCCGCAGTCGGTCGAGCAAAAAGAATACGAGGCGCGCGTTCTCGAAATCAGCGACAATGCCGCGCGTCGCCAGGGTGTGAGTCGTCGGGATTTCCTCCGCAGCGGCAGTGGCATGGCCGCCGCTCTGTTGGCGCTGAATCAAGTGTTCGGTCCCATCTATGAAGTCGAGGCCGCCGAGGCCGACGATCCCAAGGCGTTCGCGGAAAAATGGCCGAAGGATCCGTTCATCTTCGATATGCAGACCCATCACGTCGATGTCAGCCGCAAGTGGTACGACGACACGCCCAGCGGCAAGGCCGTTCTTCGCTTCTTTCAAGCATTGCGGCCGTCCTTGAAAGGCGTCGAAGACACGTTGGATCAGCTCAATCGCGCCCACTACGTCAAGGAGATTTTCGGCGATAGCGATACGGTGATGGCGATCATCAGCGGTGTGCCGAGCCGCGATTGGGACAAGAATCCTCTGCCGCCCGATCAAATGGTGGCCACGCGCAAGTACGTCAACGATCTGGCGGGTTCGCAGCGCGTCTTGTCGCATGGACTGCTGCGTCCCAATCTCGGCAAAAAAGAACTCGATGAGATGGAGCGCCAAGTCAAGGAACTCAAGATCGACGCCTGGAAGATGTACACCGGCGCGGACCTGGGCGAAAAAGCATGGTTCATGGACGATGAGAAAGTCGCTTATCCGTTCTGGGAGAAAACGAAGAAATTAGGGATCAAAAATCTCTGCGTTCACAAGGGACTGCCGCTCGGCTTCTTCAACGAGAAGGGGTGCCGGCCACTCGACCTGGAGAAGGCGGCGAAGGATTGGCCGGACTTGAACTTCATCGTCTATCACTCCGGCTTCCGTGGCGTCGGTCCTCTCGCGTCGGGAACCGGCGAGAAGGTCAAGGATAAGAAGACCGACGATCCGCAAGAAATCCCGTGGATCAGCGATATTTTGCGCATCCTCAAAAAGAATCCGAAGATCAAAAACATCTATTTCGAGTTGGGCAGCACCTTCAACATCCTGTCGATGTTCGCCCCGAAAGCGTGTCTACATATGCTCGGTCAGATGATCCAAACGGCCGGCGCCGATCATGTCTTGTGGGGCACCGACTCGATCTGGAACGGCAGTCCGCAGAGTCAAATCGTCCGTCTGCGCAAGATGAAGATGGACGAGGCATTGATGAAGAAGCACGGTTACGCCGAGTTGACCGATGAGGTCAAGGACAAGATTCTTGGCCTGAACGCGGCGAAACTGCTCGGCATCGACGTGAAGGCAAAGCGACAAGCGATCAAGGCGGACAAGCTGACGCAATTGCGCGAGGAGCATCGGCAAAACCCGTCGCCGAGCAACACGCAATACGGCTGGGTGTGGGTTGAGGACGGCCACGAACCGACGGTGCCGGTCGGCAGCTAGATGGCATAGAGATTCCCTGCGCCGACACTTCCCAACAACCACCGGATTGACTTACCGGCGCAGAAAGCGTATGCGTCGCGTGAATGGCCCTTCCGAGGATAATGCGATGCGGGTCGCCTTCCTGTTTTTTCCCTGTGTTGCCATGTGCATAGCCCAGATCGGCTGCGCGACTCCTCGTTACGGCAAGGTGTTAATTTCGGCAGTTCAGGGCAGCCGGGCGGAGAAAATCTGTCTTGTGAAAGATCCGGATCACCCGCCGAGCGGCGCAGCTACCTTGGCGTATTGGAAAAGCCTCAAAGATGCCGGTTAGGAGCATGTCACGCAGCAAAACGACCCCATTCAAATTGCGGAACGGCAGGCACGATACGCCGAGAACCTTCGCGGTCTTCCCGTTCTCGACGTGGACCCGGAATTGGTGGAGAAAGTTCTTGTCTTGGCACGCGAATGGAAAAATATATCGGATCTGACCATCTTCCGTCACAAGGAGTGTTGGCCGATGATCGCGCCGGTGCCGGAGGAATTGCAGGCGGAGTTTGAAAAGACGGGCGCACTCGTGGTACAAGCACACGAAGCCGTAAAGGCGATGCGTCCGATTCTTACTCAGCGATATAATATCGAGTTCCCGGCCAAGTAACTCCGTGGCGACCCGTCGCGTCATGGCGGGAAAGCAGCGATGGCGGCGGTGCGGCGGACGGGATCGCACTCGATGGCGTCGAGCAGGGCCAAGGCGTCGGATACCTCCGTGATGGCCCTTTGAGCCACTGTATCCGTGGCGAATTGCCGCAGGGGCATCAGATTGTAACTGGCTTCGTTGCGATGCCGGCTCCAGTCGTCAAGCCTGTAACCCAGCCACTTCAAGTCCGGATCGGCAGCGTAAACGAAGCGTAAGCGGACGGCCGAATGCACGTTCTGATGCGGCGGGATGGCGACCGCCCAACGCGCCAAGGCGTCGCGACATTCCAGCATCAAGGCGTAATAGGCATGGATCACCGTCGCCCGCCAGTGGGCTTCCGTGATACCGGCCACCAACTCGCGGGCCACATCCAGAAAAGCCCTACCGTCCATAAGGCTCTCCAGGATTGAACAAGATGCACAGGTGTTCCAACACTTGAGGGCGGAAATTATTCACGGCCCATCGGCTTACTTTCTCCGAGGTATTATCTCCCGGCTCGAACACCTGATCGCTGTAGGCTTCGATGCTGACGCCTGGCTCATCGCGGGTGTCGTAGCATTCGGCGATTGTCACTTCGATGGCCGCCAAATCCGGCACAACCTGGCGTGTGTGTTCGATCATTTGCTCGAACTCTTTCCGCATGCCTAACTCGGCAATGCGAGCGGCGGCCTCAGGAGTAATCGTCAGTGGAATATCCGTGGATGCACTCATGGCGGACTCCTCATGAACATGAGCGGGCAAACCTGCGGGGCGAATGCCTAGTTCCGAGTGTATCAGATGGACTTCGGCTGTGCCTGTGCCGTTTTCCTTTCCTCGTTGACAAGCTACGATAAACGTAGAGGCAATATCACCGCGCCGGTACCCCGGCCATTCTTCGCCAGCCAAGGGAGGCTTCATGTCGTCTGCCGTTACTCCCGAAACCAACCATCACGATCATCCCCATACACCCAATCCCGTTTTCGAGAACTCGCCCACCTATCAAATGGCCTGCCGTCAGCTCGACGCGGTGGCCGGCGCCATCGACATCGATCGCGGCGTGTTGCGGCGCATGAGTCTGCCCAAGCGCGCCCTGGTCGTCAGCATCCCCGTACTCATGGACGATAACCGAACCGAGGTTTTCACCGGCTATCGCGTGCAGCACAGCTTGACGAGCGGCCCATCCAAGGGCGGGCTGCGCTATCATCCCTCCGTCGATCTGGGCGAAGTGGCGGCGCTGGCCATGTGGATGTCGTGGAAATGCGGCATCATGAATCTGCCGTTCGGCGGCGCCAAAGGCGGCATCGGCGTTGATCCGGCGCTGATGTCACGCGGCGAAACCGAGCGACTGACGCGCCGCTTCACCGAGGAAGTGTTGAACGTCATCGGTCCGCGCATGGATGTCATGGCTCCCGACCTGGGCACCGACGAGCAGACGATGGCGTGGATCATGGACACCTACAGCATGAAGGTTGGGTATGCCTGTCCCGAGGTGGTGACCGGCAAGCCGGTCGAGTTGGGCGGCTGCATCGGCCGGCGCGAGGCGACCGGCCGCGGCGTCACCTACTGCATCCTCGAAGCGATGAAGGAACTGAATCTACGGCCGGAGGAGACGACGGCAGCGGTGCAGGGTTTCGGCAACGTCGGCTCGGTCGCCTGCCAGGAGTTGGCTCGCAATGGTGTGAAGATCCTCGCCATCAGCGATCGCTATGGCGCGATCCACAACGCCAAGGGCATCGACGTCGCCGCCCTGACGCGGCATGTGGCCGGAGGCAAGCTGCTCAAGGATTTTCCCGGCGCTGAGCCAATCGCTCCGTCCGATTTGCTGTTGACGCCGTGTACGGTGTTGGTGCCGGCCGCCCTGGAGCGAGTCATCCACAAGGACAACGCCAAGCGATTACGCTGCCGCATCCTCGCCGAGGGTGCCAACGGGCCGACGACGCCGGAGGCCGACGTTCTGCTGAGCGACAGCGACATCTACGTCATCCCCGATGTGCTATGCAACGCCGGCGGCGTGACGGTGTCGTATTTCGAGTGGGTGCAGGACATTCAACAATTCTTGTGGAGTGAGGATCAGGTCAACCAGAAATTGAAGGAGCTGATGCTGCGTGCTTTCCATCAGGTGCGCGGCCTGGCGCGCGAGCGCAAACTGGCCATGCGCACAGCGGCGTTGAGTTTGGGGGTGCAGAAGATTGCCAAGGAGAAGATGCGTCGCGGGTTGTATCCGTGAGAGACGGGCGTTGCGCATTAGGGCAGATAGAGCCGGCCTGTGCCGCGATAGTTGTCGATGTCGATCAGGTATTCGAGCAGGCGCTCGACGACTCGTTCCGCATAGGCGCGACTATGATTGATGCGATTCACCGCGCAGCGAGACGAGGAGGCATTCGCGGCGCTGGTGCGGCGACATGGTCCGATGGTGCTGAGCGTCTGCCGACGCATCCTGGCACTACGCTATCCGCGTAGGGGACATCGTCACGGGCAAGGAACGCCTTGCTTTGGAGAGGGATTGTTATTTCGGTGCCTTCACCCTTTCGCCGTATGGCACGCTCTTGGCGTCGGGGGATCGCTATGGGACGGTGACGCTGTGGGCGTTGCCCGCCTTGAAAAAGCAGGCCACGCTGAAGCCGCCAGCTGCCAAATGGACTTGGCCGAAC
>Ga0134126_10003524_pt1 | contig 19594 bp, 10 predicted proteins | sample KB31752_FD_96881 | JGI IMG/M metagenome (GOLD analysis project Ga0134126, IMG submission 96881) | Terrestrial soil microbial communities with excess Nitrogen fertilizer from Kellogg Biological Station, Michigan, USA - KB3-175-2 | ecosystem: Environmental > Terrestrial > Soil > Unclassified ...
CCGCGACCCGTGGGGCGCGCGCAATGAATACATCAATATCATTCTCGATCGCTCGTCGGAGAGCCGGGAGAAATTCATTGCGGCCCAGGCCAGGCGCCCGTTGGAACCTGCCGATCAAATCACCGCCTGGAAGCTGCTCGAATTGCAGCGCCACGCGATGCTGATGTACACGAGCTGCGGCTGGTTCTTTGACGAATTGTCCGGAATCGAAACCGTGCAGGTCATTCAGTACGCCGCGCGTGTCATCCAGCTCGCGAACGAAATTTTCGGCCAGGACTTCGAACCCGCTTTCCTCGAGCGCCTCGAAAAAGCCAAAAGCAACATTCCCGAGCACCGCGACGGCCGGAACATCTACCAGAAATTCGTGAAGCCCGCGATGATTGGCTGGCAAAAAGCCGCGGCGCACTACGCCATCAGTTCAATGTTCCAGGAGTACGGCAAAACCACGCGCATCTTCTCCTTCACGTTTGATGATGAGCACCGGGACATTCACGTCACGGGCAAAAACAAGCTGGCCGTCGGGCGTGTGCGGGTGGTTTCAGAAATTACACAGGAAACCGAAACGCTCGCTTACAGTTTCCTGTATCTGGGCGAGCACAACCTCATCGGCGGCGTGCGCAAGTTCCCTTCCATTGAGGCCTACGATGCAGCCATAAAGGAAATTTCCGATGTGTTCCAATCCGCCGATTATCCGCAGGCCATCCGGTTGATTGATCAACATTTCGGGAGCCCATCGTTCTCGTTGAGGTCGCTCTTCAAGGACGAGCAACGGCGGATTCTCGAGGAGATTGTCGTGACCGCGCGCGAAGATTTGGAAGGCCGCTTCCGCCTCATTACGGAACGTTACGCGCCATTGATGAAGTTCCTCGAAAGCGCCGGCGCGCCCCTTCCCGGCGGATTGCAAACCGCCTGGGACATGACATTGCGCGGCGATATTCGCCGGCAACTCGCAAATGGCCACACCGACCTTGAACGACTCAAGGGATTGATTGAAGACGCTCGCCCGCGCGGCACGGAAGTTTTGAACGCCGACATCAGTTACGCTGCCAAAAACCGCATGGAACGACTCATGCAAAAAATCGCCGAGAAACCGGACGACGTGAACCAGGTGAAGGAATTGAGGGAAATCGCGTCGCTCATGATGCCGCTGCCCATCGGCTTGAACCTTGCCGAAGTGCAGAATACCTACTGGCGTCTGCGGCAGACCGTTATGCCCGAATTTCAACAACGCGCCAACAATGGCGATGCCGCCGCGCAGGAATCCCTGAAGGAACTGCTTGCGCTCGGGGAAAAACTCAGCTTTGCTCCGCAGGCATTGGAGCCAGCCAAGACTTAAGGGACGTCACGCAAAGACCGGCGCCTCTTGCCTTGGACTCCCGGGGAAATGAAAAGGATACCTGGTGCGACATATCGCCTGCAATTTAATGCCGCATTTACATTGCAGCATGCGAGCGAGATTCTTGCTTACCTCAGCGAACTGGGGATTTCCGATATTTACGCCTCGCCCCTCCTCCAGGCCGGCTCCCAAAGCACTCACGGTTACGACACCTGCTCATTTGAAAAACTGAATCCCAATCTCGGTTCGCCCAGGGATTTCGATCGCTTTACCGACGATCTAAAAAATCGCGGCATGGGCCTCCTGCTCGACGTGGTGCCCAATCACATGAGCGCCACGCTGGCGAATCCCTGGTGGGCGGATATTCTCCAGGGCGGCCGCGAATCCGTCCACGCCGGTTTTTTCGACATCGATTGGTCTCCCCCCAATCCAGCGTTGCAGGGAAAAATTCTCCTGCCTGTCCTGGAAGACCATTACGGAAAAGTCCTGGAAAGCGGCAAACTGCAGCTGGTTTCCAGGAACGGGAAATATTTCATCGCCTATCACGACCGCAATTTGCCCGTCAATCCCGCGTCGATTCCTGCCGGCGATCCCGGCGCCGTCTTAAATGAGTTGAACGGCAAACCCGGCAACGCGCGTTCCTTCGATAAACTCGACGCCTTGATTCAGCGCCAGCATTATCGGCTCGCATACTGGCGAGTCGCCTCGGAGGAAATCAATTATCGCCGCTTTTTTGATGTCACCGAAATGGCCGCATTGAAAATGGAATCGCCCGAGGTGTTTTGCGAGGCGCATCGATTGATCTTCGATTGGTTGGCGGCGGGAAAGGTCACCGGTCTGCGCATCGATCACCCGGACGGGCTCTGGGATCCCAAACAATATCTCGAGCGCCTCCAGGCTGGCTTCGTGAACCGGCAACAGGATGGAATTGTGCCCGTGCGAGCGGAACGGCCGCTCTACGTAGTTGTCGAAAAAATTCTCTCCGGCGCGGAACAACTCCCCGGCTGGCCGGTGGAAGGCTCCACCGGTTACGATTTTTTGAATCGCGCAAACGGCCTGTTCGTGGACGGCTTCAACGCGCTGGCCATCCACGAGATTTATCTCAACTTTACGGGGCGTGCCGAAAGTTTTGCGGATATCGTGTTCGATTGCCGCAAACACGTGCTCGAGCAGTCCTTCGCGAGCGAACTGAACGCATTGACGCAGCGGCTGCGGAAAATTGCGCTGGGTACGCGCGTTGGGCGCGATTTAACCTTTTCAGAATTGCGCGCTGCGATCATGCGGCTGGCGGCGAATTTCCCGGTCTATCGCACTTACATTGCCGAAAAATCCACCGTGGTTTCCGAACAGGACCGCGCCGTGATTCAAAAAGCGGTGGACGGCGCACGCAAGCGGTCCGGTTCGCAGGCCGACAGCGCGCTGGATTTCATCGTGCGGATTTTGCTTCTGGAATCGTTCGGCGAATTGCCGAGCGTATCAAGAGACGCCCGTGAATTCGTCATGAAATTCCAACAGCTCACCGGCCCGGCCATGGCAAAGGGATTGGAAGACACTGCGTTTTATCAATTCAACCAGTTGGTTTCGTTGAACGAGGTCGGTGGCGATCCCGGAAAATTTGACGTGACCGTTGAGGAGTTTCACGAGGCAAACGCCCTGGCGGCGAAAAAATGCCCGCACACGATGCTCGCTTCCGCCACGCACGACACCAAGCGCGGTGAAGATGTGCGTGCGCGGCTCAATGTCTTGTCGGAAATCCCCGTCGAATGGCATAACGCACTCGGCAATTGGTCCCGGATGAATCGCGATAAAAAAACCGTGGTCGAGAATGCCACCGCGCCGGATGCGAGCGACGAGTACTTGTTATATCAAACGCTCATCGGCGCCTGGCCGGCGGATGCGGCCGAACCGGAGGGGTGGAAATCGTTTCGGGAACGCATCACGGCGTTCATGCTCAAGGCCGCGAAGGAAGCCAAGATCCACACGAGCTGGACGGAGCCAAACGCGGCGTATGAAAAAGCGTTCCAGGATTTTATTGAACGCATCATGGATGCGGCTTCCTATAAGGCTTTTGCCGATGCCGTCGCGCGCTTTGCCGGAAAGGTCGCTTTTTTTGGGCGGTTCAATTCGCTTTCACAAACTCTCCTCAAGATTGCTTCGCCGGGTGTGCCGGATTTTTATCAGGGCTGCGAATTGTGGGACTTGAGTCTCGTGGATCCCGATAATCGTCGGCCAGTCGACTACGCGGTCCGCCAAAACCTGCTGGCCGATGTCAGAAAAAGCGCCGCGATGGCCCCGGAGGCGCTGCGTGAATTTCTTTCGGGTTTGTTGCGCGATGAAAAGCCCGGGATGATGAAACTATTCCTCATCTGGCGCACGTTGAATTATCGCCGGGCGCTGCGTGAGTTGTTTGACAGCGGCGATTACGTTCCGCTGGCCGCGGACGGCGAGAAACAAAAACATGTGTGCGCGTTCGCAAGACAAACGAAAGAACACCAGGCCATCGTGGTAACGCCCAGGCTGGTCCAGAGTTTGACGCAGGGGCAGGAGACGCCGCCAATCGGCAGGGAACTTTGGAAAGACACCGTTGTTTTGTTGCCATCGGCCGGCGCCGGGGATGCGTATCGCAATGTCCTGACGCAGGAAACAGTTGCCGTCACCGAATCCAACGGCACGCCGGCTCTCGTCCTCGGGGATGTATTAAGCATATTCCCCGTCGCCCTGCTGGAAAAAGTATGAGGCTGAAGTTTAACCGGCCGTTTTCACCCAACAGCGCAACACTTCCGCCACACTCCAGGCTTGAGCGATGCAACCGCGCGGCGTGAAAGGAGGCTCGGCGTCAAAGATTTCATTGATGGAGCCAACGCAGGCCTCGTTCAGGTGCGCGTCGAACCCGTCCAGGAATTTCCGGGCGCCGGCCCGGTCGTCCGGGTGAACTTTTAACCAGGCATCGATGAACGGCCCAATGAGCCACGCCCAGACAGTGCCCTGGTGATACGCTGCATCGCGAGCGCGGAGATCACCGAAATATTTTGCCTTGTAATCGGCGTGGTCCCGGCTGAGCGAACGCAGGCCAAACGGCGTAAGCAATTTCTCCCGGACCGTTTCAAGAACCGGCTTCCAGTAACGGTCTTCCAACACCGGGTGCTTCAGCGAAAAAGCCAGGAGTTGGTTCGGACGGCACGCCCAGTCATTCCCGGTTTCGCCATCGACGACATCGTAGAGATAATTTCCCTCCGCGAACCAAAACCGCTGATTGAAGGATTGCTTCGCGCGCTTGGCATGCCTGGCATAAGTGTCGGCCTCGGCTTCCCGTTTTTCCTCGCGCAACCAATCCGCGAGCAAACAAAGCGCGTTATACCAAAGTCCGTTGATCTCCACTGCCTTTCCCCGCCGTGGGGTGACGACCCAATTGTCCACCTTTGCATCCATCCAGGTGAGTTGATAATTCTCGGCGCCTTGCTTCAGCAGGCCGTCCTGCGGATCGACCGCAATGCCGAAACGCGTTCCGCGCAGATGATGCTCCGCGATGTCGATGACCTTTGGCAGAATGTGCCGCAACGTATCGCGGTCGTTTGTGTAAGCGAGATAACGGTCCAGCGCGTGAAAGAACCAAAGGCTTGCGTCCGCCGTGTGGTAAAGCCCCTGGTTTTCGCCTTCCGGAAATAAATTCGGAATCAACCCATAGCGAACGTAATGAGCAAACGTGCGCAAAATCCAGCCCGCCTCCGCGTAACGTCTCGTAACCAGCGTGAGCCCCTCCAGGCTGATCATGGTGTCACGTCCCCAATCGGTGAACCAATGGTAGCCGGCAATCACCGTCCGAATTTCATCGCCCGCGGCATGGGCCCGCGCGGAATCCTGCACGCGGCCAACCGGGTTGATGATGAATTGATCCGCCGCCATCACGAGGTCCGCCGCCGGAGGAACGTTGGCTTTCGGATCCGCCGTGCGAATCAGCCGCGCGCGGCGCGTTTGGTAAAAATCAATCGCTTCAGCCGGGTTCAGCGCGTGAATCGTGTTCCACGATTCCGTGGACGCGACGAGGGTTGCATCCTTTCCGGAAGTGAGATGCACGGTGAAATTGCCCGGACTCCACAGGATGCCCCGCGATTCGTAGCCGCGGTCTGCGTCTTTTTGGTAATAAATTTCCCGTCGCGTGCCGCCGTTATGTGTGAATGAGCAGCACTCACCACGCAAGGTCATTCGCAGTGGCGGGATGTGATCGCCCGCGGAAATTTCGTAACGACTGCCTTCCGCGCGAAACACATACTCGCGGTCGATTGGTTCGCTCACCGAATGCTCGTGACCGCGAAAGTGCATGGAAGGCAGCAATTCAAGCTGCAGCGACTCCGGGCCGGACAAAAGACGGTAAGTGACATGGACAGTATTCTGGCCGTGCAGGAGCACCAGCACTTTTTCCAGCACGATATTCTCCAATTCATAGCGCCAGATGGGCATTTGATTTTCGAACCGAAACTCGGTCAGAAACTGGCCGCACGATAAAATGGTGTCGCGCGTGCTTTCCTCCCGGCCGCAAAAATCGACAACCCGTCCATCAGGCAGGCGCAGGGATTCGGCGAGATGATTCAGCATCACAATGCGTCCAAGCGGGGAGGGGAGCGCCGCGATCAGCATCCCATGATAGCGCCAGCTCACCGCGCCCGAGAGGGTGCCCGAGGCATAGCCGCCCAGGCCATTGGTCACCAGCCATTCCTCACGCAGGCGGTTGCGGACTTTCTCGTCGTTCGTGTCGCGCAAATCGATTCGTCGAATGAGCTTTTCCATGTTGAATAATCCGTGTGCTTTGTCTGCTGCGAACGCGATGCGGATTAGGAACCCAAAAGAATCATGATTTATCCACCGTCAAAACCAACGTCGCGTGCCCTGGAATGTGCCAGGATTCCTCGTGGAGCGGAGGCGTGCCGGATCCGCCGTAACGCGGGTCTTCAGTCGACCAAAGAAGTTTCCATTTGCAGTCCTCCACCGGCGCGAGAAGCGGCTCGGGCATTATTGACAGTTCGAGATCACCACCCAGGTTCACGAGCAAAAGCCGGTCGTTGCCGTCGCCGCCAAAAAAGCGCAGGACAAAAGCTTCGTCACCCAGCACCGCTCCATCCAAACCGCCTGGCTCGGGATGATGGAAGACGGAATCCTCGCGCCTTAATTTCAGCAGGTCGCGATGCATCGCGTAATACGCCGTGTTGCGCTGGCGCTCGCGAAAATCCAGTTTGCATTGCTTGAACGTATCTTCGGATTCCGGATTGATCAGGCACGGTGTCGATTCAGCGCAGGCCACGCTGGGGAATTGTTCCAGGAATTTACGGCGGCCTTCCGCGACGAGTTTTGCGAGTTTCGGATTGTGGTCCGCGAAATAGAGGAACGGCGTGGAGGCGGCAAATTCCTGCCCCTGAAACAGCATGGGCGTGCCGGGGCCCAGCAGAAACAGCGCGGTCAACGCCTTGTAGCGGCCCGCGCTCGTCAGCGCGTGAAGGCGAATGCCCTGCAACGAATTCGCAACCTGATCATGGTTCTGGATGTAATTGACGAAGTTCAGAGGCTGCAGGCCGTTGGTCGGCGAGCCGCGCCGTTGCTTTTGCCACGCATACCATTGGCCCTGGAACAGGTAACCGCGCTTCATCGCTGAAATCAACTCCTGAGGGCGGCCGAAATAGTCGGAATAGTAAGCTTCGTTATGTCCCGTGGCGGCGACGGCAGCGCTGTGATGAAAGTCGTCGTTCCACAGCGCGTCGAGACCGTAACCGCCTTGCTCAAGCGAGCGAACCAGCTTCACATGCTGCGCCTCATTTTCCGCGACCAGGTAAGTGAGGCGTCCATCGGCGGCTTCGCGCACCCGCCGTGCAATCGCGGCGAGAACATGTTCCCTGGAACTATCGAAAATCTGCTGCGTGGCATCCAGACGCAAACCGTCCAGATGAAATTCATCGATCCAGTAACCGGCGTTGCAAATAAAAAACTCACGAACCGGCCCCGAATTTCTTCCGTCGAAATTGAGCGCCTCACCCCACTCATTTTTGTAGCGATCGGTGAAATAGTCCGGAGAAAATTCCTTCAAATAATTCCCGTCCGGCCCAATATGATTGTAAACCACATCGAGAATCACTCCGATTCCCAGCGCATGAGCGCGATCCACGAACGCGCGAAAATCATCCGGCTTGCCGTAAAGCCACGTCGGTGCAAAGAGGCTCACGCCGTCATAACCCCAGCCGAAACGCCCGGGAAAATCCGCCACTGGCATGATCTCGAGCATCGTGATGCCAAGTTTTGCGAGTTCCGGCAATTGCTCGATTGCTGAACGCCATGTGCCCTCCGGCGTGAATGTCCCAATGTGCATTTCATAGATGACTCGATCTTTTGGCTTCACGCCATGCCAGGCCGCATCCGTCCAGCGAAAATCGTTCGAGTCGATAATCTGCGATGGTCCATGCGGTCCTTCCGGTTGAAACCGCGAGGCGGGATCTGGAAAGCTGCCGGCGTCGAGCCGGATTTTGTACAGCATGTTCACGCGGGCGTCCGGGACCAACGCTGAGAAATAACCATTGGCCTCCGATTCGAGCGGAATCACTTTCGCATCTTTGTGTTCCGGCGAACTGAGTTCCACGGAGACCGTGCGCGAACGCGGCGCCCACACGCGAAAATGCGCGCTGCCATCGACCAGTTCTGCCCCGACGGGCATTCTCCGTTTTATCGCGCTTTGCCCACCGCCCGACACGTGTTGAGCGGATGAACGAGAACGGGCGGTTTGTTGTACAACCATGACTAAGACATTGTCCACACCCGCGCCCATCCGAAAGGGGGCGTTCACCCCAAATCTCCTCGGAGGAAGGAGATTTTGGCATGTAACCTTGTCTTGCCGTGCGCGTCTGACGGTGCACAATCCGATGGAACAAATGCAAGTTCGCGGGGTTGAAACCGCGGTTCCAATTGATAGAGTCCCAACGCAACAACTATGAAAAACCCCTTCGTTTCGTCGTCTCTGTTCCTCGCGGCAATGCTCCTGTCGCAAACGGTTTTGCTGCGCTCTGCGTCCGCAGCTGATGCCCCGGACAAATCTTTTTACAACGTGCGCAGTTATGGCGCGGTTGGTGATGGAAAAAACCTCGACAGCCCGGCCATCGATAAAGCCATTCAAGCCGCGGCCGAAGCCGGCGGCGGAACGGTTTATCTCCCTCCCGGAACTTATCTCAGCGGCACCATCCATCTCGCCAGCAACATTCATCTTTTGATTGATATGGGCGCGACCATCCTCGCTGCTCCGCAAAAGATGAATGCCTACGACGAACCGGAGCATTGGGAAGGCACGGCCTACCAGGACGGCGGCCACACCTATTTCCGCAACAGCCTGATTTACGGCGAGGGCCTTACGAACATTTCCATCACAGGGGAGGGGATGATCAACGGCACCGCCCTCAGCTCCGGCGATGGGAAACAGGACACCGCGAGCGGTTTCAAAAATTGGGAGCATCCGAGCGAGGCTGGCAAGGACATCAAACTGGATCGCCTCGGCAACAAAGCCATCGCGCTGAAGCTCTGCCGCAACGTGATCCTCAGGGACATCACCATTTTCCGCGGCGGCCATTTTGCCATTCTTACGACTGGCTGCGACAACCTTACCGTTGATAATGTCACCATGGACACCAACCGGGACGGCATTGACATCGATTGCTGCCGCAACGTGATGGTTTCCAATTGCCGCATCAATTCGCCCAATGACGACGGCCTTTGCCCGAAGAGCTCGTTCGCGCTTGGCCGCAATGTCATCACTGAAAATATGACCATCGTGAACTGCATGGTATCCGGTTTCGAAGTCGGCACTTTGCTCGACGGCACGATGAAACCGAAAGCAAATGGCAACGGAAATGGCCGTCTCAAGTTCGGCACCGAGGCCAATGGCGGCTTCCGCAACGTGACCGTGGCGAATTGCGTGTTCCGCTCCTGCCGCGGTTTGGCGCTGGAGGAAGTGGATGGCGGCATTCTCGAAAACATCAATATCAACAACATCACCATGATGGATGTGCCGTCGTATGCGATTTATATCGCCACAGGCAAACGCAACCGCGGTCCTGACGTCAAGGAACCCAGCCGCATTCGCAACGTCGTCATTTCGAACGTGACGGCGGACGGCGTTTCGTCGAACAGCGGCATCCAGATTTTCGGCCTCCCGGAGCAGCCCATCGAAGGTTTGCGGCTTGAAAACATTCATCTCATTTGCAAGGGCGGCGGCACGGAGGAACAGGCCGGCAGAATGCCGCCGGAATTGGGCACCGGCTATCCCGAGCCGCACGGCGTGATGCCCGGCTATGGTGTTTTTGCGCGCCACGTTCACGGCCTTGAAATGTCCAACATTACTCTCGATGTCCAAAAGGAGGATAAACGCCCCGCCATGGTTTGCTCGGATGTCGACGGCCTGGAAGTCGACAATTTCAAAGCGCAAGTCGGCGACGGCGTTGCGGCTGCGAAACTGGATAACGTGAAGAACATCGTTGTTCGGAATTCGCCGGTGCTGAAGGACATCTCCGCGGAAGCGAAGTAAGCTGCTGATTTCCTCGACCTGGCCTGCGCCGAAAAACCCCTGCTCCCTCCTCGTCGTTCAATGCGGCGAGGGGGGGAATTTTATTTGAAGTCTACGTCAGGGCCGCTTCGTAGACCGAGCGGCAGACGCGCCTGGCGCGGGGATGGTTGCGTATCCGCAAGGGCACGCGCTGCAATTCCGAGAGGGCCTGCATCGGCTGGCCCAGTTGCAGCCACAACTCCGCGCTCCTGAGGTGCACTGCGTTTCGCAACGAGATTCCCGGCTGTATTCGTGGTGTTTTCATTCCTGCCAATCCATTGCCATTTCGCCGGACGATTGCGAATAGGGAATAATCCTACTCCTGGCGTCCTTCGAGCGGTTCCTCCCGTTCAGACAGGGAATAATCCATGGGCGGCGCCGCATTGGGCGCACCGCGATGCGGATGGTGGTCTGCGGAATCCTCGATGATGGATTCGTATTCGGGATACAACAACCGCACGCAATCCGGGCAGATGCCGTGCGTGAACTCGGCGTTTGAGCGGCTCCGGATGTAGGTCTCCACTTGCTCCCAATAACCGCCGTCATTGCGAATTTTTTTGCACGACGCGCAAATCGGCAGCAGGCCGTTCAACGTTTTCACGTGCTTCAAGGCTTCGGTCAATTCCTCGATCAATTGCAAACGCTCCGTTTCCTGCCGTTTGCGGTCCGTGATGTCGCGCAGGATGATCGACGCGCCGTGGATGTGGCCGTCGGCATTCTTGATGGGCGAGACGGTGATGGAAACATCGATCCGGGTTCCATCGCGCCGCAAGCGCACGGTTTCGATGCGCTCCACTTTTTGGCCAAGCTCAATCACGTCGCGAATATCCGAGATTTCCCTTTGATGATCGCGAGGGACGAGGTTTTCAATCGATTCGCCAATCATGTCCTCCGCGCTGTAGCCAAACATCCGCTCCGCGCCCGAATTCCAACTCAGGATCGTGCCGCCCAGCGTTTGGCTGACGATGGCGTCGTCGCAGGTTTCCACGATGGCGGCCAGGTGGGCCATGGCCAGCTGCGCCTGCCGGCGGATTTTTCGTTCGTGCGCCGAGCGCAATTCACGCGTGACGGCCGGCGCCAGGCGGGGCAAGTCGTCTTTCATCACATAATCGGACGCGCCGGCGCGCATCATTTCCACCGCGAGTTCTTCGCCGATGCGGCCGGAGACGATGATGAACGGAGCGTCGAACATTTTCTTCTGGCAAAGCCGGAGGGCATCGACGCCGCTGAAGCCGGGCATCGAATAATCGCTCAGGACCAGGTCCCACGCGCGGACATCCAGCGCCGTCTCCAGTTGCGAGGCGTTTTCAACGCGTTCGTAGACAAGTTTGAGTCCGTCTTGTTGAAGCGCGCGCGCCATCAAAATGGCGTCGTCTTCCGAATCGTCTACAATCAGAATATGAAGCTGGTTAAACATGGTTGGTGGTATAGTGGCCGTGTGTCCTTGCTGGCCTTTGAATATTCGTTGGCCGTCAAAGAAAAATTCGGAATGCGAATGTTCCATCTTAGTTTGACGATTGTTGTTTGGAATTTATTGAAGGTGATTCTTCGAATTCCCCTTTGAATTCCGGGGAGAGTACTCCGGCATCCACGAGCCGCCGCACGACGCTCGCGTAGAACACGCGATGCTCGTAGGGGAAGCCGGGTAATGAAGGGTGGCTTCCGTGGACTGCCAGGGTGAGGAAATTGCAAAAGCCAAGAACCGAGGTCACGTTTTCGTCCGGCTCGGTCCGTTTGTTTCTCAGGTCGTCTTCGACCATTTTGCGCTCGGCGTCGGCAGCCCGGACGACCGCTTTTATCGGAATATTCTCCAACAACTCGCAAAACGATTCAAACAAGCCCCAGTTCATAGATGCGGCGTTCTCCCTTAACCCTCGCCCGGAGGTAAGTACTTCGCTATAGGGTCATTACCCCGTGAACGGGAAGGCCTTTTGTAGTCCATGGCTGCGATTTTTTTTTCATCCAAAAATGCTCAAAAAATCCCCAAAAACGACCAAAATCAGGTACTTACAACCGCGGGCCGCACGGGCAGGAACGCGGGACGCGGGTGGCAACGATTTGCGAATCTGAGCGCCGGGGGGTGGGGATACTCCAATTTGGTTCAATTTGGTTCAATTTGGGTTAGGAGCCTTTGGGGGGTATGGCACTCCCGTGAATCCTGTGGTGGGCTTGGCTTTTTCATCCGGTTTTCCCTTTTGCCTTTCCTATCTTTTTTCTCCTGAGCGCATCATTACACGATTTGCGAATTGTTCAACATTTAAATTGCTTTTCAGAAAGCACTGAGCCGCAACTTTCAGTTGGACGGGGAATGCACGCCTCTGGCGTGCTGTCTGCGGCATTTCGCTGCAAGCCTCGTGCCACAAATTTTTATTGGCCGAAGAATTGAAAGAAATGGCGCCGCGAAATCGACGGAGAGACGCGCCGCATGGCGCGCCGAATTATAATCAGTTTTTCGGCATTGGTTTGCCGTTGGGGAGAAACCCGGCGGAAAGCCGGCTGCAAGCCGGCGCTCCGCAATGAAGGCAGTTGACGGACGGGGATAAAATGGAAACCCCGGCTGTTTAGACCGGGGTTGCTTTATCGGCAACGAAGCGACGCGGCATTGTAGATAAAAACCACGCCGAGGTTCATCGCTGCCGGAAGATTGCCTCGCGAATATGAATTGAACCCGCGCGGGAGTCAAATAGAAGACGGTTTTGGCAGTTGAATCGAATGGCGAGACGCCGTCCCGCGTGGCGGGATCGCCGTCGGCGTCCAGGGGACGGAATGATTTGCCGACGGGTTTAGCGCAATCCGTTGCGCCGCTGAACGCGGCGCGGACGGCGCAGCGCGCCGTCCCTACCCAACCAGGGCACTGCCACGGTTTGGGTAGTGTCTCAATTTGGGGAGCGCGGCTGTATTGAAAATCAACGGTGGCACTTTTGCATCGCTGCGGCTGACGCTTCGCGCATTGTCGCGCTCCGGACTTTCAAATCAATCCTCCGGAACGGCGTGGAATGGTTTCAGGCGGAAAGGTGTCTGCCTTTCAGGCTGTTCAAATTATGAGATTCGCCCAACTAAATGGGCAGAGCAGGTTTTCAAAAAGCATCCCGCCAAAATCCAAATCACAATTTCAGGCGGGCGAAGAGCATGAAGGACAACGGTTCGCTGTTGTACGTGGAATGCAGGCTGTTCGGCAAAATGTAGGCGCTGCCCAGGCCGCCGAGGCCGAATTTGACGTGGTGCCAGCGCGGGAAATCGTAGATGTAGCCGGCGGAAAATTTCGTCACATCGAATATTTCTCCATCGCGCGGGTCGGTGGACGGGAATAATTCGTCTTTCTGGACATTTTCCACGCGCGCAAAAAGCGTGTGGGTGTCCTTGAAAACGACCGTTGATTCGAGCAGGAACGCGAAGAGATCGTTGCCGGGGTGGTTAAAGTCTTCGCCGAAGGCCAGCGTGGTTCCCCAGTTGATGCCGTCCCAATGCCGCTGATAGCTGACGGATGCGGTCAGGCGCTGCTGGTTCACGTCCGGGTCCAGTTGTTCCGGGCTGTGGATGTTGCCGTAGCTGATTTGCGCGGACCAATTGGCCGTGGGGTTGTAGGTCAAGCGCGCGGAGTAGGAATCAAATCGCGGACGATCGAAGTTCCAGCGGTTTTGGTCGGGCTCGCGCCCGGTGAAAATCGAGCCGTCGATTTTGAATTGCTTCCAGATGTAACCGAGCGTTGCCACGCCAAAGGTGACGTGCGTTGAATCCATCCAGTGATTCGTGATGGGCGCTTCGGGGATGTCCATCCGGAAAATCGGTGCATGAACGTCACGGGTCCCAGCGCGGGTTCGCCGGGATAGCCAAAATAAGCGAACACAGATTTTCCGTTGCCCACCGGGATGCTGTAAGTCGCCGCCAGTTCCATGAATAAATCGTGCGGATGCTGGCGATCGATCAAGGGATGGACGCCGTCGGCGGTTTCGCCGGTTTGCAGCAGCAAGGGGTAGCCGCTCTTGCCGATGGTGGCAGGTTCGAGCGAGAGCATGGCGCGCATTCCAAAGGTTCCCGGGCCCAATGGATGCTCCGCCATGCCCATGAACATGTTCGGGCTGACGAACTTTTTGTCCCCGCGCGGGCCGCCTTGATAGTCGTAAACGCCAAAGGCAAAGCCGTGGAGCATGATCAGCCAATCGTGGGGATAAATGTGGCAGCCTTCCATGGGAGTGGCCTCGGGCTGCCAGGATGTGCCTGAAGCTTCGCGGCGCATGGAATAATCGCCGTAAAATGCGGTGCCGCGCTCGTGCTCCGCCATGTTTGTGTGCTCCGCCATATCCATGTTTCCCATCATGGTCATGTGGTCCATCCCATTTGTGCCTGCGGCCAGCGAGGCGGAAACGGAAATCAAACTCATCGTCAAAACTGCAAAAGCTATTTTCATAAAATCGTCTCTAAAAATTCAAAGTTGTTGGTGAACAAATCTCTTACGAGAGTGGCTGCGAACAGAATTTTTCAAAGCGGTGAAGGCTTTGATCAGAGAAGAGCGGGCGGGGCGAGGCTGCGGAAGCCCGGGCCAGGGCACACTTCGTGCCGGGAGACCAAAGGACGCTCCGATGCGTGGCGGAAAAATTCAGAAATGAAAGAAGCATCGGCAGCCGCGTTTGCCACTGAAGGAATTGAAAACAGTGCAATGCCCAAAAATGGATTTACCAAATGCGCGTGGACCTGGGCGGGAGCGATTGCCTGGTTGTGCCAGCACAACGATTTATCTTTGTGCGAGGGAGATTCATGGCAGCAATCGTGTTTTTTTGGCGCGCTCGTGCAATCGGCAGTGCAGGCCAGGATGCCCGTGAGCCAAATGAACACCGTCACAGCCGCTACGAGGCGGTGAAATGGTTTCAAGATTTGCCGTTGCCGATTCACTGGATGAACCAGATACACCTAAGAGTGGAAGCTGGCGGAGAGAGGGGGATTCGAACCCCCGGTACGGCTTTTGACCGTACAGCGGTTTAGCAAACCGCCGCCTTCAGCCACTCGGCCATCTCTCCGTTTGCCTTGATTCTATTGAAGAATCCTGGCGCTCAAGACCAAGGGTTTTAGTCCTGAATTGACATTTGCCGACATGAAGCACAAGCCGCGCTCAAGGCCACTCGCGGCCGTCACTGTTGGCAACGTCACGGTCAAAATCTATAAGCGAATCAGGGACAAAGGCAAGCCCACAGAACGCCCGATTTTCGAAATTGCCGATTGCGCGACGGAATCCCCGGTTTGCGCAGTTGGTGGCGCATCGTCAGGGCGTGTTGCCCAAACCGTTTCCGGATGAGAACTCGGGGCAAAAGTTCCTGTCTGCCACTTCCGGGAACTTTCGAAACACCGGATTTCATAAGAAAATGATGGCTCTGAACCTCGACGCTGGAAAGCTTCGAGAACCCGCAGGCTGGAAAGCCTGCGCTACAGATTTGAGCAACACGCCCGTCAACGTTGGGCGCGGTTCCCGTCCGCGGAGGTGGATGGCTCGTCGAGCACTGTCGAGAGTGGGAGTGGTTCGCCGAAGTTTGGCGTGCCGTCGGCGTTCCACGTGAATTTTTGCGCGCGAGTCTGGCGGCCTTTGTAGGTATAGATGGAGTTGGTTTTTGCGTGGTAAATGATCCAGTCTTCCGTGCCATCAGGGGAGCGGAAAAAACCGTTATGGCCGGGCCCAAACACCCCGTTGCGATCGCTCCGCTCGAAGACCGGCGTTGGATATTGTTTCCAGGACTGAGGGTTCATCAGGTCGGAATTGGTTTCGGCAATCAACATCCCGAGCTTATAGTCCGGTTTGCCGGTGTCGCAGGCGGAATAGACGAGAAATATTTTGTCGTTGTGGCAGAGCACCTGGGGGCCTTCGCGCACTTCGCTGCAACCAAAGCCGGAGGCGGGAATCACGACGCAGGGACCTTCCAAGGTCCAGGGATTTGCCAATCGTCCAATGGTGAGAACGTGGCCGGGACGCGCGGCCCAGAGGCAATACCAGTTGCCGTCACCCGGGTTCGCAAAGACTGTTGCGTCAATGGCGTATTGGTCGTTGGCCGGGTTGAACAGACGGCTTTTGAAGTGATAAGGGCCGAGTGGATCGCGGCCCGCGCTTTCGAGAACAAACAAACGATGATTGGCGTCCGTGCCGTCGGCTGAAGTGGCGGTGTAATAAAGATACCAATGATTGGTGATGAAATGAAACTCAGGGGCCCAAATGCCGCGCGAGCGGCCCGGGTCGGTGTCTTGCCAAACAGTCACAGGCTTCGCGGTTTTCAACCCGCCGAGCGTGGGGGATTTCCACATGCGAACAGCGTCGCCCTGGGTTGTCGTGAGATAGTAGTTTCCGTCAAAGAATTCGCAGTAGGGATCGGGGCCGGGGTTAAGCGGATTCTGAAATTTACCCGCGGGGGGCTGGCCCAAACCAACGAGCAAGCCGATTCCCAGCGAGAGGAGAGTGAAGGATAGTTTTTTCATCGCGCGATCGCAGTTTGACTGTTTGAAAGCGGGGCGAAAGCATTTCAAATCTTATTTGAACTTTCGCGCTGCCGGATGGACGGGGGCGGTTGCGGGACGCCGGCTCCATTTTACTGGTCCAGAGTGTTGACCCAGGGAGGGTTGCCTTGCCAGTTGCCTGCTTCCATATGCGGATCGTTGTCGTTGTTCCAGCGGGCGCGCCAGGTGGCATCGTTGGGGTTGCGCAAATCATTGCGTTTGGGAGCCTCAACGTGTCCATCGCAGAACAGAACGTCTGTGCGATAATTATGTCGATTCGCCGGGCAGGCGGAATGACCGCTGATGGTTTTGACGTCCGCGGGTTCGCAGTTGGCGTTGAAATTGGGGGTGATGCTTTGGGGAATGGATGGCACGTCACAAACCCAGATCATGTCGGTCGGCCGTCTCACCATGGAATCTTTAATGGGACCTTGAGTAAGGCCTCCATCGATATCCCCGCCCAAGCCCAGTTGGGGCCGGGTGATGGCTTCCCCGCCGCTTTGAAAGTGAATGCCCCAATCGTTATATCCCAAACTGAAGAAGGATGTGCTGGTAATCGCGTAAGGATCGTAGACGCCGCCGGGGCCCTTGCCGCCGAGAGTGATGTGCCCGGCGCTGTTGACATTGAGATTGGTGTCCCAGGCTGTCCAGGGTTGCGCCGCGGGACAGGAGAAGGCCTTGCGGTTGTCGCCCATCAGGCTGAAGATGCGGGTCGGCCAGACGTAGTAGTAGCTGGAGGAGCCGCCGGCGGGAGTGGAGAGGCAGCCGGGGTATTGATAGAAATCGCTGACGTACATCACACCTGCGATGCCGATCTGCTTCAGGTTGTTGATGCAGGAAACTTGTTTGGCGCGCGATTTGGCCTTTGAAAGCGCCGGGAGAAGCATGGAAGCCAGGATGGCAATGATGGCGATGACCACGAGCAACTCGATGAGGGTGAAACCGGCGGACCGCAGGACGTTCGGGTCTTTTCGTATTCGCGCCCGGGAAACTGTCGGTGTCGTCTGCATTTGTCGTTACAGATAGTTAGGAATGCTTCCAATAGGGTTCTCTTGCAGTGAGTGGTTAATGTCTTCATTTAACACGGTTTTCCCCTGTTCTGTCATGGCGCATAAAGTGGCCCCCCCCGTGAGCGTTGGAAAATGAGGCCACTTCATGTGCCATGACACTAAAAGCGCGTTTCAGTTAGTTTGGTATCCCGGCGTCCCCAATCCAACACAGCATCCTATGAAAAGAACTTCACTTAAACCTTCAGCATTCTTATTCAGAAGTCTCTGGGCCGTTCCGTTGTTTGCCGCCACACACCTCGCGAATGCGGCATTGCAGCATCAGTATAGTTTCAATGATTCGACGACCAGCACCAACGCCATCGATTCTGTGGGCGGCGCAAACGGGGCGCTGTATCCTGGAGCGTCGTATCCCGGAGATGGAACGGTGGTGCTGGATGGTTCCAGCGGTTTCGTTTATCTGCCGGATGACATCATCAGCAATTACACCTCCGTGACCTTCGAGGTTTGGACGACGCCAACGACGAATCCCACGTGGGCGCGTTTGTTTGATTTCGGAACGAATCAAGGCGGCAAAGGAACGGGCGGAGCGGGCGGCACCGGAGGGAATGGTTTAACGTGGTTTTATGTCTGTTTGAATGACGGCGTGAGCGCGAGTTATCGTGCCGACATCAATCCGGGCGCGGCGATGCAGGGGCCGCAACCCGCGGCGGGGATACGGCACCACCTGGTGTTTAGCATCGACGCCGTGGCAAAAACGGGATCGCTTTATGACAACGGCAAGCTGGTGAGTTTCGCGAAGAATTTCAATGCCACTCCCCAGGGCGTGGGGCATACCTTCAATGATTATATCGGACGCTCCCAGTTTGCCGATCCTTACTACAACGGTTCCATCGATGAGTTTCGCATTTACGACAACACAGTGACGCCCCCCCAGGTGGAAGCGGATTATGAAGCGGGCGCGAACTCGACCACCGGAACTGCCGGCGCGCTGCAATCGATTCGTTTCAACAACCCCGCCAGCGCGGTCGCCGGGGGAAAATTTTCTCCCGCGATCCTTGGGACTTATGCATCCCTCACGAATACGGTGGACATCTCAACGGTGGCGGGCATTTCCTATTCCTCGGATGACACGAACGTGCTTTCTTATGGGACGGACGGATTGTTTCATGCGGGAAATCCGGGCACGACAACGATTCATGCCACCTATCAAACGAAATCCGCTGCATTAACCGTCAACGTGGCGGCTGAGCCGGCGGTGATCGTGCATCGGTACAGCTTTGATGGCGCGGCCGGGACGACTACCATCACGGATTCGGTGGGCGGCGCCAATGGCACGCTGATGAATCCGACGGCGACGGCGCAGCTCGATGGGAGTGGCCATTTGAACCTGGACGGAAACAGCAGTTCGGCCTGGGTGGCGTTGCCGCCGGGCATTATGCCGACTTTGACCAACGCGACTTTCCAGGTGTGGATGACGAACAACGATGCGTTCTCGGATTGGGCTGAATTGTGGGCCTTCGGCACGAACAATGGAGCGCAGGGACAAATTTACATTACCCTGATACCGAACAACCCGGCCTCGCACGTGTTGCGATTTGATTTCCATGGAGCCACCGACACCATTCTGGATGCTCCCAGTCCGGTGCCCACGGGCAAGCTGACGAGCGTCACGGTGACTTACAATTACTCAGCCCAAACGGCGTCGATGTACATGAATGGGCGCAAAGTTGCTTCCGGTGCGATGACATTGCCGCTTTATACGATTCCGGATCCCAACAATTACATCGGGCAGTCCGAATGGTATGGCAGCGGCGATCCTTACCTGAACGCCACGCTGGATGAATTCCGAATTTATTCCGGCGTGGAATCGGACCTGCAAATCGCGATCGACGCCGTCACCGGTCCGGACACGATCAACACGAACCCGGGACCGCTGATGTCGGTGACGGTGGTCACTCCCAGCACGAATGTGGATGTGCACGGGTTAAGTGTTCCCATTCAGGTGCTGGCGAATTTTGCGAATGTGTCGGGCGTGGACGTCACCACATTGGCGCAAACAACCGTTTCCAGCGGCGACACCTCGGTGGGAACGATTGTCAACGGAAATTTCCTGCCGCGAAATGCCGGCGTGTCCACGGTCATGGCGACTTATCAGAATGTCAGCGGGTCGCTGATCATGAACGTGGTGGATACCAATGCGTGGCC
>Ga0134126_10003525_pt1 | contig 19593 bp, 18 predicted proteins | sample KB31752_FD_96881 | JGI IMG/M metagenome (GOLD analysis project Ga0134126, IMG submission 96881) | Terrestrial soil microbial communities with excess Nitrogen fertilizer from Kellogg Biological Station, Michigan, USA - KB3-175-2 | ecosystem: Environmental > Terrestrial > Soil > Unclassified ...
GCCACCCAGCAATGGCCAGATGCCGCCATTGTGGTACTGCCAGCTGAAGTTCTGCCGATGACGTGCCATATAGGGCCGCCAGAGCCGGCTGCCAGGCCGGATCGGGCGAATCACCGCGCGGGCCGGATAGGGATCGTGAGCGCGCGAGGCCAGCAGGGCGCGCAGCGTGCGCGTTCGGCCGCCCGCGTCCGGCAGTCCCAGCAGTACGGCCAGTAGATTGCCGAAGACATCCCCTTCGTCGCCAAAAAACGAGAAGTTGACGAAACTCAGGTACAACCGGCGGCGAGCGGCGCCCCGCAGCACGTAGTCAGCGAGCAGGTGCGCACGGCGATACTGTGAGAGCTGCGCGCTGAACGGGTGAAAGAGACCGTTGAAGTTCGCGCGCGTGGCGGCAGCGTGTGGCAGCCCATACAGCCGCTTGACGTAGTACCAGAGCGCATTGGTGTAGAGCACGAACCCGGAGCGGGGCATGATGTCTGCCCAGTCGCTCGCCTCATTCTGCTGCAGCAGGAAAAAGCGTTGGTGCTCCTGCGCGAGCAGCCAAGCCAGCGCGCGCCGGATGGTCCCTGCAAAGCGGCGTCGCAGTCCGGCAGGAGCGCTCCATGCATCCAACAGCGCAATCGCGATCAGCCACCAGAGCGTCGAGTCGATGCAGCCCAGGTACCAAAAATCCGCCTGCCGTTGCCGCACGTCGACGAACTTCGGCAGCTGACCATTGGGAGCCTGGTACGCGGCGAGGGTGATGAGTCCGCGAGGCGCCTGTCGGCGTAGTAACGGATCGCCGGACAGCGCCATGCCGAGCGCGCAGATGGCGGCGTCGCGCCCGAAAATCGCCGTATAGCCACGCCGCCTGGCGCGCGCTCCGGCGCTCGCGGCCAGCACGCCTGCCGGCGTGAGATTGCGCTTGATCAGCTCGATCGCGCGACGACGGCACAGATCGAGCAGCGAGTCGTCGGTGGCAGGTGACGAAGGCATGGGAAGGGGACGGATCTTGCGGTGCGCTATGCGTCGATGCAACTTTTGTCCGCCTCGCGGGTTATAGCGGCACATGTCAACCGGGGAGAAGCCCAGATGATCCGTTGCACACGCCAGGCTGCCATACCCATGATCTGTGTTTCGGCGCTGATTTGCGAGCTGGCGCTGGCGCCCGTGCTGGCGGCGGACACCGCCTTCGAGAGGCATTTCGACGTATCCCCGGGCGGGCAGTTGACGCTGGATACGGACGTTGGCTCCGTCCTGGTGGTCGGCGGGGACGGGCATGAGCTCAGCGTGCATGCCACGGTGATGGGTTCGGCCGATTTCCGCTCGCACTTCAGCATCACGGCCGTACAGACCCCACAAGGGGTCACCGTCACAGGGCGCATGCAGCGCCCCGGATGGTTTGGCCAGTGGTTCGAGTCCAGCCGGCGTAACGTGGCCTTTAGCATCGAAGTGCCGCGCGACTATGCGACCGACATCCACACCTCGGGCGGCGCGCTCGACTTACGTCATTTGAATGCAGCAACGCGCGGAATCACCTCGGGCGGCAGTGTGACGGTAGAGGATGTGCACGGGCCGGTCCGCATGCGCACCTCCGGTGGCGGCATCGATGTCAGCGACTGCACTGGCGATGTCGATGTCAGGACCTCCGGCGGCAGCATTCGACTCGACGACATCGACGGCAGCGTGCGCGCCGCGACTTCGGGAGGCAGCGTGCATGCGGACGTGCGCTCCAATCAAGGCGTCTCGTTACAGACCTTCGGTGGCAGCATTGCCCTGCTCCTGCCGGCGACGGCCACCGGCTCGCTCGATGCGCAGACGGGGGGTGGTCACGTCGAGTCGACGATTCCATTGACCAGCGTCGAGAGCGTCGGTCGCAATGAGCTGCGGGGCGCGATCAACGGCGGCGGAGAGCAGATTCGGCTGCGGACCGCCGGTGGCAGCATCCGAATTGCGACGCTCGACTAAGAGCGTCGCTGCACTGGAACGCCCGCGCTGGATGAGTACGTTCAGCGCTTGGGCCGGCGCCCGTGCGAGCTGTCGGTGGCGTCCGACGTGCCGGGTTCGCCGCTTCCCGAGAGCAGCCCTATAAGAATTACAATGGCCGTTATGACGCCGATGATTGTGGGTACTGGGGGCATCGCACTACATATGACCTCTGTGGGCACTACTGTGCTGCCCATTGGCTGACCCCAGGCTGAATGACATGAATAGCGCCACGGAGCAGCTACCGCGTGTGGTAATCCTTGCCACAGGCGGCACCATTGCCAGTACCTATGACGCGGGTCGAGGAGGGTTTGCACCGGCCCTTTCGGGCGCCGAGCTCGCTGATGCTGTGCCCGCGCTCAAACGTCACGCCCGGATCGATGTCGAGCAGCTCGACAATATTCACGGCGCGGACATGGCGCCGCCGGACTGGCTGAAGATCCTGCGACGCACCCGCGAGTTGCTGGCCCGCCCGGAGATCCGGGGTGTGGTCGTGACTCATGGCACGGACACACTGGAGGAGACGGCGTACTTCCTCGATCTGACCGTCGCAGCCGACAAGCCCGTCGTGGTCGTGGGCGCGCAGCGTCCCGCTTGCGTTTCAGACAGCGACGGTCCGCGCAACCTGCTGGATGCCGTGCGCGTCGTGCTGTGCGCCGAGGCGAGCGGTAAGGGCGTGCTGGTAGTCATGAACGGGCAGATCAATGCTGCCCGCGAGGTCACCAAGACGCACACCAGTGAGGTGCAGACCTTCAAGTCGCTGGAGTTTGGAGCATTGGGCGTCGTTGATTCGGAAGTGCGCTTTTACCGCGCGCCGTCCCGGCGACAGACGATCGAGCTTCCCGAGGCTGTGAGCCTTGGCAGAGTCGAGATTCTCTGCCACTACGCCGGTGCGGATGGCGCGCTGCTCCGCGCGCTCTGGCTGGCGCCGGCGGAGCGCCAACCGGATGGCCTGGTGATCGCGGCCACGGGCCTGGGTAATGTGGGCGGCCGGATGTACGAAGCCTTGGCGGAAGCGCGCGAGCGGGGGCTGCCCGTTGTGATCAGCACGCGCGTATACACGGGGCGGGTTTACCCGGTCTACGCGACGCGCGGTGGCGGCATCAGCCTCCAGAAGCTGGGCTGCGTATTCGCGGACAATCTGAGCCCGCAAAAGGCGAGGATACTACTGATGCTCGCAATGACCCGCACACGGGCCACCGGTGAGCTGCAAGCCTATTTCAGTCGCTGAGATCCGCACAGCCTGTCGTTGATCGGCTGGCTCGTCGCTCGTGAACAAAGGCTCGGATCGTCTGCGCCTCGTCGGCCGCAGTTCGGTGAGGATGGGCGCCGAACAGGCGCCCGAACGCCGCCGTCTCCTGTCCGATACCGAAATCACGCTCGATGATATTGGAGAAATAGCGGGCGGTTGATCGGGCATTGTTGTCCTGGGGCCAATCCTCCAGGCCGTACCGATGATGTGTCCACCAGCCCGCTGCACAGGATGGTGTGCAGCAGGCAGGATGCTCGCCGACGCTGATTCGGACCCAGCGTTGCATATCGAAGTGACCGTGCTTCGCATGCACCTGTTCGAGCAGGTCTGCGAGCTCGAGGAGATTGCGGTCTGCTTGCTCTTCGGTCATCTGCAACATGGGCGCGCTCCGCTAGCGGGTCATTTCAGGGTTGCCGCGATGCTGTGTATCTCTGCCGGCGTGTGATCTCCGGACAGCGGCGTTCCCGGCAGCAAATATTTTGCCATGTCCAGGTCGCCGACGACGACCGGTTCAAATCCGGCCTCGCGCACGAGCTGCGTGGCGGCCGGGATCGCCCGCCGGTCGCCGGCAATCGGCATGCCGATCTTGCCCGGATCCTCATGGGCGCTGGCCATCTGTGCAGCGGGCACGGCGTTGAATGCACGCACGACGTAGGCGCCCGCCAGCAGCTGCGCATCGAAGCGGCCGACGCCCTTTGCGCGTGCCTGGTTGGCGATGTCGCCGTCACGCTGCGCGACGGGGTTACTCGCATTGATCACGATCTTGCCTTGCAGGGAATCGCCGAGGCTCTTCATGAGCTCGGGAAAGGCGCGGTAGGGAACAGCAATCAGCAGCACCTGTCCGAACGCAACCGCCTGCTGCGGCGTACCGGCCCGTGCGTTGGCTCCGACCTCGGCAGCGACCTTCTTATCGTCATCGAGATTGCGCGAGGAAAACATCACCTCGTTGCCGGCTTTGGCCCAGACACCACCGAGCGCGCTGCCAACGTGTCCGGAGCCGATGATGCCGATCCGCAGCGGCCGCGCAGCCGCCGCCTTGGCGCTGGTAACCGCCAGCGGCAGTGCACCGAGAGCGGCGAGCGCTGCGCTCACTTTCAGCAGGTCCCTGCGAGTCAGGGCGCAGATGTCGAGCTTCTTATTCACTTGAGCTTCCCCCGAGGCCCGTGACCGATCGTTGCTGAAGATATCCTTTTAAGCGAGCAAATGCGATTCATGCAGCGTTAAGCCTGCCGGTATCAAGTTACCACTGGGCAAGCGGACGCTTGTACCTTAGGAGGAGGCTCGATAATGGATACATCAATCAAGACCCCGAGATCGGGCAGGGTGGCTCGCCTGGTATCCCTGACGCTAGTGGCAGGCTCTTTATCGTTTCTGGGGACGGCCGCTTTTGCGCAGGACAGCAGCGCCAACGTTTCGCAGCCCAGCGTCACCGTGCGGGCGCCGCGGGTGGTGGAGCACCGCTCGCTGGGAACCTCGGGCATGTCTACCGTGACCCTGTCGCAGACGCGCCTGGTGAGCTTTGCGGATTTGAACCTCGACACGCGTGCCGGCAGAGTCGCACTACACGAGCGCATCCGGGCAAACGCGCGCGCCGCGTGCGAGGAGTTGGCCTCGACGCATCCTTCTCTGCTCTTTACCGACGATGTGCCGAGTTGCGTGCAGCAGGCCATGCTGACGTGGATGCCGCGGGCGCACGCCGTTCCCGCCATCGCGGAATAGCGGCAGCATCCGGGGGTCGCCCGTCGAGGCGACCCCCCAAGCGCGCTGCGCAGGCGAGTCAGTCGCTGCCGAGCTGCTTGACTGCGAGATCGGACACCCCGGTGCGGGGAGCGGCCTGAAAACCGGTGGTCTTGTCGGACGCTGTCCAGCCGATAACAAAGCCGGCGATTCCGGTGGCGTGGGTCTGGATGAGCCATCGCGCGAATCCGCCGGCCGTCGCCGGATCCAGAAAGATGAGCGGCAAGGTGCCGACCGTCGGCTTGTAGAAGGCCAGCTCGTCGCGGCCGCCGCCGCGCTTGGCATGGCGTAGCAACCAGAGTCCGGGCAGCACCGAATCGTGATCCACCAGTTGAAAGTCCGACTGGATGGCACATTCCCAGTACTCGTGAGCGCCGGAGCGATGTTGTGCGAGAAGATCGAGCGTCGCGGTGGCGTTGACCACATCGAGCACGCTCATGTGCTGGATTGGATCCAGGGTAATCTTGAGCGCGCCTGGCGGCGTTGGGTTGCCTGCCTTATCCCACATTCTGCCGGGGCGTAGCGCAAGTTGGCTGGCTGACTCCCCGCCCGGCAGGACGAGTACATCGATCGCCTGGGTATGGCTCTGCAGTGCGTGTCCAGGCAGGAAGGGCGCCAGGCGCAGGTAGTTGCCCGACGCCTGGAGGCTTTCGCGCTTCTCGGCGCTTGCGGGACGCCGGACCCGAGCCCAGCCCGCGAGGGTTCCGCCGAAAGTATTGATTTCGAGGGAGTTCTCGACGAGTCGAACGCGGGGAACTCGGTCGACCTCTACCGATAAAAGCAGGCGGCGGCCCACACCGGCAATCAGCCTGACACTCCCAGAGGGCACCCTGATGCCGTCCGGCACGGAGGCCGCAGCGACGGAAACGCTGAGGTGAACTGCCCCCGCCAGCGAGGTCGGGCAGCCGGCAGAGACTGCGGCATCCGGCCGCGCGGGAGCGTGGCTGCAGCCCGTGAGTGAGGCTGCCAGCAGCAATGCCGCCACCTGCCGACCGGGGTACATGCGTGGATGCTACCACCGGTAGCAGTACTTTTGGTAGCACTTCAGCGCCGGCAGGGCCGGGGGTTCTCGCTTCCCCTCAAATAGCCCCCCTGGGTATATACTGGTACTCCGTATGAGTATGCAGGAACATCTGTGAAGAGTGGTGCCATGTCCTTCCGCCACGACGCTAGCGATGAGGCGCACCGGCGTGGGTTGCCTGCCCCTGCGCACCGGCACCACGATGGGCGCGAGGAGGAGCGTGGGGCACGTGCGAGCGAGCACCGCCTGGTGCTCGCCTTGGTCATCCTGGTCGGCTTTACTGTCGTGGAAGCCGTCGGTGGCTACTTTGCCCACTCGATCGCGCTGCAGGCCGAAGCGCTGCACATGCTCACGGACGCGGCAGCGCTGATCCTCTCGATCGTTGCCGTCCGTATGAGCCGGCGTCCGGCAAATTCGCGGCGCACCTACGGTCACCGGCGTCATCAACCGTTGGCCGCATTCGTGAATGGACAGGTGCTGCTGTTGCTAACTGCGGGTGTGGCGTACGAGGCCATTCGGCGACTGATGCATGGCTCGGCGGTCAGCGGCCGCCTGATGCTGGGCATCGCTTTGATCGGCGGCATTGCCAATCTGGCCGCATTTCTTGCGCTGTCGGGGGCGCATTCTCTCAACGAACGGGGCGCTCGGGCCCACGTGCTCAGCGATCTGCTGGGCTCTTTGATGGCGAGCGCGGCGGCCACCGTGATTTTGGTGAAGGGCTGGATGATTGCAGACCCGCTGCTCTCCCTGCTGGTGTCGGTGCTGATCTTCCGGTCCGCCTGGTCCCTGATGCGTGAGTCTGCCGATGTGCTGCTGGAGAGCGTCCCGCCGGGGTTCGATATGACGTTGGTCGAAAAAGAGCTGCTGGGTAACGTGCCAGGGCTGAAGGGAGTCCATCACGTGCATGTGTGGACGATGACCGGTGAGCGACCGACCGTGACGTTGCACGTCAACCTGGATCAGGGTGTGAGACATTCGGAGGCGTTGTCGGCAATCCGTGTGCGCTTGAGCGAACGCTTGAATGTCGAGCATGCCACCATTCAAATTGAGGAGGACGGCCCCTGCGACACGCCGGCATGCAGGTAGTCGTCGTCAGCTGGGGTTCTACAGCCTCAGCCGGCCGCGCTTCTCGATGTAGGTGAGCACCAGCCCGACCACGAACGCAAGGCCGACATTCCACATCGCAAACGCGCTCGTGACGAGCGTGATGAAGCGCTCGCCTTTGTTCTTGCTGAAATCGCACGAGCCGAGGGCCAACTGCGCTCCGGTCAGAAACAGAATCACGCCCAGCACCGGTTGCGCAAAGACGTCGAACAAAGCACGCACCGAGGTGCTGAGGAAGAGGGCAAGACATACGAGGATGCTTCCCAGGATGATGGAGGCGCCTCCGGTACGGGCGCCAAAGGCCACGTGGCCGGCCATTCCGCCCGCTCCATGACACATGGGCACACCGCCCAAGGCCGCAGCGGCCAGGTTCATCACACCAGTGGAGCCCGCAATCCTGTTTTCCGTGACTGCGCGGTCGGGAAAAAGGCGGTTGTTCTCTTCGCGAATGGCGATGATCGCATTACCGAGGGTCAGCGGCAGCTGCGGAAGGGCCAGCAACGTCGTGCCGATCAGCAAGTCGTGCCAGGTAATGTGCGCCAGGGCGAAGCTCGGCAGACGAAAGCCGGGCTTGGTGCCGAGCAGCAGTCGCAGGGGCTCGGGGTTCTCGATGGCCCCGCACAGCACTCCGAAGAGCAACAGCAGGAACATCGCAGGGATGGACTTGTTGGTCAGCAGCAGCAGCGTGCCCAGCAGCGCCACGGCGGCAATGAGCCACCCGCCCTGCATGAGCTTGATGCCTTCTATCATGAAGCTCAGGCCAAGACCGAGCACGATACCGATCACGACGGGGCGCGGAATCAGGCTTGCAATCGATTTGGCCGCTCCTGTGAGTCCGAGCGTGAGCCAGATCAGGCCGGTGGACAGGCTGGCAGCCGACACGGTTGCCGCCGTAATGGTCGCTGTCTGTGCCGTCTGCGTGGCCGCGATGGCGCCGATCGCCTTCATAGGCTGAACGGGGAAGGGGGTCCGATAGAGGAAGCCGCAGACCACCAAGGCGAGGCCGAACGACAGCAGCATGCCGAGGGGGTCCACCTTCACCACGACGATGTATGCGACCACGAACGGGATCAGAGTGCCGAGGTCACCGAACGCACCAGCCCACTCCATGCGATCGAAACGGTTCCCCGCACGTGTGGCAGGTCCAGGCTGGGCCGAGGTGCTGATGACGTATTTCGCTGCCGGCGCTGAGGCCCTCGACGGGCACCGGCCGCGCGCTCCGAATCTGGGTGGGTTTGGCAGTCTATGGCGAAGCGCTGTATACCTTGGAGGGGAACGCCTTCGAGATGTGGCACGGTCGGCCGACCTACCTTGTCCAACCGGCTCAACGGACCGGCGCCGTGGAGTTAGCCGTTGGGGGCGCCCAGTCCGCCAAGCGCACGCTCGGTACCGTAACGTGGGTTCGGAAGTGAGCGACAGGGTCATAAATGGTCATAGCAATGCGAGCGTGCGCTATTGCCAAGCCGTCCACCGGGTAATGCGCGAGCCCCGACAGATCACGGAAGGGTACGGAGAGTCCGACGCGGTTGACCGCGTCTATCAACCCTCGACGGCGGTATGGGCCGTACCGGGGATTACATCGATGCAACGGGGGATTGCGCCGGTTTGCCGCCGGGTCCTCGAGCACTACGGTGACGCAGGAAGGTGCCCCCACGTCCGTGAGACAACTTAGCTGGATCTCATCTCCATCACTATCGACTCGCGTTGCGCACGAGCCCAACTCAGGCAGGGTTTTCAGTCCATCGACGGCCTTGATCGTTTGAACAGGGCGCGCAACGAATCGCGTCAGCGCATAGGTAACCTCCACCCGCACGGGTTCTTTCTTGATCCGCTGGTAAAGGCGAATCGGCAAATTCAACTCCTCCTCGTTCAGCACATCGGCTGAGCCTGCCCGCACCTCCAGCTGATTTTGAGCGCATGCAGTGCCGTTGGGTACGCGTGTGCAGACTCCGGCGCCCTTGTAGAGCACCTTCCCCGCCATCGACACGAGGCGGATGGCGATCCGATCCGCAAACAGTATGTCACCCGGACGTGTGCCGGTGATGCTCAGGGGCAGGCGGACTTTCTCAATCTCCCTGCCCACACTCGCCTGCATTGCCGCATTGACGCTGGCGGCAGCCGCCGTGACGGGAGGTCCGATTCCATATCCCAGGCTCGGTGCTCGCACGCTCCTATCTCCCCTTCCGGAGGGAGCAAAACTCAGCCGGATACCATCGCTGTTGGACGGCCCCCACAGGAATTCCTGGACCGCGAGAGGTACCGTCCTCGGAAGAAAGACGAACATGCACAGGGTGGCGAATACGGTAGCCAATCCGATGGACCGAGCCACCGGCGTTCGTCGCGTGGAGTACTGGAGTGTGATTGTTGCGATCGAACCGATGACAATGACTGCGCTGGCCAGCCAGAAAACGATCCACACTCCGACGGGGAAGCCTGCCGCCAGGCTGGGACCCAAGGCCGCGGTTACCACGGCCAAAAGCAACACGAACACGATCACCACGGTAATTGCGAATACGACTGCGTTGGTGAGCGAGCGGGTCACCGCGCCGAGCATCAGGCCAGGCAAAGTACACATCAGCACCATGAGCAGCGCGCGCGAGGCAGCTACGCCGATCGATATGGATAATGGAAAATGCAGCGCAAGCTGCAGCAGGGTATCGACGATCATCAAGGGGACGTTCACCGTCAGGAGAACGAACAGGAGTTTCGCCAATGCCAGATCCCGCCGACGCAGGGGCCGGACCAGCCAATCGCCCTGGGACTCGGACAGCGCGTCCTGTTGAACCGCTATGACAGCGACGATGGCGATGCCAATATTGGCCAGCCAGGGCAAGAAGATCGTGAACTGCTCGAGTAGCGACTGCGACCCGTAGAAATGACCGCCGAGCGGAGTGCGCAGAGAGGTGAGGGCTCCCAATAAAACGATGCCTAGCGACAGAGGCCAGAGCAATCGAAAGTCTTTCTTGAAAACGTGCCAGACCATCTCAGCCAGCCTTGCGCTGCGCATTGCGCGCCAGCGCGGTAAAGATCGCTCGCAGCGGCATGGGCTCGACGTCGACTTTCAGCACTCTCGGTACGATCGCCGCGATGCGAGCCCCGAGTTCCTCCTCCGAGAAGTGCGTCTCGACAAAACTCAGCACGTTGCCAACCGCTCGGACCTCGAGCCAGCTGGTGGGCGTTTCCCGCGGCGCGCTCGCCTCCCGATCCAACAGAACCTCGACGCGGCGCAGTCGGCCGGTCAGGACACCCATCGACTCCTGAAAGAGCAACCTGCCGTCGTCTATAAACGCAACATCAGTGGCGACGCCGTCGATATCGGCCAACTCGTGCGTGGAAATGAGGACCGTCATCGCGCCTGCGTGCTCCAAAACTTTCTCCAAAAATTCATCACGCACCAAGGGATCCAATCCGCTGAAGGGTTCATCGAGAACCAGCAGCCGGGGTCGGAAAGGTAATGCGCAGGCGAGTGCCATCTTCATGCGCATGCCATGCGACAACTCGCCGATCTTGCGGTCCGGCGGCAACCGAAGCTCCGTGAGGATGGAGCGCTCGAGATCGCGATCCCAAGTCGCATAGAGGGGCCGCAGGTACGCGAGATACTCAAAGACCGACAACCGTGCCGGAATCCTTTGATTCTCAGACACATAACCTATTTGCGCGAACTCCTGGCGCGACAAACGTCTCGAGTCGATACCCAGCACTGACGCGGTGCCGGCGGATGGCGCCAGCAGGTTCATCAAGATCTTGATGGTGGTCGTCTTTCCTGCACCGTTGGCGCCGATCAGTGCGAGGGCTGAACCTTCCCCGACAGATAAATTCAAGCCGCGCAGGGCATCGTTGCGGCCATAAGCCTTACAAAGACCATTCGCCTCAATGATCACTTCCGACGCCCCGCAACCGCATCCAGTTCGGACCACCCTGCGGAAATCGCCTGGACGACGTCCTGCAGGCTGACCCCTACCTTCTTTGCCTCGACGATGAGGCGTCCCACATCCTCCTGCAGCAGCCGCTTGCGCTCGGCCGGGCGCACGGGCGGTTTCGGTGCGACTACCGTGCCGACGCCCGGCCTCACTTCCAGCCATTGCGCCGCGACCAGATGGTGGATGATCTTTTGAGCGGTGTTTGGATGGATCTTCAGCTCGGTTGCCAGCGTGCGTACCGACGGGAAGGACTGCCCGGGTGAAAACTCTCCGCCCAAGATCGCCTTCTCTGCCGCGAAGACCAGCTGATCGAAGATCGTCTCACCGGGTTGAGGTTTGAAGGTCAATAGTGACACAGTAATAATGTGGCACACTGCGAATGTTACGGCAAGTCCGAGCGAATACGATGGGCGCGATGGGCCGTTGCCAGCTCGGGATGCGGACACTCACAATGGCTGCCGGTCGCACGTTCGGGGTACGCATGCGCACGCCCATCTTTCAGATTGACGCTTTTGCTTCCAGGCGATTCAGCGGCAACCCCGCTGCGGTCATGCCGATGGAGCAATTTCCGGCCGAAGGCGTGATGCAGGCCATCGCCGAAGAGAACAATCTGGCCGAAACCGCCTTTATCGTGCCGCAGGGACGCGATTATCAGATTCGCTGGTTCACTCCGGCCAACGAGGTGCCGCTCTGCGGTCATGCGACGCTCGCCAGCGCCGCCGTGGTGATGGAGCGACTCGAGCCCGACCGGGACAGCGTGACGTTTCATTCGGCCAGCGGGCCGCTGGTCATTCGGCGTGCCCTTCAGGGCTATGCCATGGACTTCCCGGCGCGCCACGTCATGACGGCCCCGACGGCACCTGCTCTGCGGCAGGCACTGGGCATTGATATCAGCGCAGCGGCAGCAGACGACAGGAACTATCTTGTGAGGTTGGACAGTGCAGCCGCGGTGCGCGGCCTGCGACCCGATTTCGCTGCGGTCGCCGCTTTGGATCGATTGGGCGTCATCGTGACCGCGCAGGGTGAAGCCCCGTACGACTTTGTCAGCCGCTACTTCGCCCCGGCGCAGGGAGTGCCCGAGGATCCTGTCACCGGGAGCGCTCATTGCGCGCTCGCACCGTACTGGGCAGTCATCCTCGGAAAATCGGAGTTTCTGGCCTTTCAGGCTTCTCGTCGCGGAGGGGAGGTCAGTTGCAAGGTCTCAGGGGATCGCGTGGAGCTGGCGGGTACCTGCGTTTTATACCTGGAGGGGCAGGCGGAGATCTGATCGGGTTGCAGCGTCTGACAAAGAGGCGATACAGCGGCTCTGGACGATTGGCATGAACGACACCTATGTCGTGTACGGGTCTCCAGGCTCTGGTTCCGTGCCCATCGAGGCCGCGCTGACCTGATCGGAAATGAATTCGCGCTTCCCATTCAGCGAAAATTGGGAAGAATAGGGTGTGCCGGAAGATGTGATGCCGCAAGAAGCACGCAAAAAGGGGGCGAGGCAAATGTCAGCGTTCAAGACTACTCACAGACTCACCAGTGCACGATCACCGTCAGCCGCGCCCTCAAGGCGTCTGGGGTCCTTCCCCCGTTGGGTCTTCAGCATCTGGATCGCCGCCGCCATCGCGGTCGTGGCACTTGCGGGCAGTCGAAGTGCTGTGGCGGCCGAGCACTCCGCTGCTCAGGGACGCACTCCGATCGCTGCGCACGAACAGGCGCTGCCATTGTTCTTTAGCGAAAGCTGGCGCCATTCTTCCGGCGGACCGGTCGAGGCGGCGGTGACGCAGTCGAACGTCGCAAGCCAGAATCTCGAGTTGAAGCTCTTTGGATTGGATGCGAAGGATCTGGAGATATCTGGTGAGCCGGGGCCTAATAATTATTTGAATGTTTGGTCCGGCCTATCGAAGGAGCCATTCGTCGTATTGTTGAGAGATAAGAACCGCTACGTTGATCTCAGCGGTGTCGCCCGCATTCGCTGGAGGATCCGAACCGCGGGATTCCACCAGGTACGGCCGGCCATTCAGCTCGCAGACGGGACGCTCCTGGTCGGCGATCACGCCGATAGTTCCACGATATTCGCGGAGCGCGAATTCGCAATCGCCGACATCCGCTGGATTCGTCTGGACCCCAATCGCGTGGTCACCCTGCCCAACAAGGGATCCAAAGGTGAAACTGGCTCGTGGTATCCCAATCCAGATCTCAGCAAAGTCGATGCCGTCGGTTGGGTCGATCTCATGCCCGGATCTGGCCACGGCTTCAGTGGCTGGATCAACATGGCAAGCATCGAAGTCTATGGTAAGCCGATTGAGCGGTAACTAGCGTACCCAGAGCTCGCGGCTGGCGTTCAAGGGATTGGCGGTTGCCAAGGGTGTAGCGATCCGAGGCCGCGGGTCAAGCGCCGCAACGGGTGGGCTACTGGCTTCGGTTCCCTTCGGGCCCCAGGTCCAGTACAGGCCGAGATATGCAACCGTGTGCTTTTCGCCCGCGATGCTCGTGCCCAGGGTGTACAGCAGCTGGAAGCTATCGGTGAAGTTGTAGAAGCCCCCTGCATTCAGCAGCGTGTAATCCTGGCCGCCGACTGTATCCGCGCTTTGGTGCCAAATCTCGGCTCCAAGAATCCAGTGAGAGTTCAACTGACGTTGTAGCTGCCAGCCGGCAAACCAGGAATTCTGCATGCCGTCGGCGTGATTCACGTTGACGCCACCGCCGCCGTAGCTGCTCCACATTCCCCAGCTCTTTTGTAGCCATACGGGCAGGTGGTACCAAGTCTGTCCATTGCCCAAGCCGCGAGAAGCATCCCCTGTGGCCGCCTCGATCATTGGAAAGATGCCTACCATGGGCCGGTGTTTATCTTCCTGGATGAAACGGTACTTGATACCGATTTCCATGTCGCCGAGGCCGGCATTGGAGACTCCCGGGGCAGAGTATTCGCTCAGCGGCAGAATGATGTGGAATTGGACGTTCGGCCAAACGCCACGGTTGTACTCGAACGCCGGACCGCTGGTGGAGGTCTCATCTGCCGTGTGATCGAGAATGGAGAAGACGTAGAACTCGTTGTGCTGGTAGTCGACCGGATCCGGGTCGTCATTGAGGAATGGCGGGCCAGCCAGAGTCACTGTCGGCAACAAAAGAACACAGCCGATCAAACACGCACGCAATGATCGTCGCATCAATCATTTTCCTTGCAGCAGATCCATGAAAGGGGGAAAGCTCAGCAGCACTCCGATCAGGAAGAGTAGCGCTGCGATTACGTTAATCCTGCGTAGCGCGACCGGCCGGCTTTGCCATTGACTGCGCAGCACCCACCAGGTCGCCAGCCATAGCACTATCGCGCAGCCTGTTACCCCGGAGAGCGGACCCGTTCGCGGCACCCAGTTAAAGACAGCCGCTACGGGTCTGAATGCGTCCCCCAGGATGGCGCAGAGTCCCAGGGTGAAGACGCCGATTCCTACCGCCAGAATCGCAGCTGCCGCCGGTCCGGTGGCTGGCGATGCCGACGGTTCGCTGCGGGTGACGGGCTCGCCTTCGACGTGAGGTGCTAGCGAATTGGCTACCATGGTTTGTCCAGTCCCCGCTCACTTGACGCCGGCGTGCAGTAGCACGACTTCGTTCCCGCCGTGCACGGGAGCGTACTTGTTGAGCATTGCGCCGAAAAAGCCTGCCACTGCAGCGCAGGCGAACCCCGCTATTAATAGCCCCCAAACAGCTTGTCGCAAGGCGGAAAGATTGCGCAAATGGGGCCCATAACGGCCCACCAGGGCGGCGGCAGCGGTCAGCGTTATCGGCGCGAACCAGGCAATATGTTCTTTCCACTCCATGCCCAGATTGTGCCACCCGGCCGTCAGGGGCGTGGCCAGCAGTAGACGCTGCGGGTAGCCAGCGAGGTCTTGGATGCCAGGGGGTGGCAGCGCTCGATACCAGGGATAGACCGCATAGGCTCCTAGCAACACGGCGGCCCAGGCGAGGATCGCCATCGCCCACAGATAGCGGGTCAGCGCTCGATGCGATGCCAGCCCCGAGGGTAGTGAGGTGCCGCCCAATTGCTTAAGCGAAACCGCTGCACCACTGAAGCAAAGCAGGAGCAAGCCGCCGAAAAGCATGCCGTGCACGACCGTGATCGCATCGCGCACTGTGATCTCCATTGTGGGCTCCCCCGCCGCATTCTTATGTCGTCCAGCGTAATCCATTCTAATCGCGGCTTCCATGTGCTGGCCATCTGGGGTGTTTCGACGACGATACGCTTGTCCTGATCGAGTACCCGCAGCATGAAACGGGGCGGGTGAGCGACTGGAAATTTCCGCCTCTTCCTTCCTGATCGAGGCCTGCCCAATCCGGTGGGCCCGTTTGCAACAGGGCCGTGAGCACTGGGAAGGTCAAGCCGATCCGTTTGAGACGCTCGCGACCGGCCGTTTTGTGGCACCTGCCGCTCAGGTGCTATCCTTGATGGGATTTTCCGTTCGTCAACATCCTCGCGCTTGGAGCGCCTGATTTTGAAAAAAGTACTGGCGCAGTGTGCGGCCCACTGTTTGATGGTGTTTCTGTATTTCTTGCTGCCACTGCTGCCATTGCTGGCAGCGATTATTTTCATGCGTTGGCGTTTCGTGCAGCACTACCCAGACTCGCTGCTTAGGATGCGGCGACATCTGAAGGCAATGCGACAAGGGCCCGTGCAGCATTTCTTCGGCGATGTGCTTGGGCGTGCGCCGACAATCCCTGCGGAGATTCGCGGCTCGTGCGTGCAATGCGGAAATTGTTGTATGGAACGCCAGTGTGCCTTCCTGGAGCAGGTGGCTGAAGACAAATATCAGTGCGGCATCTACACCTCAGTATGGCGGCGCTTCTCCAATTGTGGCTCCTATCCACTCAACCAACCGGATATCGATCGCTATGCGTGCCCTAGTTACTACTGTGTCTCAGAGCATGCAACGGAACACGCGGTCGAATCCTCTTCTGTGGCGCAATGGGCGCCAGTGCACTTTGCGCGTAAAGGCTCGGCTTGACTTGCTCTTGCGGTGATGGCGCGCCCGACCGGCCGCAACTGGCCCGATAGCGGTCTCTCACGCGCAGAGCGCGGCAGCGCTGAGACATGCACTTGCAGCGGCCGCCGGCATCCTTCTATGGTGGCGCATCGACGCACCCTGCCTTTCTTGCCGCGCCGCGCTTGAGCTAGCGTCAGCCCGCCGCCGGACGGGAGCGATACGACAGCGCGGCACGGAGTCCGATCGTGGCGACGAGACGGCCCAATGCAGCCTTGGCAAAGAAAAACGTTCCCCTGATCCTTAGCACCGGGGCTACCGGCACCGTGGGCCTTCCTTTTGACGAACTCCTCCGAGCGGGCAGAGGAACAGCAATCCAATTATGTGGATCTAGCCCGATGCACCGGCGTTACGCCTTTGAACCACTTTGCGTAGCGGCTCGATCCATCCGAGCGAACATGTTCCTGTGCCCGTTGAAGTCCAATACCTTATGCTCCATCCACGTGTATCCCCAAATTCCGCACGCTTCTCTAGCGCTTCGATTAACCAAGCTGCGCTGCCCGAGGACCGCTTCGTAGGAAAGCTCCTTTCGCTAAACTGACGTCAGACCGTTCCTCCCGCCATCCCATGTCACCCGTCGTTCCCCCGATCTCCCAGAACCCGGATATTCGTTATCTTGGCAAGCTATTGGGCGATGTGATCCTCGCCTACGGCGGGCAGGAGCTCTTCCAGAGAATTGAGGGCATCCGCGCAAGCTCGGTCGATCGGCATCGCGGCCTGAGCGGCGCTCGCGTGGTGGACCCGGGGCTGAAGGCTCTGAGTCTGGAGGAGACGCTGGCCTTCGTGCGCAGCTTCATGCTCTTCTCGATGCTCGCGAATCTTGCAGAGGATCGCCAGAGCGGCCCAATTGGCGCTGCCGCCGATTTCACCGCGGCAGTGACGCTCCTCGAGGCACAGGGGACGAGCCGGGAGCAGATTGAGCGCCTGCTGGAGCGCGCTCTCGTCGTGCCTGTTCTCACGGCGCACCCGACCGAAGTCTTGCGCAAGAGCATGATCGATCACCGCAATCGCATTGCCGAGCTGATGCGCCGACAGGACCTGGGGCAGCACGAAACCCCCGACGGCGATGTGATCGAGCAGGCAATCATCCGGCACATCGGCCTGCTCTGGCATACGCGGCCACTGCGCCGCGAACGCTTGGAGGTATCGGACGAAGTCGATACGGTGGTTGCCTATCTGCGGGACGTTTTTCTGCCAACGCTGCCGCGGCTTTATTCGCTCTGGGAGCGGCGATTCGGGCGGCGCCTGCACACTTTCTTGAGGATTGGCAGCTGGGTGGGCGGGGACCGGGATGGCAACCCGAACGTGACGGCCGGTTCCCTCGAACTCGCGCTGAGCCGAGCGTCCGAGGCCGCGCTGAGCGATTACCTGGAGAAGGTGCATGCGCTGGGAGCGGAGCTTTCCGCCTCGAGCGATCTCGCAACGGCCAGTGCAGAGGTCGATGCACTCGCCACGAACAGCGGCGACCTGAGCGTCACACGGCGCGATGAGCCGTATCGGCGGGCGCTGAGCGGCATCTATGCGCGGCTTGCAGCCACCTACGAGCTGCTCACAGGTCATCCGGCGCAGCGGCGGCCCGTCGCAGCCGGTGATCCCTACGCGCACCCGCGCGAACTCAGGGCGGACTTGGCTGCTATTGCGCACTCTCTCGGAGAGGGCGGCGGTGGCCTGCTCGCGACCAGTGGTGCCCTTGCCCGCCTGATCCGGGCGGTCGACGTGTTTGGTTTTCACCTTGCGAGCTTGGACCTGCGCCAAAATTCTGCGGTCCACGAACAAGTCGTGGCGGAGCTCTTGCGGGTTGCCGGCGTCGCCGAGGACTACCGCGCGCTCGCAGAGCCGCAACGGGTCGAGTTGCTGCGCACGGAGCTTGCCAGCGAGCGTTTGCTCGCCAGCCCGTACGCTGAATACAGCAGCGCGACGCACTCGGAGTTGGCGATCGTGCGCGCTGCGGCCGCAGCGCATGCCCGCTACGGGACCGACTGCATCACGACGTACATCATCTCCATGACGGATAGTGTGTCGGATCTGCTCGAAGCCTACCTGCTGCTCAAAGAGGCTGGTCTGTATCGCGGACGCCCCCCGGTGCGCGCCGCGATCATGGTTGTTCCGCTCTTTGAGACCATTGCAGACCTCGAGCGCGCAACTGAAATCATGAACGCGTGGCTCGCTTTGCCGGAGGCCGCCGCGATTACGCAGGCGCACGGCTACCAAGAGGTGATGGTGGGTTATTCCGATTCGAACAAGGACGGTGGATATCTCACCTCAGTGTGGAGCCTGCACGAGGCTACGAGTGCGCTCGCAGGCGTGTTCGAGCGACACGGCGCGGTCATGCAAATCTTCCATGGTCGCGGCGGGGCGGTCGGTCGCGGAGGTGGTTCCTCATTCGCGGCTATTCGTGCCCAGCCCGCAGGCACCGTGAAAGGTCGTATCCGGATTACCGAGCAGGGCGAGGTGATCGCGGCCAAGTATGGCACTCGCGAGAGCGCCGCGCGGAATCTGGAGGCGATGACGGCCGCCACCATCCTCGCGTCGCTCGAACGGCGGACCTTGTCCGAGCCGGATCGGAGGCGCTTCAGCTCCGCCCTGGACCACATCTCCGGCCTCGCCTACCGAGCCTACCGAGACTTGATCTATGAGACCGCTGGCTTCCCGACCTTCTTCCGTCAGATGACCCCCATCGCCGAGATCGCCGAGCTCAAGATCGGGTCGCGCCCCCCCTCGCGCACGCGATCCGAGCGAATCGAAGACCTGCGCGCAATCCCATGGGTGTTCAGCTGGGCGCAAGCGCGCGTGATGCTGCCGGGATGGTACGGCGTCGGCCACGCCCTGTGTACGTTTACGGATAAACAGTTGTTGCGCGAAATGCTCGCAGCCTGGCCGTTCTTCGCAGCCACACTCGACAACGTGGAGATGGTCTTGGCGAAATCCGACATGGAGCTCGCCGAGCAATACGCAACACTTGTCAAAGACCAGGCCCTTGCCAGTTCCATCTTTTCTCGCCTTCGCGCAGGGTGGCAGATGGCGCATGACAGTCTGCTCGAGGTCACTGGCCAGGCGCGGCTGCTCGAGAAAAGTCCCGCCCTCGACAACTCGATTCGCCTGCGGCTGCCCTACATCGAGCCATTGAATCTCTTACAGGTGGAACTACTGAGACGCTGGCGCGCGGGGGAGCGGGACGCGCGGGTGAGCGAGGGTCTACATCTGTCCGTCGCCGCGATTGCGACCGCCTTGCGAAACAGCGGCTAGCAGTCCGGGGAGCCTCATTTTGAGCTTCCCCGGTATGCGCAGCGATTCGCTGGGCAATTGACCGGTGTGCGAACTCATCCCTACGCGGGACCCTCGAGCGGCCCCGCGGGCCTCCTGCGGGAAGGCGCGATGATGCTGGCGATCTATCACGATGATCCCGAGGTTATCTCGCGAGGATCGATTTGGAGGAGACAAAGCATCTTGTCTGCTCTGCAAACGATAAACTACCTCAGATGCCCACAAATCCCGCAGAAACACTGCAGTCGGAAATGCCTGGAAAAATCGGCGTTTCTGACGGAAATTCCCCAGTGGAGATCGATCGAA
>Ga0134126_10003526_pt1 | contig 19588 bp, 16 predicted proteins | sample KB31752_FD_96881 | JGI IMG/M metagenome (GOLD analysis project Ga0134126, IMG submission 96881) | Terrestrial soil microbial communities with excess Nitrogen fertilizer from Kellogg Biological Station, Michigan, USA - KB3-175-2 | ecosystem: Environmental > Terrestrial > Soil > Unclassified ...
GCGCAGTACTGTTCCTGGCGCTCGGCGCCGCCACCGTAGTCGCCGCTCAGGAACCCGCGGGGCAGGCCGCGCCGGCCGCCTCTGCCGCCGCGCCGGATGTCAACGGCACCTGGTCCGGAAACATGCAGGGTCCGAACGGCGACATGACCATCAGCTTTCACCTCAAGCAGGACGGCGGCAAGCTGACCGGCACGGTCGACAGCCCCATGGGCGGCGATCCCATGGAACTCCAGAACGGCAAGATCGACGGCAACAAGGTCTACTGGGAGACCAGCTTTAACGGCATGACCATCCAGCACGACGGCACCGTCAGCGGCGACGAGATGAAAATCCACGTCAAGGCGTCGGACGGCCAGTTTCCTGAGATGGATATGGTGCTGAAGCGGGCCAAGGCGTAGGACAGTTCCCAGTTCACAGTTCACACATCGCAGTTCATAGTTCGCAGTTTGCGTTGACAGACTCACGTCCGGAGGGCTGCTTTTCTCGCGCGGGGTCGAATGCGCATGCGAGAATGGCGGTGATCTTCGGAGAAATGTGGATGCGTTTATTGGCAGCGGCTGCCGGCGCGGCGGTGATTGCTTCAGCCATGGCGGTGGCGCAGAGCCCTGCGCCGCAGGCAGAGATTCAGGGGCCGCGGATCGTCGACACAAAAACCGACTGGCCGATCCATCAACATTGCGGGAAGAAGCTATTGGATTGGGCGCGCGTGTCTCTGGACATTGCGGAGGACGGCACTCCGCAAGAAGTTGAGCTCGACGATGCTTCGCAACCCGTAATGAAGAACGTGGCGATGCAAGCAGTGCAGGCCGACCGCTTCGCGCCGGCGGAACAGGACGGCAAGCCGGTGAAGGTGCACGGGATCATGCTGGTGGAGGTGCATACGTGCACGGGCAAGGAAAAGCAGCCCGATGGCACGAAGCAGCAGGGGAGCTGGATGGTGGAGGTACCAAAGCAGTCGTTCTGGCCCTCGCCTGCGCCAACAGCCATGCAGCCACGGGAAATTCCATCGCGGCGCGGCAACGCCTACCAGGTGGGCAACAAGGTTTCGGCACCGGTGCCTGTCGTGCAGCCGGCCGCGGAGTTCACGGATCAAGCGCGGAGGGAACGCGTGGAGGGCGAGGTGATGGTTACCTTGACAGTGGACGCGAACGGAATGCCACAGAATCCGCGGGTAATAAAGCCTCTGCCCGCCGGGCTGACGGACGCAGCAATCGCGTCGGTGATGAAATACCGCTTCCGGCCGGCACTCGAGGATGGGAAAATGCCTGTTCCCACGATGATCACGATTGCGGTGAATTTCAGGCTCTATTAAGCCGTCGCGCCTTCCGGAGAAAATGGGCGTAGAGTATCTCCGGAGGATCGCAAATGCCTGAGATTTCTCCGAGCACTGAATTCTCTCGCCGCGAAACCTGGCCGGCTCTGCCGATTGCCGAATGGGCCGATACCTGTGCCACGCTGCAGTTGTGGATGCAGGTGGTGGGCAAGGTGCGGCTGGCGCTGGTGCCGCCCATCAATCATTCCTGGAACGTGACCCTCTATCCGACCATCCGCGGCGTGAGCACGGCGCCCATGCCCTATGGCCGCGGTCTGCTGCAGATCGACTTTGATTTTGTCGATCATGTGCTTTGGGTGATGACTTCTTCCAGGGACCGAAGCTATGGAATGGATCTGGAACCCATGCCGGTCTCGCTGTTTTACAGGAAGCTGATGGAGGGTCTCGAAAATCTCGGAACGCCGGTGCGCATCTGGCCCATGCCAATGGAGGTGGCCGATCCTGTCCGGCTGGATCGCGACGAGGTGCACGGCGCCTATGACGCCGGGTATGCGCAGCGGTTCTGGCGCGTACTGCTGCAAACCACGCGCGTGTTCACCGCATTCCGCGCGCGCTTTTGCGGCAAGGTGAGCCCCATTCACCTGTTCTGGGGCGCCATGGACCTGGCGTGCACGCGCTTTAGCGGCCGCACCGCGCCCCCGCATCCCAGCATGCCGGGCCTTCCCGATCGCGTCACGCGCGACGCCTATTCGCACGAAGTATCGAGCGCAGGCTTCTGGCCTGGCGGAAGCGGCATGGATGCGATGTTCTACAGCTACGCGTATCCTGAGCCGCCGGGTTATCGCGAGTACGCCATCCGGCCCGATGCCGCCGCATTTAGTGAGGCGTTTGGCGAGTTCGTGTTGCCGTATGAGGCGATGCGGAAAGCGGAGGATCCGGACGCGGCGCTGCTCGAATTTCTCGGGACGACTTATGAAGCGGCTGCCGAATGCGCGCACTGGGATCGCAAGGGGCTCGAAGTGAGCTGATAGCCGACTCTACGTCTGGGCGAGTAACAGCCGAAGCGCACCCGATGCTTTCGTCACGACACGAACCCCGGAGTCAGTCGCCGCCGCCGTCCCGTTCGCAACTCCCATGGCATAGTCGAAGTCGCGAAACCGGTAAAGCATTCGTTCCCTCTCCACCGATCGCAATGCGCTTCGTTCCGGAACCCATTCAAACTCGAGGACAAGTTTTCCCAGGCCGGAACCGCCGTGCACACGCAACTCCACCTCACGCGGCGAGAAGGCCACCTCGATCGTTCTTCCCTCGCACACAGGCACCGACACTCGCAATTCGTCCGGCGTCTCTTGCATGGCAGGAGTGCCGCACATGCGCAACGCAATCGTGCGTTGATCACGGCCCTGCGCGAGCAGTCTCCCAGCGGCGCGAACTCCGTCGCGGCCAGCCTGCACGGCTTCGTCGCTCCAGTGGTATCCGTCCAGAACCGCAAGCAAACGTTGTTCTATGCCATGCTGGCGCACCACGTCCGCAAGGTAAGGCTCCGCAAACCCATCTTCATAAACGTGCAGATCCCGCAGATAGAATTCCTCTCCGCGAAAGTGCAGATTCGCGCGATACCACTGGCTCTGGTACCACACGGTCCGCTCTGCAGGCGTGTTGTCGAACGGATCGGCAAGCATAACCTGTGCCTGCGCGGGAGTCGACCGGAACGCCCGCTTAAATCGCCGTCCGGTTTCACTCATCGTTTCTACATGAACATGGCCAGCATCGCGCACTTCGGCCAGTTTTTCCATCTGCATCGCGTAGCCCTTCATCGCCGGCCAGCCAAAGCTGTTTTCCTGCCCCAGTTGCGCGTAGGCAAAGCGCTGCGTTGCGCCCTCCGCAATCATCTTGAGAAAGGCATCCACGAACACTGGCGACTGCCCGCTCTTCCACACCGGTTCCATCGTGTCCGGCTGCGGCATCCGGTTGTCGTAGTAGTACACCGGGTCCTGCCCCAGAAGGCGGAACATCGGCGTTGCGATTTGGTTTCGCGCGCTCAGTGCAGGGCTCCATGCATTCCTGCGGCTGGGATAGTAGCCCGCAATCGGACCTCCCCAGATCGTAAAGCCATCGGTCGCAATCTGATCGCGGCAGTTCGCGAACGCATCCACCGCGTAATGGTCGGCGAGATGCGCCAGCGTCACCGCATCCAGGTTCCACGACGCCACTACCTTGGCATCGCGCCCGAATACCTGGCGGAATCGCCGCATCGCTGCATCCGCCAGCTTTCGCCGCTCCTCGGGCGTATATCCGATCGAGTACGCCACAGGCACGTGATAGTCCCACTCCCAGTCCTTTCGCCCGCGCCATTCGACACCGGCGTCGTCGCAGATTTTCCGGTTCATCTCGAACCAGATGCCGACCTCATGGTCTCTCGGCATCTGGGCTTTCAGAAACGGAACGAACGGCCACTCCACCAGCGCGTCGTACTGCAGCAGCCACGTCGCCGGCAGGCGATGCTCGCGGATCAACGCCATCTGCTGTTTCAGTGGGCGAAACAAGTCTTGCGGCTCACGCGGCTCTTCCGCGCGAAGAAAGTTCATCACGTTGATTGAGCGCAGCGCGGCGGGCAGCCGATTGTCTTCAGCCCAACTTGCCGTGGTCGGCAGAAGACTCGCCGCAAAATACGCCTTCACTCCGTTTGCCAGGAACGCGCGCCGAGAGCTTCGCCCTGCCGGCCGCGGAAGACGCTTGAGACTCATCCACTACTCCGCGGGCTTTGTATCTTCGGGCGTTTCGGCGGCGAGCTCCAACTCGGCCTGGTTTACATCGGCGCGGTCGAGGAGTTTCTGCGGCATCGCCTTGGTCGTGCGCAGGCCAAGCTTCTTGAGCATTTCCACCTGCCGGATAAGGTTCCCGCGCCCGTCCGCGAGTTTCTTCATCGCGTTGCTGAAGTGCTGATCGCTCTTCTTCAGGCTGTCACCCAGGAGTTCCATATCGGTGACGAAGCCCACGAATTTCTCGTACAGTTCCGTCCCCCGATCCATCACATCGCGCACGTTGCGCGCCTGGCGCTCCTGCTGCCAGAGGACGTTAATAATGCGGATGACATAGAGCAATGTAGTGGGGCCGACGAGGAGGATGCCCTGCTTGTAGGCGTCGGCCCAGAGCTCCGCGTCGGCCTGAAGAGCCATGAGGAGTGCCGGCTCGACAGGCACGAACATCACGACGAAGTCCGGTGCGTCCAGCTCGGGAAGGCGGTGATAGCCGGATTTGGCAAGGCCGGCGATATGGCTGCGCACGCTGGCGAGATGGGATTTGAGTGAGGTCTTGCGCTCGTCCTCGGTGGCGGCACTGCAACAGTCGGTATAGGCGTTGAGCGAGACCTTGGAATCAATGACCAGGTTGCGGCCGCCGGGTAACAGCAGCACGACATCGGTGCGGACCGAGCGGGCGCGTTCGCCGGGTTCTGCCTCGGCCGTGAACGACTGCTGGAACGTGTATTGCTCACCCTCCCGCAGTCCGGCCTTGTCGAGTAAATCTCGCAGGATGAACTCGCCCCAGTCGCCTTGGGTCTTCGAGGAACCGCGCAGAGCGGTGGTGAGATTGCGCGCTTCGTTGGAAAGCTGCTGGTTCATCGTGTTGAGGTTGGCGATGAGGCTTTTGATCTCGGTAACGCCGACGGTGGAGTCGGACTGGACCTTTTCCACTCGTTCGCGGAATTCCTTGATCTGCGTCTGCAGCGGGGCGAGCAGCGTATTGAGGTCCTTCTGGCTGGCTTCGGCAAACGTCTTCGACTTCTGCTCGAGGATGTCGCCGGCAAGGGCCTGGAACTGGTCGGCGAGCGACTTCTTCGCGGTCTCGAGCAAAGCCACCTTTTCCTGCAGATTCTGCCGCTCGTTGCGCAGCTCGGCCTCGAGTTCCTTGATGCGGGCCAACGCGCGGCTCTCGGCATCGAGCCTGCCCTGCAACTCCGTCCGCTGACCGTCTGCCTCGGCCGTCATCCGGGCGATGATCTTCTCCCGCTCCGCGCAAAGCGATTCGAATCCCGCGCGTGCGGCGCAGAGCTGATTCACCTGGGCAAGCTCGGCGCGAAGCGAAGCCAAATCGCCGGCCAGTTCGGCGGCGCGTTGCGCAAGTTGCGCCTTTTCGTTTTCGGCGGAAACGCGCTCGGTTTTCGCGGAGAAGTGGCGCAGCAGATATCCGGCTAAAATTCCAGCGATGGCCGCAGCAACGGCAATGAGAGCCTGCATGGTGGTTCGTTTCCCTGTGAGGCTTACTTTACGCCTTCGGACCGGCTTCCGCGAGAGCCGGAACGCGGCGCAACACCCCGGTGAGGGCCAAGGTCAGGACCGCGGCAACCGGAATCGCCAGCACCAGCCAGGCGATCAGCGCCTGCCCGGCCAGAAGTCCAAGCTGGGCAGAGGTGTGCGTGAACATCTGCAGCGGCGAGTGGGTCAGCGCGGCCAGGTCAAGCGAGGCGTGGGTGAGCGGCGCCATCTTGCCGCCGAGCCGTACCAGCGGCACCACCAGCGCGAGTTGAAACGGCATGGCCGCGTAGTTGGCGGCCTGGATCGCCGGCAGGTTGAGCCGAAAAACCAGCGCGAGGACGGCGCAGAGCCCTGTGGGAATGCCCACCAGCGGAATGCATCCGAGGACGAAGCCCAAGGCAAGCGTCAGGGCTAGCCGCTGAGGCGAAATGCCTTCGAGCAGCAAGCTGGCAGCCTTCTGCCGCATCGCAATCCAGTTTTGCGCGGGGAGCTTCATCTCTCGTTACCTTATCGGTAAGATGCGCACCTGTCATGGAACTGCGATGAAAAGATGTGCGGCAGGGATCAAATCGGGCAGCGGGTCTCTCGATGCGGGAAGTATCGCACGCTATGCGCGGAGATGCCGGCGACCGATCTCTGCCAGGACACGTTCTACGCTCCAATCGAGATCGGCGGTTCCATCCACCACCAGGTCGGCGTACGCGGCCGAGGGGCCCACCCAGCGAAGCGCGGCCGGCCGGACGGTGCTCTCATATTGCAGGCGGACGGATTCAGGGGTGCGTCCGCGCGTGGTGACGTCGCGCTCCATGCGCCGCGCGAAACATGTTTCGTCCGGCGTATCGACAAAAATGCGCAGCCCGTAAAGCAGCAGCAGTTCGGCGTAGCAGAGCGCGAAGATTCCTTCGACCATCAGGAACGGCGCGGGCAAAACGGTTTCCGCCCGCCCGGGAATGCGGATGTGTTGGGAAAAATCGTAAATCGGCCGCTCAATCGGCTCGCCTCGTGCGAGTGCGGAGACGTGCGCCGCCAGCAGGGTACTTTCGATCATCGCCGGATCGTCGAAGTTCGTCAGGGCGCGTTCCGCCGGCGCCAGGTGCGAGAGGTCGCGGTAGTAGTTGTCGAGAGGGAAGGGAATTCCGTCGAGCTTGCGGGCCAGTTCCTCGGCAAGGGTGGTTTTGCCGGACCCGGAACATCCGGCGATGGCGATTACGACTGCCGGCGAGCTCACCGGGCGCGTCAAGGCTGATCATCCGCAGCAGTTTCGAGCGCGGATGCGATGCGCGGGACAAGTCGGATAAGCAGATTCGCAAGCCGTTGTTCCACCCGGCGTCCGGCTGCGAAAACTTCCTCGTGGCTGAGCGGCGTTTCACTTATCCCCGCCGCAAGGTTGGTCACGCAGGAGATGCCAAGCACCTCCACGCCCATGTGTCGCGCCACGATGGTTTCAGGCACGGTCGACATGCCGACCAGCGTCGCGCCCAGTGTTTGGAAGGCGCGGATCTCCGCCGGCGTCTCGAAGCTCGGCCCTGGCGTCGCCAGGTAGACGCCCTCCGCCATTTCGAAGCCCTCTTCGGCGGCGGCCTGGCGTGCCATCGCGCGCAGGCGCTTCGAATAGGCTTCGGTCATATCGAAGAAGCGCAGCCCCGCGCCGGGAACGCATGCGAACTGCGGCTCATTGGGTCCTGTGAGCGGATTCCAGCCCATGAAGTTGATGTGATCTGAGAGCGCGACGAGTTGGCCGATCGTGTAGCCCTGCCGGATGCCTCCCGCGGCGTTGGTCAGGATCGCGGCGCGAATGCCGAGCGCCCCCAGCACGCGCATGGGGAACGTCACCTCAGTCGGCGTGTACCCCTCGTAATAGTGCACCCGACCCTGAAGGATAACGACGGGGACATCGCCGAGGCGTCCGGCGACGAGACGCCCGGAGTGGCCTTCGACCGTGGCTTCAGGAAAGTGGGGGATCTCGGCGTAGGGCACGACGATGGGATCAGCCACTGAATCCGCAGCGGCGCCCAGCCCGGAGCCGAGCACGACTCCGACGCGGGGAGTCAGATCCCCGAGCCGTCCGCGAAGCCAAGCCGCGGCCTCAGAGACCTGGTCGAAGCAGGAAGAAGCCATGGAAACGAGTTTAATCGGAGGCGCGCAGGACGCGGCGCGCGCTATTCCTCGCCGCCCGCAGCGGACTGGCTGCCGCGAGTGGCCATTGCCTGGCGAACACCCTGATCGGGGGCGTGACTGCGGTGGTGCGCTGTCCGGGCGCCGCAGGCCACAGGCACATTGGCCATCTCGCGGGCGAAATTGCGATACCCGGCGGTGCCTGGGTGCAGTGTGCCCCAGTAGCTGCGGTTCGACAGCAGCGGCCGGTGCAGATCGACGAGCTGGTTCTCCATGATCCGCAGCCCACACATGAGGTTGTTCTTCGGCTGCAGGATGGTCTTGTCGGGGTCGCCCACGCGCAGGTGCTTGTCGGCTTCCCAGTCGAAATCGCAGCCGTAGCGGGTGGCGTCCTCATAGCGCACCTGCAGCAATCCCTGCTGGCGAGCTGTCCGGTGCGTCACCTTGTCGATGACCGCAACGCTGGGGTCCGTGTGGCGGACGTCGGCGTTGGGCCTCAATCCGGCTTCAGCGCCGGCGAGCGCCTGGAACAGGTAGGCCCAGAAGGAGCGTTTGTCGGCGTCGGTCAGGCTTCCGAAGCGGGGGCAGAACGGACGAACCGCGGCGGCCATGTCAGGGGCCAGCAGGTCCGAAGGAAGGTTCTCCTCGATCAGCACGTCCCATTGCGGGTCCCAGGTGTTGTTGCTGCCCAGCTCGACTTTCTTCACGGCAATGGGAGTGGGCGGGGCGGGCTTGATCTCGTAGGCGGGAACCGGGCCGGGAGGAACCGGGACAGGCGGCTGCGTGATGGCCAGTTCCTGACCCTGCGCGCCCGGTTGCGATTGCGGCTGGGTGGCCTCCGCCGCTGGGTTGACATCGGACGGCTGCTGCGCGGACTCTCGGGTTTGCAACGGCTGCTCGGTCTGCGCCGGCGGCGGCACCTGCACGGCCGGCGGAAGTAAAACTGGCGCCGGCTGCTGCTGGGGCTGCTGAGCGCAAAGCGGCGAAAGCATCGTAGCCAGCACCGCCAAAGCCGCGTTGGAAAGCCTTATGCGCACCCTTGGGTAGATGCGAGGCCGCTTCAAGACAGTTGCGCCCGGCTACACTTTTAGCGCGGTACTTTGGTCAGCTTTGCTGAAAACAATAGGGTTATACAGGTATGATGGGGGCTTGGCGATCGGCCTCGGCCGGGGAGGAGTGCAGCGGAAATGAAGCAAATCGTGGCGGTGGTGTTCGGGCTGGGATTGCTGGGTAACGCGCTGCTTTTCGTGCCCCAGGCAATTGCCCTCTGGCGCAAGAAGACCGACGAAGGTGTATCGCTCATCACGTTCGGCGGGTTCAGCGTCCTGCAGATCATCGGGATCGTGCACGGCCTGTATCAAGGCGATCCGTCTCTGACGCTTGGCATGGCGGCCAGCCTGCTGACGTGCGGTACGGTGACACTTCTTACGGTGACTTACCGCGTAAGGCGGCTGAGGGCCCGGTGACGGAAAGCGGCACGAAAATCAAAGGCCGCTCCGAAGAGCAGCCCTTGCGAGTTGCGTCCAGTTCGGCTGCTGCGCGGCCTATCTCTGGTGAAGCTGAACTGGTGCTGATGCAGGCGATTAGACACAGCTCTTCCGCGGTGGTGGCGAAGGCCTGTTCCGCGGCGTTTATGCATAATTATGCATAAAATGCATAATTTCCGCGAGTCTTGAATTCTTGCAACTTACTAATTATATTGGTCTTATGCGATAAATGCGAAAGTATTGCGAAAGAAGCCAAGAAAAAAAACAAAGGAGTTTGTTCGTTCTTCGGGTTTTCGAGGCGCCAGATTTCTCCTGGAGCATCGATACCGTAGCACGTCCGCGGCGCAGAGATTGTGATGGTGGTCACGGGTGTTTAGGAGACGGGGACGGGGGGATTACGGACCAGGCATCAGGGGTTCGGGATTGGGATTAGCAATGGCAGGCGGCGAGGCGGGCTGGATCGGCAAAGCAAGGGCCGCTCCGAAGAGCGGCCCAGGTTGATGACAAAGGCGGATTCTTGCAGAGTCGAGCCAACAGGGGCTAAAGCCCGCTCCTAAGTCAGCAGTTTATCGGCCCGGCTGAAGCCGTGCCCTTGTTACAAAACAAAAGATCTAGGTTTCAAACGAGCGAGGTATCAAACGGCCGAGGTTTCAAACGAGCGAGGTTTGTCAACAGTCTGGGGCCGCTCCGAAGAGCGGCCCTTGTTTTTGCGTCCTTTGTTGCCGCGCTCGCGGCGCCTACTGCACTGTGAAGGTGAACTGGTGCTTCTGCAGGCGGTTATCCACATCGGCCGCGACAAGGCTGGCCTTGTGGGTGCCGGCCGCAAACGAATGCGTGTAATTGAACCAGGCCTGATGTTCCCAGGCGTGGTGCTGCTCCACAACCTTCTTGCCGTCAACCCAAAGCTCGATCTTGCGCAGGTTGCCGAAGGAGTTCGCCGCTGCGTGGAACACCCTCGACGTTCCGCTGCCTGTTCCGGCGGCGCAGACGTTGAAACCCTGGCCGGTTTTCGGATACTGGCAGGGTCCGAACGCGCCGCCATCGGTGTTCACTGCCGCCCGGATGGTGGAGGGATTGTTATAAGGCGGCCCCCCTGCATTCTCACTGAGATTTAATGCCACGTCGGGCTTGATGTGGCTGCCGCCAAAAAGTCCCGCAACCACGTTGCTCCAGGACCGCTGCACGGGCCCGAGCGAGATGACCTGCGACGTGTACTGGCCGAGCGTCGATGTGCCAAGCAGGAAATACAGATACCCGGTGCTGTAACCGTTCGTTTCGGCGTAGGTCACCAGATCCATATGCCCATCGCCATTAAAATCACCCATGGCGAATTGCGGGAAGTACCTGTCCGTGGTCGCCCCGGATGCGCCGAGCATATAAGTGCCGCCCTTCGGCACATTGAGCGAATAGGTCTTGAACGTGCGCGAGGTCTCTCCGTAAAGAAAGATGAGTTTCTGGTCGAGGCTGTAGCCGCCGTAAAGGGCAACGATGTCGGTGAGCCCATCGCTGTTCAGGTCACCGGCGCTGATCCACAGCGGGTTCGGGCCGTTCTCGATCAACGGAGTCGTGTCGTTGAAGGTGAAGTCCCCATTGCCGTAGAGCACGTGAACGGTGGTCGTGGCGGTATTGCCGGTGCTGAAGTCCTGGGTGTAAGGATCGGCAGCGATGTCGGCGCTGCCGTCGGCGTTGAAATCCCCGACAAACACCTTGAAGTCGGTCGCGGCTGCCGGGCCGGTCAACACCAGGTGCGGGTTGCTGAAGCCGCCGGTCCCGTCTCCCTCCATCACATACAGGGCAGAGCTCGTGCCTTCCTCCGCGCCGCCGTCCCAGTTGTCGGCCCACGCCACGATGTCAACTTTGCCATCGTGGTTGAAATCGGCCGCAGCGGCTCCGCCCGAGCCGAAGTGCCAGCCGGAGGGCAAGTTGATGGTCGAGATCTTGGGGTTGGTGAACGGGTATCCGGGATTGCCCTTGTAAAAGGCGATCTGGCTGCCAGGATAGGAAATGGACGCGATGTCGTTCTTGCCGTCGTTGTCGAAATCGGCGGTAACCAGCGGCGATGTGCCGATCGCGGAGTTCCAAGGTTCCGGGGTTGTCTGAGCGCCGCGGAAGTAGCCATTGCCTTCACCATAGCTGATGATGAACCCGGGGCTGCCGAGGCCGGTGTCTTGCAGGATATCGGTGATGCCGTCGTTATTCAGATCAACGGCATAGACATTGCCTGGGGTCTGTGCCGCGGCAGAAACGGTTTGCTTGAACGCAACTGATGGTTGAGCGACTGCGATAGAAATCGCTGCAGACGTGAATATGGCGAGACTGAGGATAGGAATGTACTTCATGGTTGGCAGCTCCGACGAGCATTTTGCGTACGACGAGCCTGCCGCTAGGAGGAAAGCGGGACGAGAGTGGTTGCTTTCAGAAGCGATTTACTTGCGGGGCCGGGGCGAGGTGGGGTGCAAAAGCGGGTCTCCTTCGCCGGCGGCTCGGGATGACAAGTTCTTTGCGTTCAGCGTATGCACGGCAAAGCTGAGGGCCGCTCCGAAGAGCGGCCCTCTTTCTGTTGCCTGTTCTCTAATGCCTAATCCCTGATGCCTGGCTCTAGGCCGGGCTCGGCGACCCTTCTGGGAATCCCCCGCCGCCGCGGGTTTCCGGCTTGAGGACCGTTTGTCCGCCGCTGCCGCCATCGCTCGGCGAAGCCAGCACGCTGCGGACCGGCGGCAGTTCCTTGCCCTCGATCAGCAACTTCACCTCATCGGCGTCGATGGTTTCGCGTTCCAGCAGGGCAGCGGAGATGCGGTGCATCGCGTCCTTGTGGCTGTCGATGAGCGAGTAGGCCGACTGGTAGGCCTCGTCGATCAGGCGCCGCACTTCCAGATCGATCTGGCGTGCCGTCTCTTCTGAGAAGTCGCGGTGCTGTGCGATTTCGCGGCCGAGGAAGATCTGCTCTTCCTTCTTGCCGAAGGTAAGCGGTCCGAGGCGGCTCATGCCGTACTCGCACACCATGCGGCGGGCCAGATCGGTGGCCACTTCGATATCCGACCCTGCTCCGGTGGACATCTGGTTGAGGAAGATTTCCTCCGCCACGCGTCCGCCGTAGGCAGTGGCCAGGCGGGTTTCCAGGTAGTCGCGGGTGTAGTTGTGCCGGTCGTCAGGCAGGTAGACGGTGACGCCAAGGGCCATACCGCGCGGAATGATGGTGACCTTGTGGATGGGGTCGGAATGGTCGCGCAGGAACGAGACCAGTGCGTGGCCGGCCTCGTGATACGCGGTGACCCGCTTCTCCTCGTCGGTAAGCAGCATGGACTTGCGCTCCGCGCCCATGAGGACCTTGTCCTTGGCGAGCTCGAAGTCGTACATGGTGACCTGCTTGCGGTTGAGGCGTGCGCCGTTGAGGGCAGCCTCATTCACCATGTTGGCCAGGTCGGCGCCGCTGAAGCCCGGTGTTCCGCGCGCCAGCACGTTCACGTTGACATCGTCGGCGATGGGGACCTTCTTCATGTGAACGCGGAGCACTTCCTCGCGTCCGCGGACGTCAGGCAGGCCCACAACCACGCGGCGATCGAATCGGCCAGGGCGAAGCAGCGCTGGATCGAGCACGTCGGGGCGGTTCGTGGCCGCCACGAGAATGACGCCGTCGTTCGATTCGAAGCCGTCCATTTCGACGAGGAGCTGGTTCAGCGTCTGCTCGCGCTCGTCGTGTCCGCCACCCAGGCCGGCGCCGCGATGGCGGCCGACTGCGTCGATTTCGTCGATGAAGATGATGCAGGGCGCGTTCTTCTTGCCTTGCTCGAACAGGTCGCGCACGCGGCTTGCGCCCACGCCGACGAACATTTCCACGAAGTCAGAACCGGAGATGGAGAAGAACGGCACATTGGCCTCGCCGGCCACGGCACGGGCCAGCAGGGTTTTGCCGGTTCCCGGAGGTCCGACGAGGAGCACGCCTTTGGGGATTCTTCCGCCGAGTTTCTGGAACTTCTGCGGCTCCTTGAGGTAGTCGATGATCTCCTTGAGCTCTTCCTTGGCCTCGTCCACGCCGGCCACGTCTTTGAACGTGACTTTCTTCTGCTGCATTGAGAGCAGGCGGGCGCGGCTCTTGCCGAAGCTCAGGGCCTTGTTGCCCCCGGACTGCATCTGGCGAAGCATGAAGAACCAGATGGCGCCGATGAGGACGAACGGGCCGACGTTGAACAGGATCTGCAGCATGAGGCCATTGTTCTGCGGTTCCTTGATGGAGAACGAGACCTGATGGGCGCGCATTTCCTTGGTGAGGCTATCCACGGTGCCGGCGGCGATGGTGGTGTGGAACTCGTCCTTCGCGCCTTTCAGATGGCCATGCACCTCGGTGCCCTGGATGACCGCATTCTCTACCTGGCCGGCATCGACCTTGTCGAGCAGCTCGGAATAGCCCACTTCCGCGGTTTTGCCCATGCTCGTGCTCTTCGAAACCACTGCCCACAACATCATGAGGCAGATAAGGATGAAGACCCAGAACATGATTGTCTTAACGGTCGAATTCACCAGGACTCCTCTTCTTGCGGCGGGGAGAATCCGCTTAAGCGCATTCCAGCCGCCTGCTTCATCCGATAAGACGCGATTCAGGGACGCAAGGTCACAGAAAGTTCACGTCTCCCTGCGGGAGACAGTACACCCGCGCCGCCCGGATGAGCAGTAGTTTCGATTGTACTCCGAGGTTGAAAAAAGTTGAATCGGCGGATGGCGGTAGCGGAAGGGGGATCAGGATGCCACCAGCGGGTCATTTCCGGCTGGGGGGCTAGGGTGGGCGAGGGGAGCGGCAGTGACGAGGATTTCAGGGTCAGATTCGAGGGTCACACCCGGCATCCAGAGGATGCGGCCGTTGAGCTCTAGAACCGGCCAGCGGGCGCGATCTTCCCCGGAGATTTTCATGCGCTCGAGCACCTCCTTGACCTTGCGTGGGCCGCTGGAATGGCGGAGATGGACGCGGTCGCCGGGCCGCCAGGTGCGCAGAAGGGCGGCCTGGGAGCTGACGGCTGAAGGCTCAGGGCTGAGCACATCGATCCGGAGGGAGACGCCAAAACCCTCACCCTGTCCGGGGACGGGGATCAGCACCGGAGCCGGCCCTACATCTTGTTCCACGACCGGCTGAATGGAAAGGCGCAATTCGCGGTGGCTGCGCTCGGCGCGCAGTCCGGCGGCAAGCTCGCATTTCTGGCCGGCACGGCCGGTGAGGGCGAGCTGGCGAAGGCTTTCCGTGGCGGGAAAATCGAGGCCGGCGCCCAGGCGTTCGGCCGCGCGGCGGATCAGGCGGCGTTGGAGGGCAGGGGCGAGATCGGCGAGGTGCTGCAGATCGAGGGCGAGGCCTTCGGCGGCGGCGCGACCGCCTCCACGCACGGGCCGGCCCGAGAGCAGGACTTCGGGGGCGAGGCGGGTCACTTCGGCCTCCCACCATGCTTCTTCGTCCCGGGCCAGCTCGGCCATCTGGGCCAGGTGTTCGCGAAGACGCGGATTCCAGGCTTCGAGCTGGGGCAGTAGTTCGTGGCGAATGCGATTGCGGGTGAAGGTGAGGTGGCGGTTGGAGGAGTCCTCGCGCCAGTCCTGGCCCAGCGCCTTCAGATAACACTCCACTTCAGCACGACGCGTTCCAAGCAGGGGCCGCATCACCCGCCCTTCCGGAAACTCCACCACCGGGTGGATGCCCGAGAGGCCTTCGGTCCAGGCGCCGCGGAGGAACTTGGCGAGGACGGTTTCCGCCTGGTCGTCGAGAGTGTGGGCTGTGGCGACCCCGTCCAGCGGAACTTGGACCATGAGATCTCGGAACCATTGATAGCGAAGCCGACGCGCGGCTTCTTCGATCGATTCGGCGGGCTTGCCGGGGAGTTTTGCTGCTTCGGCGGCGGTGTCAATGCGCTGGTGATGAAACGGGAGGTTGAGGCGGGCGGCGAGCGAGCGGACAAACTCGAGATCGGCGTCGGCTTCGGCTCCGCGCAGACCGTGGTGCAAATGGGCGAAGTGGAGGACGAGGCCGAGCTCGGCGGCACGAGCGTGGAGCGCGCGCAGGAGTGCCACGGAATCGGCTCCTCCGGAGACGCCGACCGCGAGGCGCAGGCCGGGCCTGAGGTCATCCGTGCTGAGCGGGAGGGCGGGCTTGCTGGTCACTTTCAAAATGATAGGCGGCACGGCCTTGATTCAGTCGTGCAATCGGCCCCGTCTACGCAAGCAGGAAGAGTATTCGGTCGGTCCAATCCCACGACCCAGCGTGCTTCACCAGGGCACCGAGCGCCTTGACCAGCCCGCCGATATCGGCCGGCGAAATCGTCTTTTCATCGATGAAGATCACCCCGGCATGAGAACGCGCTTCTTCTGCCCATCTCTTCAGCAATGGCGGGATGGTTCGCCGATCATAGGTGACCAGTGTCAATCCTTGTACAAAGGCTTCCTGTAAGCACACCGAATCTTCCTGTCCCAGGAAGGCTCCATCCTCCCATTCGGCCATACTGCGGATCACGAGTCCAGGTGCGCGCCGACTAAGACCCTTCATCACCGCCGGAGAGATGTGTTCGTCCAGAAGAAGCTTTATCACCTCAGCGCTTCGCTGCTCTTCCGGCGACGAACTCGCGGGCTTGCGGCAACATGCGGCGGATGCTTGTAAAGCTGGCGGCGCTATTCTCGGCCAGCGCCTCGTCGATCTCCCCGGCGAACGCCTCCGCGTAATTCACTGCTGCCCGCACTTTGGCTTCGGGCCACCCCAGGTGCTTCGCGACTGCCTGGGCATCATCACGATAGCCGCGGATCAGCAGAATCACTTCCCAAACGGCAAGGCTGCTGCCATGGATGTATGCTTGCCTCCCGGCTGCCGAGTCCCGAAAGTCGACAAAAGCAAATTCGGAGCGCCGAAGACCCTCCTCAACCAGGCGTGCGCTCGCATCGCTGGGAGTCCATCCATGGCGATTCGCCATCCGCTTCAATCGCTTCCCGCTGGCTGCCGGCAAACGCATGCTGATCACCGTGGATCGAGTTGTCTTCATCCCTGGCATCTCCGGATTGTAACTATTGTAATCCTTGTAGCTTTCGGGCGATGTCCTGAAGACTTGACCTGTGCTCAAATCCTCCGGGCCGATGCTTCCCGCAGCGGATACTCACTTTGCGACCGGCTCACCGCACGGCGTGCAGCGTCCGTTTCCAACGGGTATCGCTGAAGAAGTGCAGCGCCACGTGCGCCATCCAGGCCACATTCCTGCCTATCCCGGTCTGTTCCATCTGGGCTTGAGTGGCCTCAAACGACCAGTAGTTGAACAGGGGCCGGCCTAGAATGTTTTCTCTCGGCACAAGGCCCCAGAAGCGAGAGTCGGCGCTCATGTGCCGGTTGTCGCCCATCATGAAATACATGCCTGGCGGGACCACCAGGTCGCCTCCAACGATGTGACTGGGAAAACTGACGGCCCAGGATTCGGGGATCAGGTTGCCCGGTTCCGGATCAGGCGGCACAGACGGAAACTCGTCGATAAAGTCGTCATGATTTCCCGGCGTTGTGGGCGCGGCGTACGGTTCGCTCTGCGCCACTCCATTGAGGATGACGATGCCATTGCGCAGGTGGATACGATCGCCCGGCACGCCGATGAGCCGCTTCACCAACGTGAGATATGTTGGCGAACCATCCACCGGATCGGGGTCCGTCACTGGCTTGATGAAGACCACGACGTCGCCGCGTCGCGGCTCGCGGTAGCGAACGAGAGGCATCCACCTGGTGGGCGGAGCGAGTGTGGTCCGGTCGACAACGAGGTGATCCCCCACGAGCAGAGTCTTCTCCATCGATCCCGAGGGAATAACGTAATTCTGCGCGAGGAAAGTGAGGATGAAGAGGCCGACAACCAGCACCGAACAGATGCTGGCGACCGCCTCAAAAGGCGTCTCCGCGGCCGGTTCTCTCCCCGGAACAGACCGGCTGTTGGACGCCGTTTTCTCCTGCGGAGTGTTGCTTTTGTTCATAGTCTCGCTCTTGCCTGGAATGCGTTCTCGCGTAAAAGCCCGATGGATCAGGAGGACATGCGGCCATGTCCGAGTTTATGGGAAGTACCGTGCAGCGCGGCGGAGCCGGCGTCGGCGGCACACATTCTGCCGCTCTGCCAGGCTCGTCAGCGCTGCTGGGCCGCGGCGTGCACCAGGCGCTCGACCGGGGCAACGAGCATATTGCGCAGCACGGCCTTGGGCTTCTCCGCGTTCTTCAGGACCTCGAGATCGTTTGCGGTGGCTGACGCCTCCATGGTGCGGTGGTTTTCGAGACTGTCCAGTGCCCGCAGTCCGATAGCCGCCACCTCTGCGATCTCCTTCGATAGCGGCACCAGTTCAAGGGTGATCGCCGAGCCCTGCAGGATCGGCTGAACCTTCGCATCGTTGTCACGCCATTTGGTCAACAGAGCGCGAGCCTGCTGCCACTCGGCCGGCGAGGCCTTGCCGGAAGTTAAACGGGCGACGAGGTCGCTGAACTCGCGCGCGGTCTCGCTCTCCGGCGGAACGGCATCCACCATGTGGTTCAGAGGGCTGTAAACGTCGTAGCTCGCAAGCTCTTCCCGCTGGTAATCGAGCGGCGGCTGCACCAGCGAGGCGAGCACCTTCAGCGGCTCCGGATCGAGCGGTTTTGCTTCGCCTTGGCCGCTCATGCGCTCCAGCATGAGCCGGGTCGAGGAAAGGTGGTGCAGGTTATCGTACTGCAGGCGCTGCGAGATGACGTCAAGGCGGCGGTACATGGAGTCAACGTCGCGCACGTTCTGCGGCGACCACAGCCGCTCCGCGATGGCCGCGGTGCGCGGCCAGATGCGGCTGTCAATAATCTCCGGCGTGGTGAACTCGCTCCACATCGCTGCTTCGCCGCCCAGGATGCGCGCCTTCTCTTCGGGCGTGAGCGAAGCTGCATCGCCGCTCATGGGATCGGCTTTGTAGTGATCGGCCGCGGACTGGTTCAGATCAATGTAGTAGCCGGCGGAGAGAATGCAGCGATTTCCCTGGCGCGCTGCCACAGCCAGTGACTTGGGACCACGCCAGGAGTGAATCAGGACATCGCGCGGCGTGTCGGGGCCGAGCACCTCATCCCACCCTTCCGCGGTCTTGTGGTGGGCTGCCACCAGCTTCTGCACGCGCGTGGTGAAGTACGCCTGCAGCGCGGCATTGTCCTTCATGCCGTGTTGCTTCATCCACGCCTGGATGCGCGTGTTCGCCGACCATTGCTTGCCATTGCACTCATCGCCGCCAATGTGGAAGAAGGCGTCAGGAAACAGCGCGGTCATCTCGCCCAGGAACTTATCGAGAAACTGAAATGTCGATTCCCGCGTGGGATCCATGGCCGGATCGAAGATGCCCCACTTCGTTTCCACCTGGAACGGGCCGGGCCCGCTCGCCAGATCGGGATAGCCAACGAACCACGACGTGGTGTGGCACGGCATATCGAACTCCGGCACCACGCGGATACCGCGTTCGCGCGCGTAGTCGATCACTTGCCGTATCTGCTCCTGCGTATAGTAGTGGCCGGTAGATCCCTTCTCCGTGAGCAGCGGATAGGTATGGCTCTGGGCCCTGAACCCCTGATCGTCCGACAGATGCCAGTGGAAGACGTTGAGCTTCACGGCCTCCATGCCATCCAGGTTGCGCTCAAGCACAGGCAGAGGCATGAAGTGGCGCGCGGTGTCGATCATGAGGCCGCGCCAGGGGAAGCGCGGCGCGTCATCGATGGTGACAGCCGGCAGCGCGAAACCCTGCGGAGTGACGCTGACAAGCTGGAGCACAGTTTGAAGCCCGCGCAGGACGCCGAGCGGGTTCCGGGCCTTCAGCTCAATGCCGGCAGAGGTGACCTGCAGATGGTACGACTCGTCTTCGCCGACCTGCTGGACCGCCTGGCTCGGACCCTCGGTCGTGATGACGAACTCGACCTTGGGTGCGGCTTTGGCGTGATCGAGCGGCATGCCCGTCTCCGCGGTGAGGCGATCGAGAAACCGGTCGCGTGCGCGGACAAGGCGCGGCTCGGTGTAGCCGGCGAGCTGCACGTCGAAGTTGCCGTCGAGCACGAACTGACCGGTCCCTCGCTCGACGTGAGCGGGCATCGGCATCAGGTTGAGCTCAGAAGGCTGCGCGATAGCGGCGGAGGCGGTTCCAAACACAAGGGCGATAAGAATTGAAGACGCAAAACGATTCATCAACCGGGGCCTTTCCGTTAGGCAGGGTGCCATCATGCAGAGAAACCGTACGAGACAGAGTATCGGATCAAGGCGAGCCCGCAACATTGGACCGCCCTGCGGACCCGCGCCGCAAGAACATCCGTTTCGATCGATCACTTCGCGGGCGGCGCGCAGGTGAAGCTCCCGGCACTCTTGGAATCGCCCGCTCCTATGTATTTTGCCGTCTGCGGATAGGGGCAGAGCGGACGCGACATGGTGACTGCGCCCATCGGAAGATCGCCCGCGGTCTTAACGGCGGTGATCCTGCCCGGA
>Ga0134126_10003527_pt1 | contig 19581 bp, 20 predicted proteins | sample KB31752_FD_96881 | JGI IMG/M metagenome (GOLD analysis project Ga0134126, IMG submission 96881) | Terrestrial soil microbial communities with excess Nitrogen fertilizer from Kellogg Biological Station, Michigan, USA - KB3-175-2 | ecosystem: Environmental > Terrestrial > Soil > Unclassified ...
CATCACCGCCGACGGAGGAGGCTCCAACGGTCACCGCCCCTGGCTGTGGAAATTTGAACTCGCCCGACTGGCCACCGCCACCGGACTGGATATCACCGTCTGCCACTACCCGCCCGGCACGAGTAAATGGAACAAGATAGAACACCGACTCTTCTCCAGGATCACCCATAACTGGCGCGGACGGCCACTCGAAACATATCAGACCATCGTCAACCTGATCGCCAACACTACGACCACCAAAGGCCTGACCGTGCAGTGCGAACTCGATCCCAACCTCTATCCGACCAAAATCAAACTCACCGACGAGGAGAAGAAAACCATACCCCTCGTCCGACACGACTTCCACGGCGACTGGAATTATACTGTCACATCACGGACTGAATAAGTTATTTCATTCCAGCTACGAAGAATACATCGCTCAATTACTGAAGGAAGTGGCTTGATGGCTAAGCGCATGTCATCTACTATCCCGGACCGGCGCCGTCGGGCCAACGGAGAAGGCTCTATCTATCAACGATCGTCAGACGGTCGTTGGGTAGGTAGTGCTTACATCTAAACAACAACCGGCCAGCGCAAGCGCAAGCCCGTCTACGGCGACAGTTTCGACGACGTCCGAAACAAGCTGGACAAGCTGAAAGGCAACTCAGCCAACGGCGTACTCATTGCGGATCACAACACAACCGTAGCGGAGTACCTGGACTACTGGCTTCGCGAAGTCGTGTCCCACAAACGAGCCACCACAGCACGAGGATACGAAAGCGCCGCGCGGCTGCACATCGTACCAGTACTTGGCAAGAAAAGACTCGACAAACTTACCGGAGCCGATGTGGACCGGCACCTCATCGCGGTCTGTCGCCAGAAGTGCCTATGCTGCGTCAACCGGTACGACAAGTACCGCAAAAAGGAGCAACAGTGCTGCTCAGTCGGCAAATGTTGTCAGCGGACACCATCCACCCGACAAATTCAATACATTCACGCTGTCCTACGCAACGCCCTGAGCAACGCCGAACGTGATGAGATCATTACCCGTAATGTTGCCAAGCTCGTGCAGATCCCCGCACCCCGCTACAAGATCGGCAAGGGACTCCCCGTCAGCGACGTCAAGCGCATCCTTGCCGAAGCCCAACGCACTCGGCTCTACGCCCTCTACGTCCTGGCTGCCACCCTCGGCTTCCGCCGTGGCGAACTCCTCGGCCTGCGCTGGTCAGATCTCGATCTCAACCTAGGCACCATCGCCTCGATCAAGACCGTGCAGCGAGTCAAAGGTCGTCTCCTCATGGATGACACCAAGACCGAAGATTCGGACAACACCGTCCCATTACCCAAGATTACAAAACGGGTCTTGATCGAACACCGCGACCGGCAAGCCGCTGAGCGCGCGCTAGCCGGTGACCTGTGGGCCGAGCATGACCTGGTGTTTCCCACAAGCGTGGGTACCCCGATGGAGCCCCGCAGTCTCAACCGGCACTTTGACCGAATCCGGACCCGTGCTGGGTACCCACACGTGCGGCTACATGACTTCCGCCACACCGTGGTGAGCTTGCTCCTCCAACTCAAGGCACCGCCGCACGTCGTTCAGCGGATCGCTCGACACGCCGATCTTGACGTCACCTTGGGCATCTACGCACACACCCGACCTTGACGCCATGCGCGAGGCACTCGACAGCATCGAGTGGGACGACCTGTGAGTAGTCGTTGCTACACCGTTGCTACATTCGGCCAGTTTGTCGATCTTGATTCAACCTGTCTTTCCTGGTCGGGGTGGCGGGATTTGAACCCACGGCCCCTCGCTCCCAAAGCGAGTGCGCTACCAAGCTGCGCCACACCCCGGTGCACCGAACTAGTGCCCAGCGCAGCCTACGCGACCACCACAATCCCGCGTCGGCCACGCTCGGGTCTCATGCCCGCACGGGCAGCAGGTAGGCTTGGGCCGCCCCGCTGCGGCGGGGCATGCGGGCGTAGCTCAATGGTAGAGCCCCAGCCTTCCAAGCTGGCCATGCCGGTTCGATCCCGGTCGCCCGCTCCGCGCATTGCTACTGGTAAGCGGCTTCTGGCTTAGGCACGTTGCGGGACACCCAGTGGCGACACCAGTAGGGCAACTCCCACTGCGATCAGGAGCAGGGCCACGATCTTGGCGACGAGAGGGCCGCGGGGCAGCACCTTTTCGACGAAGATCACCGCCGCTACCGCCGCCATCCAGGCCAGGTTCATCATGCCCAGCAGAACCAAGATGAGCATCAGTGCCCAGCAGCAGCCCAGGCAGTAAATGCCATGAACGACCCCGACTCTGCCCGCGCCAAGGCCGCCGCGGCGAAGTTGAACGGCGTGCTGAGCAACGAACGCCAACGGCGACCGACAATGCCGAAGGCACATCTGTTTCAGTGGTGTGAGCTGATAGCCGCCGGCGAGGACCAACAGTCCACCACCCCAGCGCAGCGCACTCTTACCAGACGGCAGGAGCGGTCCGAGATAAACGAGGGCGGAATAGACCACGAGCCCACTCACCGTCCACACCAGCAGGTAGCCGGCCGCGAACACGACAGTGGCCCCTCTCGACCGACGAGTCCGCCGCACCCAGCGGTCGAAGGTGACGACGACTGGCGAGACCGCCGGGAACATCATTGCGACCATCATGACGACCCAGGTCAGAAGAAACAGGCCAACCATCGGCATGGTGGCAGCTCCAGTCGACGACATCGACGTCATGGAGCGCGCCCCGGTCAGCGGCCCCTGTCGCATGTCCGGCATCGACAGCCACCCAGTCAGCAGCCAGGCCAGCGCCGACAGCCCGAGCAGCGACCCGACCAGCGCCGCCTCCCACCCTCGACAAGCGCGAGCCACACCGGGCGCGGGCGTGGTCATGGCTGGTCGGGACCGCTCCAGTCAAATGGAATGTGCTTACTCGACTGACCGCTTCGCTCCCACGCGAACCGGAAGCCCTCAGCCTGGTCGACAACAGCGATCCCCTGAGTGGCCACGCCACCGGGACCAACCTCGCTGCCCGGCGGATTGTGAACCTGCACCCGCTGACCCGGCAGTGTCGTCGGGCCGGTCAGTGCTTCTCCCCGCGCCTGCACTCGTCCGGGGATCCGGGCACTCCACCATTCAAGATCGTCTGACATCTCGAACTCGATGGGAGCGAACTCGATGCCCCGCATGTCCCCGATGAGCTCGGCGAACCCCGCCGGCCAGCCACCTGCCTGTCCGCTGAAGATAATCTGCAACGCCTCTCGCTGGCGCCCGTCGGCCCGTTCGTCGAAGAAGATCCCCATAGCGGCCTTCGTCTGCCCCGCCCAAATATTCCCGGTAAAGGCACCGAGGGCCAGCACGTTCAGGCCGTCGAGGACAATATCGCCAAACCGCCCCTCCCGGATGTGCCAGACCAACGTTCCCTCACAGTCCCCAAAAGTCGGCGCTTGAGCGAAATAGCACGGGCAGGGAATGTTGCACTTACAGACGTCAAACCAGTCGCCGATCAGCCGCCACTGAGGAACGTCAGCCATAATGCTCTCCTCTCACCAGAATGACCTGACCCTACGCTCCATGAGGCAACCGACGCACTGGTGGAAACTCTTCACCGCGGGCGGGCTGGCAACTCGTCAGACGCGTCATCGACCCTGCGGTAGGCCCGACTCCCCCGCGTGTGCCATTAGCGTGCCATTAAGGGCGGTCAACTACGGTCAACAGCGGACACCTGTGACCGGGCCTGATCACCGCTTGATGCCTCTGGCGGCGCAGGGAGCGCAGCCTTCCAAGCTGGCCATGCCGGTTCGATCCCGGTCGCCCGCTCCGCCTGTTTTGCTGGTAGCGGACTTATCTTCCGTCGATTGTGGACACTTGCCGCCGGGTTGTGGCTGTTTCGTGCCCCCCGCGTGCCCGTCATGGCGGTCACTCACGGTCTGTTGGATGACGAGGTGTTGTTGCGACGAGGGTGTCGAGGCCATCAGCGATGGCGCGGTCGCGTTGGTCGCGGGCGTGGAGGTAAATCAGGGCAACACGGGTTGATCGGTGTCCCATGCGGTCCATGAGCTCGCGCAGGGTGGCTCCGGTTTCTGCGGCTAGCGTATTGCCGGTGTGCCTTAAGTCGTGCAGGTGCAGATGCGCAACACCAGCTTGGCGGCGTGCCTTGTTCCAGATGATGTGGAAGCTGCTCCGTGCTGGGCGCTGGCAGCGCGTCACCCCTCGGGCCGAGGCCAGCGCGCGGGTGACCTCATCGAATCCTCGGGTTTCTGGCCGGGGAGCAGCCGTACCCGCACCAGATCCCACGACGCGCCCAACCGCACTCCCACCACTTTGGGCAGCATAGCCGCTGTTGGCGACTGACGATCTTCGCGCCCTTCGATTGCGCGTTTTCAATGACATGCCGCACTGCGTCGGCTTCATTTTGATGAAGTGAGGCAAGCTGCCGATTTTGCTCCGTTTCAGCTGAGATCCGTCCGAAGGTAGCCCTTTGAAGCTTAATCTCGGCGCCGACCTCGGCGATAAAAACGCTTGATCGCGTCGATATTACCATTGAGTTCGCCAATTCGCGAAGCCAGACCTGGGGGTGTTTTATAATGGTACTCAAATTCGCTCCAACCGATCAGGAAGCTGATCGCGCCGCAAAGACCACGAATCGGAGCTAGTACACTAAGCGCACCGTTTGATGACCATAACCGCTGAAGAAGTGCAAGCAACACCACTGGTCCACGTTCAACCGTGTTGAACCATCATCCCGCCCCATGACTACCAGCAAGAACAGCGTTCAACAGTGTTGAACAGCAGACCTGATCCGGTTCGGGATGAAGACGTCGGACGCCGATACCTGCTGAGAATCTAACTTCCTGGACTGTTGCACCTGCCCGGTCCAGCGCAGACGCATTTTTTTCGGGTCCAGAAAGATATTTTGTGTTGGTATCAGCCCGAGCGGCCAATTGGCCCGAGCACTCTGGTGGGGGTGTCGTCATGTTGGGACGGCGAATCGCTGCACCGTGTGGAGCACTTGGGCGGCGCCGTCCTCGGTGGCCAGCTGGGTGGCGAGTGTTGGTGCGCGGTGGTGCAAGGCGGGTTCGTTTACCGCGTGTCTGAGGGCTGCTGCGAGGTGGCCGGCTGATAGTTCCCGCAGGGGAATCGGTGTGTCGGCTACGCCCAGGGCGGTCAGTCTTGCTGCCCAGAAGGGTGTATCAAACTGTCGAGCGGGGTGAGCAGCTGGCATGCGCCAGGATCCGGAGCATACAGGTCGGTCGCGCAGGCAGTTCCTCCGCGACACGGCGTTAGCGGGTGTGGCGACCATGTCCGGGTTGGTGGGCGTATCAGCATCGGCTGAGGCAGCACCGTCTGGTTCGCGAGTGGCCGTACTCGGTGGCGGGGTGGCTGGACTGTCCGCGGCGCTCGAATTGGCCGAGCGGAACTTCCGGGTACGGTCTATGAGCGCAAGGCGCTGGGCGGGAAGGCGCGGAGTATCCCGGTGCCGCAGAGTGCGACTGGTGGGCGTCGACCGGTGTCTGGCGAGCATGGATTTCGGGTTTTCCTGGTTTTTATTGGAACCTTGGTGAGACCACGCGCCGCATCCCATTCGCGGAAATCAACAAGGCACCTGGGGTAACCTGGTCCAGACAAGCGCATACCGGCTCTCCCGTTCGGGAGGCCCCGACTTAACGGCTCCCTTACCGTTCTCGGCTTCGCCTAATCCGGTGCCCTATACGCCGGAAAGTTTAGTTGAGACTATCGCGGCGGGACTGCGTGAAGCTTTCCGGCTGCCCGCACAGGAGGCTGTTTACTTCGCACGCAGCATCCTTGTGTACGTGACGAGCTGCGACGAGCGTCGATTCGGTCAGTGGGAGCATGTCACCTGGAGTGACTTTATTCGTGCTGACACAATGTCACAGGAGTACCGTCGGCTGTTTGCATACGGCGCTACCCAGAATCTGGTGGCCACCAAGGCGCGGGAGGCAAGCGCACATACTGTCGGGTTGGTCGGTGAGGCCATTATATGGAGTTCCCTGGGCCGAGGCAATGAGCCTGGGGGCAGTGTGGACCGGTTGCTCAATGGCTCCACCAGTGAGCGTTTAATCGATCCGTGGGTAGCACATTTGCGCGCCCTCGGGGTTGAGTTCTGCGTAGGTCAAAAAGTCGAGCGACTTCACATGGCGAAGGATAGGATATCCGCGGTTACGGTACGCGATCCCTCAGGACAAACGCGGGCCATTGCCGCGGATTGGTTCGTGTCGGCGATCCTGGTCGAACGTTTTGTGCAGCTGCTTAGTCCCGAAGTGCTTGCCGCAGACCCTAGCCTGCGAAGGACACGCCAACTTCGTACCGAGTGGATGAACGGATTGATGTTCTATCTACGGCGCAGGCTGCCGTTGACGCCAGGACATGTCAATTGTATCGATTCACCGTGGGCGCTTACCCCAATCAGTCAGGCTCAGTTCTGGCGGCGCGACTTCCGCGACTACGGCGATGGCGCCGTCCTGGACTGCTTCTCGACGATAATCTCGGATTGGAACACTGCCGGCAGCGTCAACAATAAGCCCGCCAAGAATTGCGCCCCCGACGAGATCGCCCGAGAGGTCTGGGCGCAGATCAAGGCGCACCTCAACGATACCGGTGCCAATACGCTGACCGACGATCTGCTCCATTCGTGGTTTCTTGACCCGGCGATCACCGGGTCCGGCACTCCCACCGTGGCCAACGACGAGCCACTGTTCATCCAGAACGCAGGCTCATGGGCCAACAGACCCAAATCGGCTATAGCTATCCGGAATCTGTTCCTTGCCGGCGACTGGGTACGTACCAACATCAACCTCGCGACGATGGAAGGAGCGAACGAGGGAGCTCGCCAGGCCGTCAATGCCCTCCTCGACGCCGCTGGCTCGACCGCTTCCCACTGTAGCTTGCGCGGGCTATTCCGGCCGCCTGAATTTGAACAACTCAAGTCGGTGATCGCGCCCGTTACCGTCAGCAACAGCCCAACCTCTTTGATAACGAGGATCCCTTACCGTAGGAGGATCCTCGACGAGCATAGGATTCACTTTCCCTGAAGGAACACAGAGGGAACAAACTCGCCAACAATCTCCAGCATCAGGCCGTCCTGCCTGACACATACGCCCAGATGACGGCAAACACAGCAACGTTGCTCGGTATTGCCCAACGACTGGAAGCGGGCTTCACACCGCGGTCAGCAGAAGGCCCGGCTGCTCGGCACACGCCGTCATCCACTGTTGTCCTGCTCGTCGGCCTGCCCCACGCTACACACCGAGATATACCAACGATACGGACCGTCTCGGGCCTCACCAACACCCAGTCAGCAAGAAGTCAGTACACGGCGTAGCTCAACCCGTCACAGCAGCGGAGCGAAGATCCCCATCCGCCACCGCCACGGTCATCGAGAGCCTTCTTCGACCAGCTGCGCCGGCCGCGCTAACTCCAACGTCTCGATCTCATCGAGCGGTTGACGACGCAACACCAGCACCGCAATATCATCAGCAGGTGGGTCGTCGCCAACGAGCCGGCCCATGATGCGGGTACACACCGACTCCACCGGGCCAGCCACCACCGCCGCGCATAAGTCTTTAAGACCAACGTCCAACGAAATCCCGCGCCGCTCCACCAACCCATCGGTATAAAAGCACAACAACGCACCTTCCGGCACGGTGATCGTCGTCGACCGGCGGGGCCGTCCATTGGACACGCCCACCGGAGGATCATTGAGCACATCAACGATGCTCGCGTGCCCACCAGCAAGGGCCAGCACCGGCGGAAGATGGCCCGCCGACGACACATGCAGGCGCTCAAATGAGGGCTCCAGCATCGCCAACTGCGCCGTAGCCATCATCCGCGGTCGGTCAAAATGCTGAACCTGCTGGTTGAGCCTAGTGAGGGCCTCGGCGGGATCACTGCTGAAAAAGGCATGGGCGCGCAGCGTGGTGCGCAGCCGCGCCATTTCCTCCGCAGCAGCAAACCCGCCCCCCACCACATCGCCCACCACGACACACAACCCACCAGAGGGAAGGACGAACACGTCATACCAATCGCCGCTCACCCCACCGCGCTCGGCCGGCACGTAGCGAGCGGCCATTTTCAGCCCAGGCACCACCGGCAGTCGCGCGGGCAGCAGGCTGCGCTGCAGCAGCCCTGCTGCGGTTTGTTGTGCCTGGGCCTGGCGAGCTTTGATCGCGGACGCGACCCGATCGGCCACAATCTCCAGCAACCGGACATCATCCGCGGTGAACTGGCGGGCACCGAGTGTGCCCACGTGCAGCACACCAATCACGCTGCCGGTGGCCAGCAGCGGTACCCCCAGCAGCGAGCGAATCCCGTGTTCCCACAGGATCGGATTCAGCACCGTGGTGTGATCAACCTGCGGAAGGATCACCGGTTGCTTCCCCGCCGCGACGCGACCGGCAAAGCCCCGCCCCAACGGGATCCGAACCCCTTGGCGAACTTCTGCCTCAATCCCCCTCGCAGCCGTCGCCACCAGCTGCTCAGCAGCAGCGTCCAGCAACAGCACCGCGACGGTATCGACCTGCAGTAGCGACTGCACCCGCTCCAGCAGCGCAGCCAATAGATCCTCAACGTTCAGATGCGCCAGCGCGGCATCGGTCACCCACTCGATCCGACGCAATCGCTCGTCAGCGCCTTGCATACTGCCCGCCTAACCCGGACTGAACATGATCAGCCAGCGTAGGGCACCCACACCATCCCAGCCACTCCACCTTCCCCCACGCCCTACCTATTGGCCCTGGTGGAGAGTCGGGAAACACCTGATACCGAATCAGGTGTTTGCAGCAGACAGACGGCCAGCCAGAGGCCACGACTGAAGAGCCTCCTGATCTACATCAGTTGGTACATCAACGGCTATGGACACCCTGGGGCGGGAACTCCAAGGTAAGGCACGCCAACGGACAAATTGCACACGTGGCGAAAGGCTGTCGCTTCTGAGCACAAATCGAATGGTCAAATGGTCAGCAGCCACGTTCCCTCGGCCGCTCAGTATCGATGTCGTGGTGCCGGTCACAAGGGCGCCTACGGCGTCGCGATGCGATGGCGCAAGCCGCCCTTGCCCCCGTCACCACGACGAGCGCCGCGGCCAGGACCAGGGAACGGGGCAGGAGCAGGGTCGAACTCGACAAACGAACGAACAGGAAGCCCGTGCCCTCCACGTGCCACACAGGGCAGACAATCACAATCTTTCACGGCTACTCACAGTCAGTCGAAACCCGCTGCTCAACGGCGGTGTCCTGGGCAGGTCATGTAGTTCCCAAGCTTTAGACGTGTGCTGGGTTTATGCATAAACCTCATAGCAACACTTCTGCCGAGAGCAGCTCCTCTGCTTGTGCTGCTCATCGCGCTGACCAACCTTTCTCGTGGCCGTGCCATAGCACCAGACGAACGTCGGCACCCGAATTGACACTCCGCGGTGATGGTTATTGGTGACGGCGGTCCCCTTTTTCGTCGGTATGACTTGGCAACCGCCAACACCTACCACTCAGGCAGGCCTCGAGCAGGGGACCGCCACCTCAACTTCTACGGCAGCGGGACAACCTTCCTAGCAGTAGGCGTCCGTCACGAACACGCCGCGCCGATGTCGTGTGCGCGGCCGGTCTTGGTGAGGTCAGGACTGGACGATTTTCGCGGTGCCGTGTAGCTCGATGACCCGGTAGGTCTGCAACGGTCCGGTGACCAGTTTCGGTCCGGCGATAGTCGTGTGGTTAGTCGTCTCAATCGCCGCCGTGTCAAACTGGCTCTCTCTTTTCTGGCCGAGGTTGATAGCGGGCACGAGAAGCGTCAACGTGACCGTTTGGGCGTCGGGTATATTCTCCAGAGTAACCGTCATTTCTGTGCCGAGGTCCGTGGCGCGGGTCCGTATCTGCTCGCCCGAAAAGTCGAACTTTCGCCCGGCGTCGCGGAAGCTGAAACGTGCAGACCCATCGATGCTAGTCGTCGAGTAGGTCAGCTCGATGTCGTCGCGGCTCAGTTCGTAGCGGTTGGGCTCTTTAAGATCTGTCATGACATCCCCCATCTTGTCGGTCCAGTCTTGGCGGTTGTGAAGGTCCTCGACAGGTAGGCTTTGGCTTTTACGACCTAGTAGAGCCGCCGAAGGGCGACGCTGATACATGCGAATAGGTTCGTGGCCTGACGTCAGAGCGAATGGGACTGTCGTATCGATGGACAGCAACATCAAGCACGCTTGACCGGCGATGTTGCCTCGGAGCAGCGCGTGGCGGACTACGCAGGCCCACCGGACGCCACACAACTCCCTGAGCACTAGATCGTTAACGGCCCAAGACCATCCCGGTGGACCGGGCCAAAACCTACCTCCTTGACCGATCGCGTGCCCCCCGCGTGCCCGTTCTCAGGTTCACCAGCGGTTCCCATCGCCTGCTCCACCGCATCTACCAACCGACACGGCGGCTTCTCTCGATCTTGAGAACGGTTACCGTCACGGTCCAATTACCCGAAGGGAGCTGCATTGTCGATGAGGAAACGCCAGGATCCATCCTCCTCTTGGCGAAAAACAACCGCAGCGCGAAGTCTCAACGTATCCGTGGCGCCGCCAGAACTGGTCTTCCGTAGGGTGTGCTCAACGGTGTTCAGGGCAATATCCCCGACGCGATGATGACTGACTAGCTTGATTTCCCACCGCCATCCTGCCTCTAGAAACCCCAGCAAACGTTTCGCGAATTCTGTCAGAACCGGTAATCACCTGATTGGGACCTAAAGATACTACCGCTTCGGACTCGAATAGGTTGACCAATCCGTCAAGATCGCCCACATTGAATGCATCCTGGCATACCCTAGGAGCTTCGTCTGGACGTTCGATCCGAACGACCTCCGACCCCGTCTTCTGCGTCATCACCCCTCCATACCCTCACAGCGCCACTGCACCGATCCGCAGCTCAGCCCACCTGGGTGGGCCGCGACACCGTCAACCGGGCGTAGGCCAGCACAGGCATCCACCTGTGAGGAGCCGCCGGTCGCGGCGCTGATACACGATCAATGACTCAATCACCCATCGGTATGACAGCCTGCACAGACCCACAGCCCACCATTACCTGATCATCAGCGCGGAGCCAGCAAAACCAATATGACTAGTCGGCGTGCTGTTGGCGTGCTATTAGCCGCGGTAAACCACGGTCAATAGCGGGTAACCGTGACTCGGCCTGACCGCAGACCGAGGCCTCTGACGACGCAGTGGGCGCAGCCTTCCAAGCTGGCCATGCCGGTTCGATCCCGGTCGCCCGCTCCACAGACTAAGGCCCAGGTCAGACGTGCTGTCCCCTGATCCGGGCCTAGCTGTGAGACACAGATGGTCGGCGGTCGCCGGCGGCCTTGTGATTCTCCGTAGCCGCGCAGGTCGGGGCACACCACCGTGTACCCGGCGGTGAGCAGTTGCGGCGCCACTCGGTGCCAGGTCGTCGACGTACGCGGACCATGCAGCAACAAAACCGGCGGATCGCCGGAGCCGCCGTGCCGTACGCGCAGAACTACATTTCCGACATCTACCCGCTCGTCCAAGAATCCCTCGAACACGCCGACCACCCTGGCATCGAAGTCCGCCCGCCCGCTCATGGTGGCGATCCGACGGGTCGATCCGCACCTTGCGCGGCCAGGGGTCGTGGAGGCGCGTTGTGGGATGCGGTTCCGCCCGCAGCCGAACATGTTCGGCCTCGGACTGCTGTGCGTGCTGCCCACGGTCGAGCCGGGCGGTGTTGCCCAGCATGCCTGGCCGCCCCCGCGAGCAGGAGCACGCCGAGACCGACGCGGCAGTAGTCGTCGGTCTGATCGCACCCTGGGCCGCCGATAAGGCAAACCTCGGCGGGCGCCGAGAACGCCGGGGGCTTGTTCCGGAGTGCTAGCCACCCAGCGGACACCATCGGATCGGTCGCGGCCAGGGCATGGTTTGTCGGCGGTGGTGCTCGCGGGGGTGGTCTCTGGGGTGGATAGTCGGGCCTGCCAGGAACCGGCTCAGCGGTAGCGGCCAGCCGATTCCTGCGGGCCGACAGAGCGAGTCAGTCTCGGCGAACTGGGTTCCTGCCGACCCTGATCTCGCGATGGGTCCTGCGCCCATCGCCGTCGGTGTCTGCCCGCAGGGGTTCGCCCGGCGAATGGGATGGAAGGTGAGGCAGCACGAGGAGAGGATGTCCAGGTCGGCCGATGAGCGGCCGACCTGGACATCGGGATCAGGTAAGGTCGAACCGATCGAGGTTCATGACCTTGTCCCACGCAGCCACGAAGTCACCCACGAACTTCTCCTTCGAGTCGTCACAGGCATAAACCTCAGAGATGGCTCGCAGCTGGGAGTTCGAACCGAAGACGAGGTCAACGGCGGTGGCGGTCCACTTGGGCTCGCCCGTGGCGCGATCGCGACCCTCGTACACGTTCTCAGCCGAGGCGGACGGCTTCCACTCCGTGCTCATGTCGAGCAGGTTCACGAAGAAGTCGTTGGTCAACGTCTCGGGCCGGTCGGTGAAGACGCCGTGTTCGGATTGGCCGAAGTTGGCGTTGAGCGCACGCATACCGCCGATGAGAACGGTCATCTCGGGAGCGGTCAGCGTCAACAGGTTGGCCCTGTCCACCACCAGGGTCTCTGGCGACAGCTTCTCTCCGGCCCGGAGATAGTTGCGGAACCCATCGGCGGTCGGTTCGAGCACCGCGAACGACTCCACGTCGGTCTGCTCCTGCGAGGCGTCCGTGCGCCCGGGCACGAACGGGACCGTGACGTCGTACCCGGCGTTGCGCGCCGCTTGCTCGACCGCCGCGCACCCGCCCAGAACGATCAGGTCAGCGATCGAAACCCTTGTTCCGCCGGACTGCGAGCTGTTGAAGTCCTGCTGGATCTGCTGGAGGGCCTGGAGCACCTTGGCCAGTTCGGTCGGGTCGTTGACCTCCCAGTCGCGTTGCGGCGCGAGGCGGATGCGCGCCCCGTTGGCTCCGCCTCGCTTGTCGGTGCCACGGAAGCTGGCCGCCGACGCCCAAGCCGTCGTGACCAGTTGCGAGATGGACAGCCCTGAGTCGAGGATCTTGCCCTTGAGAGCGGCTATGTCCTGCTCCCCGATCAGCTCGTGATCGACCTTGGGGACGGGGTCCTGCCACACCTGCGGCTCCGCAACCCACGGCCCGAGCAGGCGCGAGACGGGTCCCATGTCGCGGTGGATCAGCTTGTACCACGCCCGGGCGAACGCGTCGGCAAGCTGGTCCGGATTCTCCCAAAAGCGCTTCGTGATCGGTCCGTAGATCGGATCCAGCTTCAGCGCCAGGTCCGTCGTCAGCATCATGGGGGCGTTCCGCTTCCCCGGAGTATGAGCATCGGGCACGGTGCCCTGCGCCTCGGGATTCTTCGGAGTCCACTGCTTCGCACCGGCGGGGCTTTCCGTGAGCTCCCAGTCGTACTTGTAAAGGTTGTCGAGGAACCCGTTGTCCCACTTCGTCGGCTCGTTGGTCCAGGCGCCCTCAAGTCCGCTGGTGAGCGCGTCGGCGCCCTTGCCGCTGCCGCAGGTGTTCCTCCAGCCGAGGCCCTGCTGCTCGATGGGGGCACCCTCGGGTTCCGGACCGACGCAGTCCGGACTGACTGCGCCATGACATTTGCCGAACGTGTGGCCGCCGACGATGAGCGCCGCCGTCTCCTCGTCGTTCATCGCCATCCGGCGGAAGGTCTCCCGAATGTCCTTGGCGGCGGCCAGCGGATCCGGGTTACCGTTGGGCCCCTCTGGGTTGACGTAGATCAGACCCATCTGCACGGCGCCCAGAGGACCGGAGAGCTCCCTGTCGCCGCTGTAGCGCTCATCGCCGAGCCAGGTGTCCTCGGGGCCCCAGAAGATCTCCTCGGGCTCCCAGATGTCCTCTCGCCCGAAACCGAAGCCGAACGTCTTGAACCCCATCGATTCCATAGCACAGTTGCCGGTGAAGATGATCAGGTCGCCCCAGGAGAGCTTCCGGCCATACTTCTGCTTGATCGGCCAGAGCAACCGGCGCGCCTTATCGAGGCTAGCGTTGTCGGGCCAGCTGTTGAGGGGGGCAAAGCGCTGAGCGCCGGAGCCGCCACCGCCCCGCCCATCGGCGATGCGGTACGTCCCGGCGGCATGCCAGCTCATCCGGATGAACAGCGGCCCGTAATGGCCCCAGTCGGCCGGCCACCAGTCCTGCGATGTTGTCATCATCTCGACGACGTCGCGCCTCAGCGCGTCGACGTCGAGGGTCTCAAACTCTTTTGCGTAGTTGAAGTCCTCGCCCAACGGATTAGACAAGGGCGAGTGCTGGTGGAGAACCTGCAGGTTCGGCTGATTCGGCCACCAGTCCCGGTTCGTCCTCGGCCGATGCGGCTTGGGAGTGGGAGATGAGATTACTGGGTTTTCGCTTTCGCTGCCGCGGTCAGACACGTCGGTCCTTCTCCTGTCTCGCTGTTTCCCTCTGATGACTGGTTGTTCTTGACGTTGGTTGCTGGCGGATCCAAGGCTGTCTTGCTCTGCTGGTGTCGAGCGCTGCGGGTCTGCGATCAGCCGCCGGACGCGGCAGAACCTGCCGCGACACACTCGGGACATCGGCCCCAGTAGATGACCTCGGCCTCGTCGATCTCGTAGCCCGAGTCGTCGGCGGCCGTCAGGCAGGGGGTGTAGCCGACCGCGCAGTCGACATCGGCGATGGCACCGCACGACCGACACACGACGTGGTGGTGGTTGTCCCCGACCCTCGACTCGTAGCGTGTCACGGAGCCCGGCGGCTGGATGCGCCGCACCAGACCCGCGGCAGTCAGCGCGCGCAGCACGTCATAGACGGCCTGGTGGGACACCTCCCCGAGATCCTCACGCACGGCACCGATGATCGAGTCCGTATCGGCGTGCGGATGGTCGTGCACCGCGGACAGCACCGCTACCCGAGGGCGCGTCACACGCAGCGCAACCCCGCGCAACATGCGTTCGAAGTCGGAAGTCGTTGGCACCCTCCGAAGCCTGCCGCAGTTTCTTGAATCAATCAAGAATCAGATATCGGCCCTCGACCTCATGTTCGGCCGGGGAGAGCACGCAGCGTGGCCGGCCTGGCTGGGCGAAGGCATCGAGTTCCCGATGCTTCGGGTCCGGGCGAGGCTTTAACAGGTTCCTCCGCCTGACCTCGCTCCGGGACGGCGTCCGGGATGTGCAGGGATACGGGGGAGTCACCAGGCGGGCTGTTGACTTCTGTCGGCGCCGGTGCAACGTGGTCACCAAGCGGCACGCCGACCATGGCTTCCGTGTTCACCGCCGTGGCCGGCGGCCATCTCAGCCATCGAGTTCATTTGGATTACGTTTGAAACCAATTCCCGAGGCTCTTCGAAATAGTCCATCGCAATGATTCCGACACGTCCTGGTGGAGATTTCGCAAGATAGTCGTTGAGACGTGGATTTATCGCCTTGGAGTAGGCCCGTGCATTCATGTGCACGGCACTGGCAAAAGTAATGTATAGATCTTTAGGGCTACGGCGCCTCGCTTCTTCGATATGTGTTATCATGAAGTTGTACTTATCGCCTTCCCCAGGGTCCCACCAATGGTCTTCGACAGCATAGACCGGATTCGCGGCACCCCTGAAGCGCATATTCTCCGGCCAATAAGTGAGATCGAATCCAACGTCCGGGCTTGCTTCGAATCTGCGTAGCAAGATGATCTTTCCGCGGACTTCCCCGAGAGTCGTCCTCGCCGTAAGATTCGTGTTCGCGGAACCATCACCAGGGAGAGGAGATGGGAGATTATAAAACAGTGACGGATCCTCCACATACTCCCAGGTTCTCGCCTTGAAAGCGTCTTCGAACGAGTTGGACCGAACCACCCAGCTCATCGGATCCCCCCTGGACTTTCCGAACACCCTGGAGGGGGCAAACCTGCCCAGGAGGCTGTCGCAGCGGCCCTCGTCTTTGATCGACATCAAAATAGTCTCGGAAGGGTGCTGCTCGAGGAAGGTGGAGCAAACGGACAGAACATCTGCATAGCATTTACCCATATGTACAACATCGTGATGGACAAAAAGGTTGTCCTGATAGTGCGATAATCTGATGTCGAGGAAACGTATCCCCGCGTTAAGCTGGTCAGACAAATCCAGACCTTGGGTCTTGGTAAATCCAAGAATGCCGCCGATGCTACAAGAATTATGTGTGCCAGGGATGCTCAATGATGTCACGAGAGCATTATCGGCAATGTCACGCATCCATGAGTTATGAAGATCAAGCCCGTCCATCGCTCCCTCCAGTGGTTCGCATCCGGCACCGCCGCCCTGGGCGGCGCGGACTCACGGCGTCAGCTAGGCCGCGGACAGCAAGTTGGCCGTGCTCTGGTTGTTCGGTTCTCGCGGGTCGGCAGATCGAGCGGGTTTGCTAGATGGCGACGATACGCCGTGGTTGACCCCACAGCTGCCGCGTTGATCATTGCGCCCTTCCGCGATGCCCCGGCGACGGGTATCCGGGCAGGTCCACGTCGTAAGACGGCTGACGGCGTCACCCTCCGCTAGCCGGCTACGTCAACGCCGACCCGGATCAGGGTATTTCCTGGTGATAGACATGCCGCCCGCAGATGATCGGTCGGAAGCCGCTAGGCAGTCAACGTCATTGACCACGACCGGCTCAAGGCAGCCGCAGCCGCGCGCTGTTGACGACCGCAGGTGCAACCGTGTCCGTCCAGCGGCGGGAGCGCTGACCGTTCGCCGACCCACCGCGTAGCCGATGCGGTCTCGCGGGTGGGTCCCTGGAACATCCTCGATCGAGTGTGATGTAGGGCTCAACGGTTCGCGGCACACCACGTCCACGTGCCATACCGTGCTGCGCGAGCAGCCACATACGGATCAGCGTTGAGCTGGGCACCACGATCAGCCGCCAGCTGCATCAAATCCTCGGGCCGATCAACCGGAGGCGCACAATTCCCCGGGTCACGTCACTGGGCGCCGATCGGCGCCCAGTGAGCCCCGTTTGCGGTCGGCCGAATACGCGCCGACGAGCCACGTCCATGATGCTGTGCCGCGCCGCTGGGGCTACCCGGACGCCGCGCTCAATCCCTGCCCGTGGGCCGGCGATCGACTGTGGAGCAGACCCACGGGCGGTAAAGCGCTTCGCGTGCTCTATCGAACACGGGGATTACTAGTACAATTGGCCCCGGAGCGCACCATCTTTGTGCGCGGTTGTGTGGACCGCGAAATAGTAATCGGACGGATTGTTAATGACTTCCAGAATCTTCCCGCGTGGGCTATGCACGCAGCCCGATGTCTCGTGGCGCTTCCCGTCGAAGTGCTGCTCGTTGAAGAAATCGAACCAATGCGGGCCGTCGTGGCCCCGAGGGGCGGCGTGGACATGGAATGCGGTCACGACACCGTCGAGGTGGTGCCACGTGAGGAAGTAACAGGCCGTCTCTCTTGCTGGGTCGAGATCGAGTCGAGCCATGCCCCACCCGTTATGGTCTCCGCCATCTTTCAGTTCATCACCCGTCAAGAAGACGGCGAAGTGGCGATAGCCGTCTTGGTGCACTGGGTCAGAGTCCTGCGCCGCAGCCGAAGCTGGCGGAGCGAGCACCAGGATCGACGAGGCGAAGGCCAGGCAGGTTCCCGCCCATCCCGCATTCCGGATGCTTACGCGAGGCTGCATCGGGGCCCCTTTCTTGTCGTTGTGGGCCATCCCCGAATTCACTTCTGCAGGGTTAGGCCAGGTGAGCCGACTCCAGTCGCGTCACGTTCTGGCCACCGCCACGGACGCGCGCATGAGAACGGCGGGAACCAAGAACTGTGGATGCTACTGTTCCCCCGACCTGCCTCTAGGCTAGCCCAACCACGTTTCAGTGGGAGTGGGCATTTCACACCCGCAAATGATTAATTTCACACACGTTGACCGGGTGTTCGTCGACGTACCGCTGGCTGGCCGGGCTCGGGCGGGTGATCTGGTGGTTTGGCCAGTCGCGAGCAGCGGTCCCCGGACAACGCATCTTGCTGTCGGCCGCGACCACCATGATCGCGGGTCGCTTCAACTCATCGGGCTCGATCACCCAGAGTGGCAACCGTGGAGATCAAGAAATCTTGACACGGGGTTGCGCCACCTGCACATCGGGAGCGACCGTAGGTGCAGAGACCAACAGTGCGCAGTGGACATCACAACGTTATAAGGCGCCTCCGAGCCATCTACCGATGAGCCATCTATCGATGAGGCGCCGTCCCAAGGGGGGCGGGGGCCGTGGGTCGCAACGACCGCACGGCCCCCGACTTTAATGTCCGGGGGATTAACCGGTCGGGCAGGCCCATTCGGCGAGCGCACGTGGCAGGTAGTCGCCTCGCTCGTACCCCAGACCGCGGCCGGTCTCCTCGAGTGCGTGCGCCGGGCCCTTGCGCTGGCTAGCGATCGTCGGCTGGGCGGCATCCGCCGGCCAGGCGGGCGTACCCGCATCGCGAATCTCCCGGCACAGCTGCTCGAAGATTGGTGTGGCTGACATCATTGCGGTCCTTCCCTTGTCCAGGCGAGGGTCGTGACCAGCTGGCCCCGTGTCAACACCTGATCATCCACCCGTGGCAGGCGAGACGGTGAGCGGTGCACTGGACGCGATCAACGGTCACTCCGGGCACACTGGTGTGCGGCCGGAAATGCTGCGCGGGCGCGGGTAATCTCGGCACTGACCAGGTCCGGTCGAAGGAGGAGGTCGTCGTGGGCACGCTGATATCGGTGGTGATCCTTGTGCTGCTGATCGGTGGTGGCGCCGCGTACTACTTCCGCTCCCGGCAAGCCGCCGAGCAGCGTGGTCTCGAAGACGCCAAGGCGGAAGCCCGCCGCTGGGTGGAGCGGCTCGGCGGGCAGGTGCTCAATCTGATCGGCACCGACGAGCCGTCCAAGCAGGCGCTGGCCGACGCGGGAGAGCGCTACACGGCTGCCGGCTCCCAGCTGGATTCTGCGCGAACTGCGGCGCAGAGCCGTCTGGCGACCCAGACGGCGCTAGAGGGGCTTTACTACGTGCGGGCAGCTCGAGTCGCGATGGGGATGGACCCGGGTCCGGAGCTACCGGCGGTACCCGGCCAGGGCGGCGCGGGTGCGGTCTCCGAGGACCGTGATGTCAACGTTGACGGTCACGAATACGCGGCCTCACCGCGTCCCAGCGATCGCACACCACACTATTACCCAGGCGGCCGGGTAGCTGGACGACCAGTGCCGCAGGGCTGGTACAGCGAACCTTGGTGGAAACCGGCACTGGTTGGTGGCGCCTGGGGCTTGGGCTCGGCGCTGCTGTTCAGCTCATTGTTCTCGGGGATGGGCGGGATCGCGTCGGCGCAGGCATGGGAACAGGGCTATGACGGTGGGCAAACCGACGCCTTCGGCGGGGATTGGGGCGGCGACAACAGCAACTACAGCGACAACAGCAACGCGGACTACAGCGGTGGCGACTACAGCAACGCGGACTACGGCGGCGACTGGGGCAGCGGCGATTTCGGCGGTGGCGACTGGGGTGGTGGCGACTGGGGCAGCGGCGATTTCGGCGGTGGTGACTTCTAAAGCGACTATTCCTCAGATCGCGATCGCCATTTAGTCCCTCACCCGCGGCAAACATTCAGCCCTGATGGTCAGCGCATGACGTTGTCGCCGGTCGGCCTGTGGGCGTCCGGTGGTGGTC
>Ga0134126_10003528_pt1 | contig 19577 bp, 24 predicted proteins | sample KB31752_FD_96881 | JGI IMG/M metagenome (GOLD analysis project Ga0134126, IMG submission 96881) | Terrestrial soil microbial communities with excess Nitrogen fertilizer from Kellogg Biological Station, Michigan, USA - KB3-175-2 | ecosystem: Environmental > Terrestrial > Soil > Unclassified ...
CGGGGGTTCAGGCCGCGGAAGTCCCGGATGCGCGGGATCGCGATCGAGATCAGGCGGTCGAGGAACTCGTAGCCGCGCTCGCCGCGCAGCGTCACGGCGACGCCGACGGGCATGCCCTCGCGGAGTTTGAAGGCCGCGATCGACTTGCGGGCGCGCCGCACGCTCGGCTGCTGGCCGGCGATCGTGGCGAGCTGCTCAGTCGCCGCTTTGAGCATTTTCGAGTCCTGCTTGGCGAGGCCGACGCCCATGTTGACCGTGACCTTCTGGAGCTTGGGGGCCTGCATCACCGAGGAGTAGCCGAAGCGTGAGATCAGCGCGGGGCGGATCTCCTCCAGGTAGCGGACCTTCAGGCGTGCGGGGGGTGCTGTCTCGGTGGCTGCCATCTGCTCAGTCCTCGAGCCTCGCGCCCGTGGTGCGGGCGACGCGGTGGCGGTGCCCGTCCTCGCGCTCGATGCCGATGCGCGTCCGCTTGCCTTTGCCGTCGAGCACCATCACGTTGGAGACGTGGATCGGGCCCTCACGCTCGATCACGCCGCCGAGCGCGGCTTCGCTCTGCGCGCCGGGGACCTGCTGGGGGCGCGTGTGGCGCTTGACCATGTTCAGTCCCTCGACGAACACGCGGCGGCTCTTGGTGTCCACGCGCAGGACGCGGCCGCTCTTGCCCCGGTCCTTGCCCGAGATCACCTCGACGCGGTCGCCGGTGCGGACCTTCATCGGCACTCGCTTCACGGCCTTGGCCATCAGAGGACCTCCGGCGCCAGCGAGACGATCTTCATGAAGTTGCGCTCGCGCAGTTCGCGCGCGACGGGGCCGAACACGCGCGTCCCGCGCGGGTTGTTCTGCTCGTCGATGATCACGGCGGCGTTCTCGTCGAAGGCGATGTAGGTGCCGTCGTCGCGGCCGATCGGCTTCTTGGTGCGGACCACGACAGCGGTCACCACGTCGCCCTTTTTGACGGCCCCCTGCGGGTTCGCCTGCTTGACGGTGGCGGTGATCACGTCGCCCACGAACGCGTAACGGCGGCGGGAGCCACCCTTGACGCGGATGCAGAGGATTTCGCGCGCGCCCGAGTTGTCGGCGACGCGCAGGCGGGTCTCGTTCTGGATCATCTGGCGCGCTCCAGGACGTCGACGAGGGCCCAGCGCTTGGTCCGCGAGAGCGGGCGGCTCTCGATCACGCGCACGACGTCGCCCTCGTGGGCCTCGTTGTTCTCGTCGTGGACGTGCACCGTGCTCGAGCTGCGCACGATCTTCTCGTAGCGCCGGTGGCGCCGCGCGATGTCGATGCGAACCGTGATCGTCTTCTCGGCCTTGTCGGAGACGACGATGCCCTGGCGCACCCGGCGCGCCCCTTCGACGGGGGCGTGGACGGGCGCGAGCGGCTCAGGCGCGGGCCTGCCGGCACGGCGCTCCGCCGCTTTGGTGCGTTCGGCGGCACGGCGCGCGCGGCGGCGCGCGGCCTTCGCCCGGCGTACCTCGACGCGCTCGGCGTGACGCTCCTCGGGGCTGCGCTGCGGTTTGGTCTCGGTGTGAAGCGAGCGCGCGCGGCGGCGGCGCTCCTTCGGGGAGAGCTGCTCGGCGGGCTCGGCCGCCGCGGCGGGCTCGGCCGCGGCCTCTGCCTCCTCGCCGTCAGCCTCAGCTGCGGGCTCCTCGGCGGCCTCGGCCGCGGGCTCCTGAGCGGCCTCGGCGGCAGGCTCCTCAGCGGCGGGCTCCTCGGCAGCCTCGGCCGCAGGCGCCTCCTCGGCAGCCTCCGCCTCGGCCGCGGGCTCCTCGGCGGCAGCCTCGGGCGCGGCGGCCTCGGGGGCCTCCTGCTCCGCGGCCTGCTCGGGCTCGGGCGTCTCTGTCGTCTCGTTGTCTTGCTCGTCGGCCATCTGTTCCGTTCCTCTAGTTCTCGGTCTCGGCCAGCTCGCGCTCACGGACGACCGTCAGCGCGCGGGCGAGGTCGCGTTTCGCGTGCCCGATCCTGGCGGTGTCGTCCTGTTCGCCGGTGGCGTTGGCGAAGCGCAGGCCGAACACCTCTTGGCGCAGCTCCGCCACCCGTTTGACGAGGTCCGCCGGCTCCAGGTCCCTGAACTCACTCGCCTTCATCCCTAGTCCTCGCGCAGCACGAACTTCGACTTCACGGGCAGCTTGTGCGCGGCCAGGCGGATCGCTTCGCGCGCGAGCGGCTCGGAGACGCCGGCGAGCTCGAACATGACCCTGCCGGGCTTCACGACCGCGACCCAGCCTTCCGGCGAGCCCTTGCCCGAACCCATGCGCGTCTCGGCGGGCTTCTTCGTGATCGGCTTGTCGGGGAAGACGTTGATCCAGACCTTCCCGCCACGCTTGATCTTGCGGGTCATCGCGATACGAGCGGCCTCGATCTGACGGTTGGTCAGCCAGCCGGCCTCGAGCGACTTCAGGCCGTACTCGCCGAACTGCACGTGCAGCTGCCCGCGCGAGTTCCCGCGGCGCCGGCCGCGGTGCTGCTTGCGGTGCTTCACACGCTTGGGAGAGAGCATCTAGCGGGGACCTCCGCCGCCGCCGCGGGGGCCACGCCCACCGCCGCCGCCGGGACCGCGCCCGCCGCCGGGACCGCCGGGACCGCGCCCGCCGCCCGGACCGCCGCCGCGCCCGCCACGCCCGCCGCCCGGACCGCCTGGGCCGCGTCCGCCGCGGCCGCCCGGGCCACCCGGCCCGCGGCCGTTGCCGCCGCGCCCGCGTCCGCGCCCTTCGCGGCCGTCGCGGCCGTCGCGGCCGTCGCTCGGCGGGGCAGGCGCCGTCATGTCCGTCAGGTCGGCGCCGGTGTAGCCCTCAGGCATGATCTCGCCCTTGTTGACCCAGCACTTGACCCCGATGCGGCCGAAGGTGGTGCGCGCCTCGTAGAAGCCGTAGTCGATGTCCGCCCGCATCGTGTGCAGCGGCACGCGCCCGTCGGAATACGATTCGGTGCGCGCCATCTCCGCGCCGCCGAGGCGGCCGGCGACCTGGACCTTGACGCCCTTGGCGCCGGAGCGCATCGCGCTCGTGAGCGCCCGCTTCATCGCGCGGCGGAAGGCGACGCGGTTCTGCAGCTGCTCGGCGATCGACTGGGCGACGAGCTTGGCGTCCAGCTCGGGACGCTTGATCTCGAGGATGTTGACCTTGATCTGCTTCTTGGTCAGCCGGTGAAGGTCGCGCCGCAGCGCGTCGACTTCGGTGCCGGACTTGCCGATCACGATGCCCGGGCGGGCGGTGTGGATGTTGACCTCGAGTTCGTTGGAGTCCTTGCGGATCGTGATGTCCGACAGGCCGGCGTGCGCGAGCTTGTTCGTGATGTGCTCACGGACCTTGACGTCCTCCGCGAGGTAGTCGGCGAAGCTGCGCTCGTTGAACCAGTTGGACTTCCAGTCGTGGATGTAGCCCACGCGCATTGCCTCTGGATGAACCTTCTGTCCCATGCCTAACCTTTTCTCCCGCCGGTCCCGTTCTCGGGAGCGGCCGTCAACGTGATCGTCAGGTGGCTCGTGCGCTTGCGGATCGGCGTCGCCCGCCCCATCGCGCGCGGGCGGAAGCGCTTGATCGTCGGCCCCTCGTCGGCGTAGGCCTCACGGACGATCAGGTCGTCCTGGAGCAGTTCGTGGTTGCTCTCCGCGTTGGCCACCGCCGACTCGAGCAGCTTGCTCCAGTCCCGAGCCACCTCACGAGGGGTGAAGGCGAGGATAGCGCGCGCCTCCGCAACGGACTTGCCGCGCAGATGGCCGCAGACCATGCGCGCCTTGCGGGCCGAGGTGCGCACGTAGCGCGCGCGGGCGCGCACGACCCGGCGGCGAGCGGTCTTGTGGGCGCCGCCTTTGCGACGCGACGCGGCCGGTTTGGGCGCGGGCTCTTTGGCGACTTTCGCGCGCGTGGCTTTCTCATCGGCTTTCTCAGCGGCTTTGGTGTCCTCGGCTTTGGCCTCGGCCTGGGGCTCCTCTTTTGCTTTGCGGCGCGGTTTGCGAGCTTTGGCTTTCTCGCCGTCGCCCTCGGCGGCGGGCTTTTTCGCGGCGGCTTTTTTGGCCGGCGCTTTTTTAGCGGCCGCTTTCTCAGCCGCTTTGGGCTCCTCGGGCGTCTCGGGCGCCACGTCCTTCTCCTCCTCGGCGCTCATCGAACCTTCCCCGACCCGGCGTGGCCGCGGAACACACGCGTGGGCGCGAACTCGCCGAGCTTGTGTCCGACCATCGCCTCGCTGACGAAGACCGGGATGTGTTTCTTGCCGTCGTGGACGGCGATCGTGTGGCCGACCATCTCGGGGAAGATGGTGGACGCGCGCGACCACGTGCGAAGCATTTTTTTGTTGTTCTCGGCGTTGAGGGCTTCGATCCGGCTCAGCAGCCGCTCTTCCACCCACGGGCCCTTCTTGCTCGAGCGACTCATCTGCTCCTGCCCTTTCCGCGCCTTCTACCGCGCACGATGTAGCGGTCGGAGGACTTGTTCTTCTTGCGCGTGCGGTAGCCGAGCGTCGGCACACCCCACGGGGTCACCGGATGACGCCCCGGCGTGGTCGATCCCTCGCCGCCGCCGTGCGGGTGGTCGACCGGGTTCATCGCGGTGCCTCGCGTCTGCGGGCGCACGCCGAGGTGGCGCTTGCGGCCGGCCTTGCCGACCTTCACGTTCTGGTGGTCGGCGTTGCCGATCACGCCGACGGTGGCGCGGCACTCCGCCCGCACCATGCGCATCTCGCCCGAAGGCAGGCGCAGCGTCGCCATGTCGCCGTCCTTGGCCATCAGCTGCGCCGAGGCGCCTGCCGAGCGGGCCATCTGACCGCCGCGGCCAGGCAGCAGCTCGATGTTGTGAACGACGGTGCCGACCGGCATGCGCGCGAGCTCGAGGCAGTTGCCGACCGCGATGTCCGCCCCCTCACCGGAGGCGACGGTCATCCCGACCGTCAGCCGCGCCGGCGCGAGGATGTAGCGCTTCTCGCCGTCGACGTAGTGCAGCAGCGCGATGTAGGCGGAGCGGTTGGGGTCGTACTCGATCGCCGCGACCTTCGCGGGGACGCCGTCCTTGCGGCGCTTGAAGTCGATCCGGCGGTAGGCGCGCTTGGCCCCGCCGCCGCGGTGGCGTGCCGTCTTGCGGCCGTAGGCGTTGCGCCCGCCGCTCTTCTTCAGGCCTTCGACGAGCGACTTCTCCGGCTTCGACTTGGTGACCTCGGCGAAGTCGGCGTAGGAGACGAAGCGCCGGCCGGGACTCGTGGGCTTGGGCTTGCGGATCGGCATCTTCTAACCCTCCAGTCCCGCCAGGCCCTGGAAGACGGGGATCGACTCGCCCGCGCGCACCTGCACGATCGCCTTCTTCCACTGGCGCGTGCGGCCGCTGGTCTGCCCGCGGCGCTTGGGCTTGGACTTCACGCTGAGGGTGCGCACGTCGACGACGTGCACACCGAACAGCGCCTCGACCGCCTGGCGGATCTCGGTCTTGTGGGCGTCCGGGTGCACCCGGAAGGTGTAGCGGTCGGCGGCGGAGAGCACGTAGCTCTTCTCCGAGACGACCGGGCGGATGATCACCTGCGTGTGCTCCATCAGGCTTCCTGTCCCCCGGCCCGCGAGGGCGTCGCGGTGCTGCGCGCGGTCAGTGCCTCGAGCGCCTGCTCGGAGAGCACCAGCGAAGCGGCGCCGACGATGTCGGTGACGCCCACCTCGCCCGCCTCGGCGACGGCGACGCGCGCCAGGTTGCGGAAGGACAGCGCCGCGGCGGACTCCTCTGCGCCGAGCACGACGAGCGTCGGGCGCGGTTGCTCCCAGCCCTCGAGCAGGTCGAGGGCCTGGCTGGTCTTCGGCGCCGAGAACGACGCCGCGTCCAGGATCGCCAGCGAGCCACGGCCGGCGTGCAGCGACAGCGCGCTGCGCAGCGCGGCACGCTGCTCCTTGCGGTTGACCTTGAACGTGTAGGAGCGCGGCTGGGGACCGAAGACAGTGCCGCCGCCGGTCCACAGCGGGGAGCGGCTCGAGCCGGCGCGGGCACGGCCCGTGCCCTTCTGACGCCACGGCTTGGCGCCGCCGCCGGAGACGTTGCCGCGGGTTTTCGTCGCGGCGGTGCCGCGACGGCGCGCGGCCTGCTCGGCGCGCACGCTCTGGTGGACGAGCGGGCCCGAGAAGCGCCCGCCGAACGCGGCGTCGTCGAGCTTCGCCTTGCGGCTGGCGCCGCCGGCGCTCAGGACGGGGGCGTCAGGCATCGGTGCGCACCTCCACGATCCCTCCGCGCGGCCCGGGGACCGAGCCGCGGACGAGCATCAGGTTCTGCACGGCGTCGATCTGCACGACCTCGAGGCCCTTCTGCGTCGCGCGCTTGTTGCCCATCTGGCCGGGGCCGCGGATGCCTTTGAACACGCGGGAGGGGGTCGCCGAGGCGCCGATCGATCCCGGCGCGCGAACGTTGTGCGAGCCGTGCGAGGCCGGGCCGCGGCTGAAGTTGTGGCGCTTGATCGTGCCCTGGAAGCCCTTGCCCTTGGAGACGCCGGCGACCTTCACACGCGAGCCCGCCTCGAAGGCGTCGACCGTGACGGCGGCACCGAGCGTCAGCTCGCCGACCTCGCCGCGGAACTCGACCAGCGTGCGCAGCGGCGGCGCGTCGGCCTTCTTCAGGTGGCCGAGCTCGGCTTTGGAGAGGTGCTTCTCCTTGCTCGCGCCGTAGGCCAGCTGCACCGCCTCGTAGCCGTCGCGCTCGATCGTGCGGATCGCGGTCACCGGGCACGGCCCCGCCTCCAGCACGGTCACGCGCGCGACCGAGCCGTCCTCCTGGAAGACCTGGGTCATGCCGAGCTTCTTGGCGAGGATCGCGGCCATCGCTCGATCAGGTCGCGAGCCGGATCTCGATGTCGACGCCGGCCGGCAGGTGGTCCAGGCGCTGCAGCGAGTCGACGGTCTTGGGCGTCGGCTGATGGATGTCGATCAGCCGCTTGTGGGTGCGGATCTCGAAGTGCTCGCGCGAGTCCTTGTCCTTGAACGGCGAGCGGATCACGCAGTAGACGTTCTTCTCGGTCGGCAGCGGCACGGGACCGGAGACGCTCGCGCCGGTGCGCGTCGCCGTCTCGACGATCTCCTTGGCGGCCGACTCGATCGCCGAGGTGTCGTAGGCCTTCAGTCTGATGCGGATCTTGTTCTGGTTGGCGGCTGCCATCTGCTCTTCGTTTCTAGCTCTTCTCGCGGTGGGTGTCTGTGTCTCGGGCGCGCCTGCGGCTCACGACGCGGGGCCCCGCGTCGCTGGCCCCTGCGGCGTAGAAAGAGCGGATTCCCGTGGGGAACCCGCCCCTTCCTGCCGCGCCTCGGCGCGGGGCCTCAATTCGTCGTATCGGACTGCCAATGTGGCCCCCGGCGTCCTATCGGGGGCTCACGGTGCTACTCGATGATCTCGCTGACCACGCCCGAGCCAACCGTGCGGCCACCCTCTCGGATGGCGAAGCGCAGGCCCTGGTCCATGGCGATCGGCTGAATCAGTTCGATCTCCATCTGGACGTTGTCTCCGGGCATGACCATCTCGACGCCCTCGGGCAGCTTGGCCACCCCGGTCACGTCGGTCGTGCGGAAGTAGAACTGAGGCCGGTAGCCCGTGAAGAACGGGGTGTGACGGCCACCCTCCTCCTTCTTGAGCACGTAGACCTCGGCCTTGTACTTGGTGTGCGGCGTGATCGAGCCGGGCTTGCAGAGCACCTGGCCGCGCTCGATCTCCTCACGCTTGGTCCCTCGCAGCAGGCAGCCGACGTTGTCGCCGGCCTGGCCCTGGTCGAGGATCTTGCGGAACATCTCGACGCCGGTCACAACCGTCTGCTCGGAGTCTTTGATGCCCACGATTTCGACGGTGTCGCCGGTGTTCACGACGCCCTGCTCGACACGTCCGGTCGCGACCGTGCCACGGCCGGTGATCGAGAACACGTCCTCGACCGGCATCAGGAAGGGCTTGTCGAGCTCGCGTGTCGGCTCCGGGATGTAGGAGTCCAGGGCGGCGGCCAGCTCGAGGATCTTCTGCTTGTAGGCGTCGTCGCCTTCGAGCGCCTTCAGGGCCGAGCCCGTGATGAACGGGATGTCGTCGCCCGGGAAGTCGTACTCGGAGAGCAGCTCGCGGACCTCGACCTCGACGAGTTCCAGGAGCTCCTCGTCGTCGACCATGTCGGCCTTGTTGAGGAACACGACGATGTAGGGGACGCCGACCTGACGGGCGAGCAGGATGTGCTCGCGGGTCTGGGGCATCGGCCCGTCAGCGGCCGAGACGACCAGGATCGCGCCGTCCATCTGCGCCGCGCCGGTGATCATGTTCTTCACGTAGTCGGCGTGACCCGGGCAGTCGACGTGCGCGTAGTGGCGGTTCTCGGTCTGGTACTCGACGTGAGAGGTCGCGATCGTGATGCCGCGTTCCTTCTCCTCGGGCGCGTTGTCGATCTCCTCGAAGCTCCTCGCTTCGGCACCGCCCTGCTCCGCCAGCACCGACGTGATGGCAGCGGTCAGCGTCGTCTTGCCATGGTCGATGTGACCGATGGTCCCGACGTTGACGTGCGGCTTGTCGCGCTCGAATTTCTCCTTCGCCACTTTCTGTTCAGCTCCTAACTCGGCTTTGAGGCTCGCCGCTCGGTGAGGCGAACCGGGGAAATCTATCTAACTGCGTACTTCGGTGACTGCTGCTCTGCTCGGTCTCCAGCCTAGCCGCGGCGTCACGCCGGGACGGGCTCACCCGTCCGCGCTTCGACCACCTTCTCGGCGATGTTCGGGGGGACCTCTTCGTAGGACTCGAACTGCATCGTGTAGGTCGCCCGGCCCTGCGTGTTCGAGCGCAGGTCGGTGGCGTATCCGAACATCTCGCTGAGCGGCACCTTCGCGGTGACCGCCAGCGCGTTGCCGCGGCGCTCCTGTCCTTCGACGCGCCCGCGCCGGCGCGAGAGGTCGCCGATCACGTCGCCGAGGAAGTCCTCGGGGGTCACGACCTCGACCGCGAAGATCGGCTCCAGCAGAACCGGTTTGGCTCGTTTGGCGGCCTCTTTGATCGCCAGCGAGCCGGCCACTTTGAACGCCACCTCGGAGGAGTCGACGTCGTGGTACTTGCCGTCGGTCAGCGTGACCCTGACGTCGACCATCGGGTAGCCGGCCTTGACGCCGTTCTCGAGCGCCTCCTCGATGCCCTTCTTGACAGCGGGGATGTATTCGGAGGGGATCGCCCCACCCTTGATTTTGTTGACGAACTCGAAGCCCTCGCCCGGTGCGGGCTCGACGTCGATGAAGACGACGCCGAACTGGCCCGAGCCGCCGGTCTGACGGACGAACTTGCCTTCGATCTTCTCGGCCGTGCCGCGCACGGTCTCGCGGTAGGAGACCTGGGGACGGCCGACGTTCGCCTCGACGCCGAACTCGCGCTTCATGCGGTCGACGATCACCTCGAGGTGGAGCTCGCCCATCCCCGAGATCTCGGTCTGGCCGGTCTCCTCGTTGGTGCGCACCTGGAAGGTCGGGTCCTCCTCGGCCAGGCGGCCGAGCGCGGTGGACATCTTCTCCTGGTCGACCTTCGTCTTCGGCTCGACCGCGACCTTGATCACGGGCTCGGGGAAGACGATGTTCTCGAGGTGGACCGGGGCGTCCGGCGCGGCGAGCGTGTCCCCCGTCATCACCTGCTTGATGCCGACGGCCGCGGCGATGTCGCCCGCGTAGACCTCGTCGACCTCCTCACGGTCGTTGGCGTGCATCATCAGCACGCGGCCGATGCGCTCGGTGCGCCCGGTGCCGACGTTCAGCACGCGCGCGCCCGACTCGAGCTTGCCGGAGTAGACGCGGAAGTAGGTGAGCTTGCCGACGTAGGGGTCGGTCATGATCTTGAAGGCGAGAGCGGCGAACGGCTCGCCGTCGTCGGCCTTGCGAACGACCTCGCGCTCCTGCTCCTCACCTTTGATCAGTTCCGTGCCGACGACGGGCGGGACGTCGAGCGGAGAGGGCAGGTAGTCGACGACCGCGTCGAGCAGCGGCTGCACGCCCTTGTTCTTGAACGAGGAACCGCACAGGACGGGGGTGAGCTTGGTGGAGAGGGTGGCGTGACGGATCGCCTTCTTGAGCGCCTCCTCGGAGACCTCGGCTTCCTCGAGGATCAGTTCGAGCAGCTCGTCGTCGTAGTGGGAGACCTCCTCGAGCAGGTGCTCGCGCGCGGCCTGGGCTGCGTCGGCGAGCTCCGCCGGGATCTCGGTTTCTTCCTGTTCGGTGCCGAGGTCGTCCTTGTAGACGACCGCTTTCATCGTCACGAGGTCGACGACGCCCTTGAAGTCGGACTCCGCGCCGATCGGCAGCTGAATCGGTACCGGGTGGGCGCCGAGGCGGTCGATCATCGTCTGCACGCCCTGGTCGAAGTCCGCCCCGATGCGGTCCATCTTGTTGATGTAGGCGATGCGCGGGACGTGGTACTTGTCGGCCTGGCGCCAGACCGTCTCAGACTGAGGCTCGACGCCGGCGACGGAGTCGAACAGCGCGATCGCGCCGTCGAGCACGCGCAGCGAGCGCTCGACCTCGACCGTGAAGTCGACGTGGCCTGGGGTGTCGATGATGTTGATGCGGTGGTCCTTCCACTGCGCGGTGGTGGCAGCGGAGGTGATCGTGATGCCGCGCTCCTGCTCCTGTTCCATCCAGTCCATGACGGCTGCGCCCTCGTGCACCTCGCCGATCTTGTAGGTGCGGCCGGTGTAGTAGAGGATGCGCTCGGTCGTCGTCGTCTTGCCGGCGTCGATGTGCGCCATGATCCCGATGTTGCGGGTCTTTTCGAGAGAGAACTTTCTGGGCATCGATCAGGATCCGGTTTCGATTTGGGGGATGGTGACGGGCGAAAAAAATGGGCCCCCCGGGCCCACGCGCGCTGCTGGTCTGTGTCGGACCGGTTCGCGTCGTTATCTGCTCGAGGTCTCCATCTTCGATCACGGTCCACGAACGGATCGCTCGCAAGCGATCTCCCCGCCCGTGGCGCCTCGGCGACTATAGCAGAGGAGTTCGCCCTTCCATACGGCCTTCCTCCCGTCGCAACGGGGGATTTCGGCGCTTTCCGACGAGCCTCAAGAGCTCCCCGGCTCCTCCTCCTCGAAGACCGCGCCGAGCCGCTCCATCACCTTCGCCGCGGCCCGCATCTCGCGCGGTGAGACGTCCGCGAGCGCGCGTTCCCAGCGCCCGCGCCAGGCAGCACGCTTCGCGGCCACGCGAGCCTGCCCGAGCGCGGTCAGGCGCGCGATCACCACGCGCCGGTCGCTCTCCGAGCGCGTGCGTTCGACGTGACCGGTCTCGGCCAGGCCGTCGAGCATCTGCGTGACGCTCGCGGGCGCGATGCGCGCGGCCGCAGCTAGCTCTCCGGCCGACAGCTCGCCGCGCTCGTCGAGCTCGATCAGCAGCTCGAACTGGGCGTGGCTGATGTCGCCGCCCGCGAGGTGCGTGTCCCGGCCACGCATCCGGCTGACCGCCCTGAAGAGGTGGCGGAAGGCGAGGCCGAGCGCCGTCAGCTCGGGGGCGGGGTCGGCCTGGTGGGCACCCGTCTCGCTTTCGAGGGTCTTCGCGCGCACGCCGGGGGATTCCTCGCGCGTGGCCATCGCTAGATCCCGACCTCCATCGCGCTCTCGTGGCGCAGCAGCGACTCCTCCTCGTGATCGGCTGCGATCGCCTCCGTCTCCTCCGGACGCTCGGCTTTCAGCAGCATCAGGCACGGGATCAGCGACAGCAGCGCGATCCCGAACGCCCACCAGTAGGTGTGCGCGAACGCGTCGGCGAGCTGGGAGGTCGTGTGGGCTCCGACCGAGCCGCGCTGCAGCACGACTGCGAGGACGGCGACGCCGACGGCGCTGCCGAGCCGCATCACGACGTTGATCTGGGGGGTGGCGTCGGAGAGCTGCTCGGGTTTCATCGCTGCGAAGGCCGCGGTCATCGCCGGCATGAAGCCGAAGCCGATGCTGATCCCGCGGACGAACAGCACCGCGGAGATCGCGACGTAGGAGGTGTTCTCGTCGATGAAGGCGAGCGGGATCGTGCTCAGCGCGAGCAGCGAGACGCCGAGGATCGCGATGCGCCCGCCGCCGTAGCGCTCGGTGAGCCGCCCGGCGATCGGCATCGTGATCAGAGCGCCCAACCCCTGAGGGCCGTTGAGCAGGCCTGTGTCGATCACGCTCAGGTGACGGACGCTCTGGTAGTAGAGCGGCACCAGGATCATCGCGCCGAACAGCGCCGCGCCGAGCCCGAAGGTCGTGAACGAGGCGCCGGCGAAGACTTTGTTCTTGTAGAGGCGCATGTCGAGCAGCGGCCGCGGGATGCGCAGCGCGTGCCAGCAGAAGGCCAGGCCGAGGACGAGGCCGACGACGAGCGGGGCGAGCACTTCCAGCGAGCCGAGCGGCGCGCCGGAGCCGAGTTGGGAGATGGCGAAGATCGTGAGCGCCGCGCTCGCGGGCAGCAGCGCAAGCCCGATGCGGTCCAGCGGCCCCGCCTCGCCCGAGTCGGTCTCGGGCAGCATCCGCCAGCCGAGGTAGATCGCGATCGCGCCGATCGGGACGTTGACGAAGAAGATCCACGACCAGTGCAGGTTCTGAAGGATCAGGCCGCCGACGACAGGCCCGAGGATCGGCGCGAGCATCGCCGGCATCGACACGACGCCCATCACGCGTCCCATCCGCTGCGGGCCGGCGACCTGGGCCATGATCAGCTGCGCGAGCGGCATGATCATGCCGCCGCCGACGCCCTGCAGCACGCGGAAGACCACCAGCGCGATCAGCGTGTTCGAGAGCCCGCACGCGACCGACCCGAGCGTGAACAGCAGCAGCGAGATCAGATAGACGCGCTTGGCCCCGAAGCGGCGCGCCATCCAGCCGGTGACGGGCATCACCGCCGCCAGCGCGAGCAGGTAGCCGGTGACCACCCACTGGACTTCGGAGATCGAGCTGTGGAGATCCTTCGAGAGCGTGTCGAGCGCGACGTTGACGATCGTCGTGTCGAGGATCGACATGATCATCCCGAGGATCACCACGCCGGAGATCACCCACACGTGGCGCTCGATCTTCAGGGGCTGGGAGCTCGCTGTCGCCGCGGAGGACATTCGGTACCGAAATATTAGGTACCTAAGGATTGTTCTTCAAGGGGTCTGGACGAGTGTGTGACGCGTCTCACGCGCCGGGCGCCTGGCTAGGGCAGGATCAAGAAAGTCAGGAAACCCCGCGCGGGGTAGGGCAGCGCGGGCGGGGGGCGCCGGCGGTCCGGCGCCCCGCCTGCGGCGAGCCCGGCTACCCGTAGAGGCGGCGCCGCGGCATCAGCAACGCGAGCGCGATCGCGATCGGGCCCACGATCAGACCCGCGATCGTCCAGGCGTTGAAGCTGCGCCCCCTACGTGTGGCGGCGTAGCCGGCAACCACGGCTTGGGCGCTCCACAGCCCGAGCACCGCGAAGAGAACCAACGCGTGCGTCAACATCTGTCTCCATCCCCCTTGCCGTCCATGGCTTCTCGCAGGGTAGCAATCGCCCGCAGCCGACGACAGCCGCGTGTCGCCGCCCGGTAGCCTCCACCTTCGTGTCCGAGGAACTCCGCCTTCTCACCACCGTCGCCAACGAGGCGGAGTCCGAGATGGTAATCGAGCGCCTCTCCGAGGCCGGCATCCGCTCGATGCCCCACCTGCACCCCGACAACGTCCGCCTGGGCCCTGCCGCCCCGCTCGACATCTACGTCGAGGCGAAGGTCTACGAGGAGGCGCGAGAGGTGCTCGACGCGGAGGTGCCCTCCGATGCCGAACTCGACCGCCTCAGTCAGGAAGCGCCTCCGCCCGAGTGAGGACGGGCCCTGCTACCAGCGGTAGTGGGCGAACGCCTTGTTCGCCTGCGCCATCCGGTAGATGTCGTCCTTGCGCTTGTACGCGCCGCCCTGCTGGGAGATCGCGTCGAGCAGCTCGTTGGCGAGGCGCTGGGCCATCGTCTTCTCGCGGCGCTGGCGGGCGAACTCGACCAGCCAACGCACGGCAAGCGTCCGGGCGCGCCGCGCCGGGACCTCGACGGGCACCTGGTAGGTCGCGCCGCCGACGCGGCGGGAGCGGACCTCGAGCGACGGCGTGAGCGTGCGGATCGAGGCCTCGAGCGTCTCCAGCGGGTCTTTGTCCGAGCGCTCGCCGAGCAGCGCGAGCGCGTCGTAGACGATCCGCTCGGCGGTGGACTTCTTGCCGTCGAGCATCACCTTGTTGATGACCTGCTGGACGAGCTTGGACCGGTGGATCGGGTCGGGCTCGATCGGACGTATCTGTGCGGCTGCGCGGCGGGGCATCTAGGTCGGCGTCTCTATTTCTTCTTGACGCCGTACTGCGAGCGGGACTTCTTGCGGTCGCTCACGCCGGCGGCGTCGAGCGTGCCTCGCACGACCTTGTAGCGAACGCCCGGAAGATCCTTGACGCGGCCGCCACGGACGAGCACGACCGAGTGCTCCTGCAGGTTGTGACCCTCGCCGGGGATGTAGGCCGTGACCTCCATCGAGCCGGAGATGCGCACACGGGCGACCTTGCGCAGCGCGGAGTTAGGCTTCTTCGGGGTCGTCGTGTACACGCGCGTGCAGACCCCGCGCCGCTGCGGGGCGGCGACCTTCTTCTTGCGGCCTTTGCCGGACTTCAGGCCCGGCGTGGCCACCTTTTTCTTCGGGGCCACACGGCCCTTGCGGACGAGCTGCGAGGTGGTCGGCATGAGGCGCAGATCCTAGCAGCGATCCTCGCAGCGACGGGCAGCCCATCAGGTAGGGTCGCCCGCACCTGTGGGCCCGCTCGACGAAAGACCGATCCTGTGCTTCGCGACCCAGGGTCACGGCCATCTCGACGAGGTCCGCATCGTCGAGCTGCTCGCCCGGCTCGACAGCGAGGTGTTCGCCTTCGAGCGCGCTCACAAGGCTCGCTCGGCGCTGCGCCTGCTTCGCAGAGCCCGCACGGAGCGGCCGCCTCTGATCGTGATGGAGGGGACAGGGATCGCCGGCGGCGCCGCCGTGCTGGCCGCCGATGCCCTGTTCGGGGTCCCCTACGTCGTCTCGAGCGGAGATGCCGTCGGCCCATATCTCCGTCTGCGCTCGCGCCTCGCCGCCGTTGTCGGGGGGGTCTACGAGCGCCTCCTCTGCCGGCGCGCCGCCGGGTTCATCGGCTGGACGCCCTACCTCGCGGGGCGTGCGCTCACGTTCGGTGCCCCGCGCGCGATGACCGCCCCGGGCTGGGCGCGCTCGGCGCCCGCCCCTGGAGCGCGCGAGCGGGTGCGCGAGCGTCTGGGAATCGGCAGCCGGACGCTCGTGGCCGGCCTGGTCGGCTCGATCGTGCTGAACCGTCGCGTCGGATACGCCTACGGCGTGGAGCTGGTGCGGGCTATCCGGCGCGTCGAGCGAGCCGACGTCGCGGTGTGCGTGGTCGGCGCCGGGAGCGGGCTCGAGCTGCTGGAAGAGCTCGCGGGCGATGACCTCGGCCGGCGCGTGTTCCTGACCGGGCGCGTGGCACCCGAGGACGTGGCCGATCACCTCGCTGCGTTCGACCTCGCAAGCCTTCCCCAGAGCGTCGACGGCATCGGCTCCTTCCGTTACACCACGAAACTGCCCGAGTACCTCGCGGCCGGGCTGCCGATCGTCACCGGCGAGATCCCGGCCGGCTACGACCTCGACGAGGGACAGACGATCCGCCTGCCGGGCCCCGCCCCTTGGAGCGAGCAGTACGTGTCGGCGCTCGCCGAGCTGCTCGACGGCATGACCCCCGAGGAGCTCGCGCGGCGGCGCGCAGCGGCCGAGCCCGCGGGCGCCGGGTTGTTCGACGCCGACACGCAGCGGGCGCGCGTCAGCGCGTTCCTTCGCGACATCCTGGCCGAGCGAGGCGCCGCGAGCTAAGCGGAGGCGGCGGCGGGCGCGACGCCCGCGGCGCGCACCGGCGCCGGCATCATCGCCGAGGCGACGATCACGAGCACGAAGGCCAGCGCCTGGAGGGTCACGCCGACGGCGCTGCCCGCCATCGGGTCGCCGAAGACGATGATCCCGCCGGCGATGCCGGCGATGTTGGCGGCCGTGCCGGTGACGGCGATGACGGGGACGGCCTCGCCGTCCTGCAGGCCTTTGGCCGAGGCGTAGAAGGCGACGATCGAGGCGACGACGGCGACCGCGAGCCACGGGCTCGTGACGAGGCCGAGGAAGCCGCCCGAGCCGGTGATCCCGGTCAGCGCCTTGATCGCGGTGTCGGAGACGCCGAAGAGGATGCCCGCGGCGGCGCCGAGCATGACGCCGTGGTGCTCGACCGGGCCACCCATGCGGGGGCCCATGATGAGCAGGCCGCCGAGGAAGAACAGGCCGGCCTCGAAGGAGATCATGCCGACGTTCGAGAAGTGCGAGTGCGCGCCGTGCATGGCGGGCAGCGTGACACCGAGCAGGACCAGCCCGGCCGCGGTCAGGAAGAGCCCGACCCACTGGCGCTTGCCGACTTCGAAGCCGAACAGGCGGTCGGCCATCACGGCGATGAAGACGACGCCGGCGGCGAGAGCGACCTGCACGACCGACATCGGTGCGAGCGAGAGCGCGGCCACGTGCAGGCCCCAGCTGGCGACCGCGACCAGCATGCCGAGGCAGAACCACTTCGAGGAGTACAGGCGGATCGCCGAGCGGATCGGGTGGAGAACCTCCACCTTGGGCACGGCGTTGGCGCCCTTGTACTTGTAGAAGAAGCCCAGGTTCGCCACGAAGGCGCAGGCGAGTGCGAGGAAGATTCCGAGGTCCAAGGTCATGGGGGGAAGGTCGTTTGCGGTGGCCTGCATCGACTACGGGGAGCCACTGCTTTACTCCGCCTCGACGGGGGTAGGCGGATCGACCGTCCGGGGACCATACCCGTCTGTACCTCTGTGCAACCTAAAGAACCCCCGAGAACTTCAAAAGTTCCTGCAAACGTGGGAGATTCCGGCCTCCGCGAGCGCGGCCGCGAAAGTGCCGTCGAGCGTCCGCTGCTGATGGTGGACATCGACGGAGTGATCTCGCTGTTCGCGGCCGGCGGCGAGCAGCTCTCGCCGCGTCCTGAGGGCAGCCTGCACTCGATCGAGGGCATACCGCACTTCCTTTCGGCCACGGCGGCCGCTCACCTGCTCGACCTGGCCGGGCATTTCGAGCTGGTCTGGGCCAGCGGCTGGGAAGAGCGGGCCAACGATCACCTCCCCCACCTGCTCGGGCTGCCCGGCGGGATGCCGTTCCTGCGCTTCGATCGGGCGGACCACCCCCTTCGGGGGCGGTGCCCCCGCTCGAACGCGCACTGGAAGCTCGATGCGATCGAACGCCACGGCGGCGAGCGTCCGCTCGCCTGGATCGACGACGCGCTCGATGCCGACTGCCGGGCCTGGGCGGAGCGCCGCACCGCCCCCACGCTGCTCGTGGAGACCGATCCGCGTGTGGGGCTGACCGAGCAGGAGGCCGGGCTGCTGAAGGCGTGGGCGGAGAGGCTCGCGGCGGACGCGCTCAGGCCGCGGGAGTCTGGGCCGCCGCGACCGGCTTGACTTCGACCACGGGTGAGACGGCGGCCGGGGCGCCGGAACCACCGGGGCACTGCGCACGCACCCACACGGGCCGGGCGGCGCCGACGGCGAAGCTCGCGGCGAACACACAGCGCCCCGTCGCGTCGGTGACGCCTTCGGCCAGCAGGGTGTGGGTGACGACCAAGCCCTTGCGTGCGACGGTGCGCGCCTGCAACGCCACCGGCAGCGCGGGCAGCGGCGTGCCATCCAGGCGCGCGAGGGTCACCAGCAGCTCGGGCGGCTGTTCGGGAGCCACCGGCGGCGCGGGTGCGCCTTCCGCACGCGCCGCAGGGGGCGGCGCCGCGGGCACCAGGGTGAGCGTCGCTGCTACAGGTGTCCCGGAAAGCCGCGTCACCTGCCGCCGGATCGCCGGCAGCTGTCCGTACAGAGCGTTCCCCGGGCAGTCGGTGCTGTCGGCATCGCGGTGCCCTGACACGCGCCGCAGCGACACGCGGGCGTTGGCCGGGTATTTGCTGTAGCCGGCGCCCGCGGGGTTCACGCGCACGGTCACCCGCCCCGTCGACGGCGTCCCGTGCAGCGAGAGCTTCCACGCAAGCAGCCGCTGCAGGGCTTCGTGCGCGGCGCGCGAGATCTGCGTGCTCATGAACGACCCCAGCACGGCCACCCCGCTCGAGACGAAGTTGTAACCCCCGGCCTGGGCGCCGGCGACGGGTTCGTCGATGCCGCCCGCGCGCGCCTCCCAGACCCGCCCGAAGCGGTCGATCACGAAGTTGTAGCCGATGTCGTTCCAGCCGTTGACTTCGCGGTGGAACAGGAAGATCGCCCGCAGCATCGCCGGCACCTGCGCCGCCGTGTACCCGTTCGGGTTCTCGGTGTGGTGGACGAAGGCGAGCTCGACCGCACCGTATTCCGGCGCGACGCGCGGCAGTGGAATGCCTTTGGCCCATGCCTGGCGGGCGATGATCGGGGGCTGGCCCGCGCCGGCGGCGAGGACCGGCTGGGCCAGCGGCAGCGAGGCTGCCAGCGCCGCCGCCGGAGCCGTGGGCTCGAGCACGAGGCGCAGCCGTCCGCCCTCCAACGGGCCGGCGCTCCTGAGCTCGATCTCGCGGGCGCCGCCGACCCAGAGCGGCTCGCCGGTCTGCGGGCCGCCCACCGCGGAGTCCGGGCCGTGCCCGTGCCCGCCCGCGGGGACCCACGGTCCCCAGGTGTCGCCGGCGAGCCGGGCGCGCATCTCGGCAGCGGGTGCCGCACTGCCGCCGCGCCACTGGAGGCCCGCCACGGCGACGCCCGCCGGGAGTGCGACGGTACGCGCTCCACGCAGCGAGCCGAGGACGATCGTGGCGATGCGTCCCTGGCCGCCCTGGGAGGCGAGCGTGGCCGCGGGCCGCAGGGCGACGCCGGCGAGCGCGCCCGCGCCGGCCCGCACCAGGGAGCGTCGCGTCATCTCGGGGACGCCCATCCTCCGCTCAAACACGGCGCTCCCGCAGGCGGAGCGTTCGTCCTTCTGAGATCTTCCTCACGGGCGGGCGGCTTCGCGCCGGGGCCGCAGCCCCGCGAGCGCGCCCGCCGCGAATGGGGCGGCGAACACCAGCACCGCCGCCGTCACGAGGGCGCCGTCGGCGCCGGTCGCCGCAGCGGCCACACCCGCGACCGGTCCGCCGAGCCCGACCCCGAGGTCGAACCAAGCGAAGAACAGCCCGGCGGCTGCGCCGTGCTGGGTCGGGGGCGCAGATCTGATCGCGATCGCGCCGAGCGCCGGCACCGCCAGCGCCTGGCCGGCCGCCAGCAGCGCGATCGAGGCGACGACGAGCGGCGTGCCGGCGAGCAGCCCGACGCCGAGGAGCCCGGCGGCCGCGATCGGGCAGCACACGAGCAGCACCCGCTCCGGGCCGGCCCGGTCCGGAATACCGCCGCCGAGCGTGCGGGCGACGATCACCACCGCGGCGAACACCGGCACGACCAGCGAGGACCCGCCCGCCCCGTTGGCGGCGATCGCGGCTGCCCCGAAGGAGATCACCGCGGCGTAGCCCATGTTCACGAGCGTGAGCCCGATGCCCGGCCGCAACGTCCAGGCGAGCACCTGGCGCGGCGGCGCCCGCCGGCTCTCCGCGGCAGGCTCACCGGCGCCGGGCCGTGCGATCGTCACCAG
>Ga0134126_10003531_pt1 | contig 19575 bp, 16 predicted proteins | sample KB31752_FD_96881 | JGI IMG/M metagenome (GOLD analysis project Ga0134126, IMG submission 96881) | Terrestrial soil microbial communities with excess Nitrogen fertilizer from Kellogg Biological Station, Michigan, USA - KB3-175-2 | ecosystem: Environmental > Terrestrial > Soil > Unclassified ...
GCAGATCGACCGTCCACTGGTCTACGCGGTCGCGGTGATCGTGGCGAGCTTCCTGCCCATCTACTTTCTGGCCGGGCCATCCGGCACGCTGTTTCGGCCGATGGCCGACACGATGATCTTCGCGCTCGTGGGCTCGTTGGTCGTGACGCTGACCCTGCTGCCGGTGCTGTGCTCGGTGTTGATGCGCCAGGGCGTGCGCGAGCGGCGCAACGCGCTGTACGAGAGGTTCAGACGCGGGTACGTGCGCCTGCTGGAGCGCACGCAACGCCTGCCGTGGCCGGTGACACTGGTCGCGCTGCTGCTGCTGGGGGCGGCGCTGCTGATGACGCGCGGCATCGGCGCCGAGTTCATGCCAAACCTCGACGAGGGCGCGCTGTGGGTGCGCGCGACGATGCCGTACACGATCTCCTTCCAGGAGGCATCGCGCATTTCCCCGCAGATCCGGGCCGTGCTGCGCTCATTTCCGGTGGTGACCACGGTGGCCTCCGAGCTCGGCCGGCCCGACGACGGCACCGATTCCACCGGGTTCTTCAACGATGAATTCTTCGTCGGGCTGAAGCCCTACGCTCAATGGGGTGGCCGCTATCGCAACAAGCAGGCCCTGATTGCCGCGATCAATGACAAATTGCAGAAGTTTCCGGGCATTCAGTTCAACTACACGCAGCCGGCGGAAGATGCGGTCGACGAGGCGGAAACCGGCCTGAAGAGCTCGCTCGCAGTGAAGATCTATGGGCCGGATCTGCAGGAGCTGCAGAATCTGGGTCGCGCGACCAAAGCCTCGATGGCGCGTGTGCCTGGGATCAGCGACATCACTCTGGTGCACGAGCTCGGTCAGCCGAATCTGGCGATTCACATCGACCGGGCTGCGATCGCGCGCTACGGGCTCAACGTCGATGACGTCAATAACATGATCAATGCCGCGATCGGCGGGGGTGTCGCCACCGAGGTGGTGCAGGGCGACGAACAGTTTGACCTGGTGGTGAGACTGCAGCCGCAATTCCGCGTCGACCCGCAGCGGATCGGCGACATCCCGATGGCAACGCCGGGCGGACAGGAGATTCCGTTGAAGCAGCTCGCCACCATCCGCGAGGAGAGCGGTGCGTCCTTCATCTACCGGGAGAATAACTCGCGCTATATCGGTGTGCAGTTCTCCGTCACGGGCCGGGACCTTGCCGGCGCGGTCGGCGATGCCATCGCCCGGGTCAAGCGCGAGGTCCGCGTGCCGCAGGGCTACCGCCTGGAATGGGGCGGCGAATACCAGGAATACACCGCCTCGCGGGCACAGATGCGGGTGATTCTGCCACTGACGGTGCTGGTGATCTTTGCTCTGCTGTTCGTGCTGTACGGCAACTTCAAATTCCCGCTGATCACGATAGTCGGCGTGTTGTTGTCGGCGCCGTTCGGCGCGGTGCTGGCGATGTGGCTGACCGGCACGGCGTTCTCGGTGTCATCGGGCATCGGCTTCATCGTGCTGTTCGGAGTCTCGGTGCTCACCGGGGTGATCTACATCTCCTATGTCAATGAGCTGCGCCTGGGCGGAATGGACATCGTGAAAGCCGTGCACGAAGCGGCGGTGCTGCGGCTGCGTCCGATCGTCATGACGGCCCTGGTGGCGGCCCTCGGGCTGCTGCCGGCCGCGATAGCCACCGGCGTCGGCACCGATTCGCAGCGACCCTTCGCGCTGGTCATCGTGGCCGGCATGCTCTCACGCCTCGTCATTGGAATCTTTCTGGCGCCAGCGCTCTATCAGCTGGTCGCTCGCCCGGGCGATCGTCTGCAGGTGTGAGCCACCTCGCGGAGTGCTGCAATCAATCAGGCAGTTCGGCTTTAGGGTCGCGTGCGTCACCCCAAGCGGGGTGTAGTGCTTCAGATTGCCGGTGAGAATCACGAGATTGTTATGCCTCGCGATCGCTGCGATCGCGAGATCGGCGAACGCAGCCGTATGCCCTTGACTGCGTGCTCTGTCCGACAGCGCGCCTGCTATCCGGGCCGCAGCAAGATCAACTGTCAAGAATCGTGGGCTATAGAGATGGGCCAACGTGTCGAGCCATTCCCGGAGGCGTGCGACCTTCCGGGTTGCTCCTTCGCGGCCCGATTTGCGATACCGTCTTCGATCTCGGCTATCGTGACGACGGACACATAGAGCCTTTCGGAGTTACAGTCCATCCATTCGATGAGTCCAGGGATGGGCTGCACCTTCGAAGAGGCGCGAATCGAAAGTACGACCGTGTCGACGAGGAAGCGCGCGATCACAGCCCCGCGTCACGCAGCGGCGCACCCGAGCGAGACGGTACATCGTCCTTGAGCTTGGCCGCCCGCAGCGCGACAATCTGTTAGTCCGTTGCGTCAAAAAACCAGGGGGGACGCGATGGCCGTCTACTTCCTGCGCTCCCAACACATCTCCCGGAGTAAGGGCGCTCGCGCCACCCGGGCCGCTGCCTATCGCGCCGGTGAGCGCATCCGCGATGAGCGCACCAGCGAGGTCTACAACTACAAGTACCGCGACGACGTCGTCTACAAGGACATCGTCATCCCCGCGGATCTCGCTTCCCAGCCGGAGATGGCCTGGACACAAGATCGCTCCACCCTCTGGAACGCGGCCGAGCATGCCGGCAAGCGTCGGAACTCCCGCCTTGCCCGCGAATGGCTGGTACTGCTCCCGCCCGAGCTCTCCGCCGAGCAGCGTGCGAGTCTCGTGCGTCGCTTCGCCACGGAGCTGGCCGAGCGCTATCGCTGCGCCGTCGACCTTGCAGTCCATCGCCCGCGTTCCGGCGCCGACCCGCGCAGTCAGCACGCCCACCTGCTCATGACCACCCGAGAGGTGACCCCACAGGGTCTGGGTCGACGTGTCACGCTCGAGGTCTCCGGCCCCGAGCGCTATCAGCGCGGCATGACGATCGACTCCCGCAGAGAATATCTCGGCCTTCGGGAGCGCTGGGCCACCCTCACCAATGAGGCGTTGCGCGAGGCCGGGATCGAACAGCGCGTCGATCATCGCAGCCTCGCCGCCCAGGGCATCAACCGCGAGCCAACCACGTCGATGCCTGAGAAGGTCTTCTACGCCGAGCGCAGGCGAGGCCCAAGCGCGGCCGGCGATGCCATCCGCGCGCGTGCCCTCGAGCGCACCGAGGCACGCCGCCGCGGACCCGAAGAGCTCGCTCGCGTGCTGGCCGAACAGAAAGCTGCGCTGAAGCAGCAGTTGCGTCAGGACTTTGCACGGCGCGAAAACGCGCCGCGGCAGCCCCGCTGGAGCCAGCTGACCCGCGACGAGCGCAATGCCCTGCGGCGCAAGCAGTACGAGGCCCGCCGCGCCGTGGAGAAGCAGGACCCGGTGCTCGAGCAGCGTCGTCGCGACGCACGGCGGCGCGAGTATTTGCACTACCGTCAGAAGCATCCCGAGGCTCTTCGCGAGTCAGCCCGACGCTACAAGGCATCCCATCGGGACCTAGTCAATGCCATCCAGCGCGAGTACCGCCGCAAGCGCCGCGAGATTCAGCAATCCAGATCATCCAGCAGCGATCAATCCCCGACCGCCGAGCAGTCGCTCCGGAATTGGAATGCCTACCGCCAGCAGCACGGCACCGGCCCGACCGCCGAAGAATCCCGGCGCAATTGGAACGAATACCGCGCGCGCGCCAAAGAGCTCGCCAACTCCGCGCCCGCCCCACACCCTGCGCCCGAGCATGAACGGCAGCGCCAACTGCAAACCCGTGACGAACCCGACGACCCACGCCGCCACCCCCAACCTGGCCGCGACCACGATCAAGACCACGACCTCGGAATGTAGGAGTCAACATGGCTGCTCCATCGCATGCTCTCCTTCACGGCACTTCCGGATTCATACTGGGCTACGCGCTCGTATTTGGCGCCATGCTCACGGCGCTGATACGCCGCCATGCACCGCTCCGCACACGATGGCAATCCCCATTCTGGTCGCTGCTCGTGCTGTTTCTGGCTGCCATCATTCTCTCGACCGTCGCAGCCTCGCTCCCCATGGCTGCACCCCTGCAGTCCGCGCTGGGCTTGCTGCTCACGGTCGCCATCGGTTACGCCGCCGGCATATTCCTGGCACAAGTTCGCCCCAACCGGGACACCATGCGATTTCGCCGCGGCGCGGTCGTGACTTCGGCCCGACCGCCCACCACCCCGTCCGGCAGCGGCGCGACGCTTTCTCTCGCCGGCGTTCCCATCCCGTTCGCCGACGAGACCAAGCACTTCAAGTTCATCGGCACCACCGGCACGGGCAAGAGCACCGCCATTCGTGAACTCCTGGGCGGCGCTCTGCGCCGCGGTGACCGCGCCGTCATCGCCGACCCCGACGGCGGCTACCTCGCGCGCTTCTACGACCCTGCCCGCGGCGATGTCATCCTCAACCCCTTCGACCCGGACGCGCGTCGCTGGGAGTTGTTTTCCGAGATCTCCCAAAACTACGACGTCGAGCAGCTCGCGCGCTCCCTGATTCCCGACCAGGGCACCGACCCGGTCTGGCCCGGCTACGCCCGCACATTCTTCAGTGCCGTTGCCCACCAACTCATCGACAACAACGAGCGCCACGACCAGGAACTCTTTCGAGTGCTGACGCGGGCCCCCCAGGACGAGCTGCGCTCTTTGCTCGCCGGCACCGTCGCCGGGCCCTTCCTGGAAACCGGCAACGAAAAGATGTTCGGCTCCATCCGCTCCGTCACGACCGCAGCCCTGGGCGCCCTCGACTACACCATCCAGCAGCAGGCCGCCCCGTTTTCCGTCCGCCAATGGATCCGCCAATCCCGCTCCCCGTCCGCCGGTTCACCCGACGCTTCGCCGCGCGGTGTTCTCTTTCTGCCCTACAAGGCCGGCGAGATCGCGGCACTGCGTTCCATCATCTCCGCCTGGCTACGCCTCGCCATCTTCGAAGCCATGGATGGTGATGAGCGTGACCAGCGACTCTGGTTCGTCATAGATGAACTGGACGCGCTGGGTCAGATCGACGGCCTCAAAGACGCGCTCGCTCGCCTGCGCAAATTCGGCGGTCGCTGTCTTCTCGGCTTTCAGTCAATTGCCCAGGTATCAGCCACTTACGGCAAGGGCAACGCCGAGACCGTCGTCGAGAATTGCGGCAACAGCCTCATCCTCCGATGCTCCGCCAGCGAGCACGGTGGTACCGCCGAGTTCGCCTCCCGCCTCATCGGCCAGCGCGAGATCATCTATGTCCAGCGCTCGCGCACCCGCAACCCCGGCAAATTCCCGCACTCCGTGAGCTCCACCGACCAGCTTCGCGCCGAACCCGCCGTCCTGGCCTCCCAGATCGAACGCCTCCCGGATCTCACCGGCTATCTCAAGCTGGCGTCCCATCCAGATTGGCACGCCATCGCCCTGACGCCGGCCGACGAGCCGATACGACCCCGTCCACCGCGAGCCGCAGTGCCGAGTGCCGCCGTCCCCACTGCTCCCGCCGCCCCCGCAGTATCGCCTCAGGTTATCACCGCGGTGGCAGAACCCGCCGGCACGGCCGCGCCGCCACTGCGCAAGAAAACATCACGCCGGTCCGCTCCTGCCTCGCATGCTAACGTAGGCAAATGAGTGCTCCCGTGAACCGCAGCGGCGGAGAGGACCGCTACGCCGGCGACAATGACGACGATCGCGACGGCAACAGCGGCGACAGCGACCACGACGATCAGGACGGGAACGACTACGACGACGCTGAATTCATCATCAGTTCCGATGACGCTTGTGTGGCAGCAACTACGATCACCTGCCAGCGCTGCCGTCGACCCTTCGAAGCCATCTGCATCTATTGCCGATCCGGAACGTCTTTCGGGGAACCGCTCGAGCACTTCACTGTTGCCAACATCCACGCGATCGATACCACGCTGGCAAATAGCCTGAGCGCTTGGCCCCACTTTCATCCGGTCGGGTCGCCAGAGGACCCTGGTGATTTCGCCAACCACTGTCCCTCATGCGGTGCGCTTCACGAAGACGACCTCCTGCACGATGAACCGGAGGACCCGTTCTTCGACATCGCCCACGCAGCCCCGGGCAGAATCCGGCTCACGCAGCTACCCGCACAAATCCAACTCAGCGGCGACGAGCATTATCAGGTCGAGTGACTGTCACGCTTGAGTCGGTGGTCTTCTACCTCGCCGAGTCAATCCACTTCAATGAAGCTTGAATTTGGCGCACGGGCGACCCCTGCCGGGAAAGAACAGGGGTCTTGCCGGTATGAGATCCTATACGGACACCTCGGCGCTCAGCGGCCTCCTTCCGCACGGCAGTCTTCGTGAAGCGACGTATCCGTCCCCATTCGGCCCGAAAGGTGGCTCGCCGGGACGACACACGGGTGAGGTCTACGACTACGCCAGCCGCCACGGCATCGCCTACTAAGGAATTATTACTCCCGCCGAGATTTATGTCGCTGACCAGCCTGCATTAGATCCTTTAGCCGGACACCTTGGCGGTAGGCGAAGGCGGATGGAGTTGAAGGAAGGCAGCTACGGCGGCGCGAGCACGTGACGCAACTTCGCGCGGATTCGGTCGCTCGGTTACACCGAGGAGCAGGCCAACCATCAAATTACCCCACAGCAGACCGCCGAACTGTTCGGCAAGGTCGGCGGGGCGGCCATTCAGAAGTCCGAACGATTGAGCCCCGGTCATGATCTGACGCAGGGCGGCACGGCTTGCTTCGCGCCCTATAGAGTCAAGCGCTTGAGCGACCTCGGGTGCTTGGACCGCCTCGGCGATCGCCAGTCGGAATACCGCAATCACCGTTGGATCGGTTATCTCCCGGACGAGCTTCGTGCAGAAGGAAAGCAATATTTGCCCAAGAGTCTCGCGATCCTTCGGCACTGGTAAGTCGGAGGGTACCTGCAGTCGCGTAGCACGTGCCCTGATGCATGCGATTAGCATTGCCTGCTTGTTGCCCACCAGCGTGTACAGTTCTCGTTTCGAAACGCGCGCGCTCGTGGCGATCTCCAGCGTGCTGGTCGCTGCGTAGCCACTCTTCATGAAAGCTGCGAAGGCCGCATCGAGAATGCGCGCCCGCACTTCGGGTTCGTCGCCGCGTGCCTGACGGCCCTTGGACGGCGTTGGCGTAGTCATCCCGTCTCTCTTGACATTAGGTACTGCATAGTACCACACTACCGTGATAATGGTACTGGGCGGTACCGACGCCAGCTGGAGGCCATCATGTCCAAGCCACGGATCCTCGTTACCGGTGCGACTGGGAAGACGGGTAGCGTCGTCATTGCAGAATTACTGAAAGCCGGCTTTCGCGTGCGCGCCCTGGTGCATCGGCAAGATGGCCGCAGCGCGCGGTTGAAGGCGCAGGGGGCCGAAATTGCGGTCGCCGAGATGAGTGACGTCGAGCGCGTTGCCGATGCGCTTAGGGACGTTCAGCGCGCCTACTATTGTCCACCGTTCGACCCCTACATGATTCAGGGCGCGGTTGCGTTCGCTGTCGCTGCAAAGGAAAGCCGGCTTGAACACATTGTAGGTCTGACGCAGTGGCTCTCGAGCCCGTCGCACCCCGCGCCTATGACTCGCCAGCTCTGGCTCGTCGATCGGCTGTTCTCGATGACACCCGGAGTCGGGCATACGATCGTGAGGCCAGGTTTCTTCGCGGACGGTTACCTCATGCTGGCCGGGTTGGCTGCGCGTCTCGGAGTATTTCCTTGGATCTTCGGCGATAGCCGTAACGCGCCACCTTCCAACGAGGATATCGCGCGAGTCGCGGTCGCAGCCCTGATGGATCCCGCGCGCCACGCTGGCAAGAGTTACCGCCCCACCGGACCGCAGCTCCTGGGTGCGCAGGACATGGCCAAGGCGGTCGGCCGCGCCGTTGGGCGCCCGGTCAGGGCCGTGCCGACGCCCACCTGGCTATTTATGAAGACCGCCCGGATGGGCGGCTTACCGATCGATCTGATCAGCGGCGTTCGGTATTACATCGAGGATCACAGACGCGGGGCTTTTGAGCTCGGCGCACCGACGACCGATGTGCTCGACGTGACCGGTCAGCCCGCCGAGGACTTCGAGACAATTGCGCGTCGCTACGCAGCGCTGCCCCGCAACCGGCGGACATTCGGCAGGTCGCTGCGCGACTTCGCGCAGTTCATGATCACCCCGCTCAGCCCGGGCTTCAATCTGGATCGCTACGACCGCGAGCTGCGTCGTCCGTTTCCATCAGTGCCACAGTTTGCGCCCGAATCCAAAGTCTGGCTGCGCGAGCATGCGATCGCTCACCTAGGATAGGCTCATGCTTCCACAACTTTATTTTTTCATCAGCATCGTATTCGGCTTCATCGCTTGGGGAGTCGTCGCGACTCGATACCTGTGGCCAAGACTCCGTCTCCTGCGACGGACCGAGGCACTGCGACCTCTTCTCGTCCTACATAGCTTCCGCTTCGTCGGTTTGGCATTTTTGGTCCCTGGTGTCGTCTCGCCGGCCCTACCGGCGACTTTCGCGCATTCGGCCGCCTATGGTGACTTCATTGCCGCCACGCTCGCGTTGCTCTCGCTGGCATCTCTGCGACAGAGGGCTGGCATCTTGATCGCATGGATCTTTAACCTGTGGGGTTCGGCCGACCTATTAAATGCGTTCTACCAAGCCGGTCACTCCGGGCTCATAGCGGGGCAGCTGGGCGTTACATACTTTATTCCGACTCTCGTTGTGCCGTTGCTACTGATCACGCATGGGCTGGCCTTCCGGATTCTTCTGCAGAGTCAGGGTGAGGCCGCAACGTTGGAAGGCTCGGCAGCACAGGAAGTGCGGTAATCAGGTCGTCGTATGGGCATTGCCGCGAGGCAGGATCACGGTTTGGGCCTGTGCAAGCGCGAATGCTATCAAAGCCTTGAGCTTTGTCAGCTCCAAGCGTCACACTCGGCGCTTCCGTTGCGTCACGGACAGGGTAGGCAGACGCGATGGCGGTCTACTTCCGGGCCTGGCCCGACGCTTTGCCGTAGAGCTCGCCGAGCACTATCGGTGCGCGGTCGATCTGGCCATCCATCGTCCCAAACAGGGTGCCGATCCCCGCCACAACCACGCGCACCTGCTCATGACCACCCGCGAGCTGACCCCTCAGGGGCTGGGAAAGCGACTCTCGCTGGAGCTCTCCGGCCGGCCGCGCTGTCAGGCGGGCCTGCAGGGAGAAGCGCGCACCGAATTCGTAGCGGTCCGAGCCGCTGGGGATGGTGAGGAAGGAGACGCGCGTCTGTGATTCGTCGTGGATGAGCTCGACGCGCTGGGACAGATCGGTGGACTCGAGGATGCGCTCGCCCGACTGCGCAAATTCGGCGGTCGCTGCGTCCTCGGCTTTCAGTCGATCGGTCAGACATCGGCGACTTACGGCAAAGGCAACGCCGAAGCGATCGTCGAGAATTGCGGCAACACGTTGATTCTGCGGTGCTCAGCCAGCGAGCAGGGTGGCACGGCCGAATTTGCCTCGCGGCTTATTGGCCAGCGGGAAGTCATCTACAGCCAGCGCGCCAGTACGCGCAACGCGGGTGACTGGCGCTCCTCGGTGGCCTCGACCGACATGCTGCGTACCGAGCTCGCCGTCATGGCCGCCCAGATCGAGCGGCTCCCAAACCTTGCTGGCTACCTCAAGCTCACTCGATCCCGGACTGGCACGCGGCAACGCTGGATGTCGCGTCGACTAGCGACGCAGCAGGCGTGGCACCCCGGCGCGCTCGGCGCCCCAGCGTTCTCCAAGCTTGGTGTCCCCGCAGGTCCGCGTCGGTGTCGGCGGCCACGCCGGCGTCGTCCGCGCCGAGCCGGCCGCGCCCGCGCCCAAGAGGACGCGCCGTCCGTCTGCGGATGGGCGTGCTAATTTAAGCCCATGAGTCCGATCTTGGAGTCCAGTGGGGAAGATGCTCATGGCCTCGCAACAGGCGAGCCTGAGGACGAGCTGTTCCCCATACATTCGGATGACGCCTATGTGGCCATTGCCTCGGTCGCGTGTCGGAGCTGCTTCCATCGCTTTGACGCGATCTGCATCTTTTGCCCGAGCGGTACGGCGTTTGAGGAGGAGCTCGACAATTTCACGGTTGCGAACGTCCATGGGGTCGATGAAAGTCTGGCTAAGCAGCTCGCTCTCTGGCCCACTTATCGTTGGTTGGGCAGCACCATGATCCTGGCGATTTGGCGAATCACTGTCCGTCCTGTGGGGAGCCATACGACGACGAAGTGCTGCGCGACGAGCCGGAGGATCGTTCTTTGACATTCCCAATGCCGATAGCGCAGCTATACGACTGGTTCGGCTAAAGGGGACTATCCAGCTCAGCGGGGACGAGCATTACACGATAGAAGATTGACTGGTTTAGCGCGATGCCGCCATTGATTCGATGAGGGCATTCGTGAGTGCCGTCGCATTGGTGTGGTTCCAACGGTGGAACAGACTATCAATGCATGTTCCACCGGCTGCAGCTTTCCTTGCTATTAGAAGTGGTAAATAAAGCTCCCGCTCACAAGGCGGTAGGTATTGGAGTCGATATTCGATTGCTCGAATTCTGCGCGCACTCCAAAGTGTCCGAAGGTCGCTTCACCGCCTGCGCCCCAACCGAACGACGTCCCTGTCTGGGTCACCGTTAGGCCCGCACTATCGCCGTAGCTGTCGTAGGCCACCGCGCTCGCGTTCTGGCTCCAGTAAATGCCATCAACCCGGCCAAACAAATCGAAATATTGACCGAGTGGGAGCTTGCCAATTAGCGAGAGCTGCGCCGCGTTGGTTGAGCCGGATGCGTATGCGGAAATCCCGGTATAGGGGTCATATTCACTCAGGCTCTCGCTGCCCGCGTTGATGTAGCCAACTTCCATTCCGAGAAATCGATTGAAGTCAGCACCAACAAAGAGCTTGTATCCCGCTGCGCTGCCGCCTGCGCCTTCGATACTGACCTGTCCGGCACCAGCCCCAACGTACCACGGGCTTGCGCCTCTCCCTGTCGTCTGCGCGTGGGCGATGGGTGAGAGTGCTAATAGGCCGAGAATTGTCGCGGTTGTCAGCTGTCGCATCGCATTCCTGGATTAGATGAGGAGCATTCATTCTACGGGCGGCATCTGCCGACGGACTGCGACGTGCAACGCAATATCCGTAAGCGTCCGGCGAGCGCGGCTTGATTGAATGGAATGATGGCATTGGGCACCTGGGTTAGGTCGGGTCGCCCACAGAGAGATTTACATGGATGTCGTAGATGATTGCAGATCTGCGACCGCTGATGCTGGGTTGCCGTTGTAGCTTCAAGAAGCTACAATAAGTACCGTGAAGACAGTCGGCATACGTGACCTCAAAAACCGCCTCAGCGAATACCTTCGCCAGGTGCGACTGGGGGAGGGCGTGCTGGTCACAGATCGCGGAGAGGTTGTGGCTGAGCTCTTGCCGCCCGGGCAGCTACAGGGTGATCCCTCGGTGCCGGCGGGACTTCTATCGCTTGCTAAGCGCGGGTTGCTGACGCTTGGCGCTCCATCCTCAAGACACCTTTACCCACCCCTGCCACGTAGGGCTGGCCCGCGTAAGTTGAACGTCGGCCAATTGCTTGACGACGAGCGCGGCACTCGGTGAATCTTTACGCAGAGTCGAGCGCAGTGCTGGCGTGGCTCCTTGATGAACCGATCGCACCCAAGGTGCGCACACTACTCGCAGAAGCGGAAGTCATCGTCGCATCCGACCTGACTTTGATTGAATGTGATCGCGTATTGCTAAGAGCCGTGGCGCTCAAGGAACTGACAGAAGCTGGAGCCGCGGATCTGCGAGCTCACTTGAATTCTGCGGCGGCTCATTGGCAGGTGCTGAGAATCGCGTCTGAAGTGGTAGACCGGGCGCGTCAGCCCTTTCCCGGTGCCCCAATTCGAACCCTTGATGCTATCCACCTGGCATCGCTTTTAGTCGCACGTTCGGCAGTCGCGGGACTCAGACTGCTTAGCCTTGATGAGCGAGTGCGCCAAGCTGCCAGGGGATTGGGCATCGCCGTCGAGCCTGCCTGAGATAGCTGACCGCGGGGTGTGGGCTCGGACGACTCGCTCGTGTCCGGCTGGCCCCTTATGATTCACCCGGGCGTTCGGCGTCAGAGCAACGGTTCCCACACCGGCAACTTATGGCGCCACGATCTTGGAGGAGTAGGAGCTGAGTTGCAGCGGCGACTGAAGCTGCGTCAAGTAGTAGATGGCGCCCGGAGCTAGCGCGTTGACGATACAGAGTCGCGCGGTGGTCGGCACGCTGCCGGCGAGGGGACCTTCCCCGATGATCGCCGCGGCGGAAGCCGCAAATCCGGATAGATCGACATAGTACGTGGCCATTGATGAGGTGCCGACTTGCTCGGTCGCGCCGAAGGAACCGCGGACAGTCGCGGCGAGCGTCGATCCTGAGGTAACCGGCGCGCCCTGGGTCAGCGGATTCTGGAGCAGCACCACATTCCCGGTGGAGTCATACCACCCCATTGTCCCTACTCCCAACGGCTGACCGGGACTTCCCGAGTCAATGACGGCTTCGAAGACCTGCGCGCCGTCGGTATACAGCAGTGCACCGTTGTCCGGCCGAAATCCGATCACTTGATCCAGGCGCACCACCGACCGTGGATTCGGGACGGTGGACGTCTCCGCCACATAGACACCGTCGACGTCGGCAGGCGGGGCGTTGACTGGATTTTGCACTCGGTACGCGACTCGCGCCAGATCAGCGCTGCCGCCGAAATTGGGAGGCAGCCCGACGGTGCTGCTACCCGTGGCTGGAATGGATTGTCCGAAGTTCAGCGTCTGGCTGATTTGGTATTCGACCTGCAAGTGCGCCGCGTCGATACCAAACAATCCGACTCCGCCATTGCGGTTCGCCTGCAACACGAACCGCGACTGGTCGGACGCCACTGAGTAGGCGAAAACGTCATCGCTCTTCGCCGGATCGCTCGGCGCAGACACCAATGTAACCGCATTGGGATCGGTCAGGGACGCCAAATACAGTGATTTGGTCGCGCCACCTGCGGTGGGTGCCGCCAGGAAATATATATCCTTGGAATCCACCGAAAAGCTCGGTTGCGTTGCGTAGACCGCGCCAGCCGGAACGATGGCGGTCACGACGGCAGGCTGCGATACGTTAAGGACGTACAGTGTGTTGGTGCTTGCCTGTCCGGCGATCAGGGCGATCCAGTTACCATCGGGACTGACGAGGAATTGGTCCTTCCCTGCGGCGTCCGTGACAGGCAGGGCCCCGTCGGGCAACTGAATGGCCACCGGTGTGCCAGGCGCAGAGGTTCGGACGAAATTCAGAGCCGTGTTGGCCGTGTTAGTGGTATCCACGGTCTTGTAAACCACTGTGGCGCCGTTGTCCGAGATGGCAAATCCGCTCAACCGGGACGTGCCCTGTGTTGCCTTCGTCACCGGGGAGGGAGCTCCCGCGAAGTTGGTTAAATAAACTTCGTATCCCCCATTGCCCGTGGCGTCCGCGACGAAGGCCGCTCTGAAAGGATCTACGCCAACGAACACGGCGGCATGCCCCGGCGCGGTGGCCCCACGAGAATCTGTCACGGTATAGTCGAAACGCGTTACGCCCTTAAATCCCGCTAAGCCGGCAATGCTGATGGTTCCATCGCTATTGACCGTGGCGGTCCCTACCAGCGTGGAGTCCGGATTGACGGAGAGGGTGACGTGGCTTTTGTCGGAAGCAGTGACATTGGCCAGTACATTGACCGAGGAAACTCCGCCAGAATCAGGGTCTCTGCGTACGACGGTATCGGTAGTGGTTGGCGGACTGTAAGCCGCAGTTGAAGCTGCGCCATTGCCTCCGCCGCAGGATGATACAAAGATGATACTAGCGGCAATAACCGCTCGAGCGACCCGTCGTGGAGAGAATGACCGCATATCATAGATTTTGCATGGCGGGACAGTGCGGCCGATATGGCGCGAGCGCGACCGATAGGCGCCACGTTCAGAAAGACAAGCGTCAGCTAAATCTTACGGCGAAGTTGCGTCGCACCCATGGACTTCCGCGCCCCTTCCGGCCGCAACGACCCGCCCGGCGGCCCGATAGCGGTCATGCACGCCAGGTCCGAAGGTTCTTAGCAGTCTTCCGTGACCATTGGGGTACTTACGCATTACATGGAATGCAAGCGCGCCTCGGCGCCGACTGAGGATCACAGAATAGATCACGCGCGGATCGGGTGCGTGGCGCCTCAGAGGATGCGGTAGGCAGCGGTCTCCGCGGATAACTCCGCGAGGACGCGCTGCAGCTCCTGCACGCGGGGTTCGAGCATTGTCTTGCCGGCCATGGACACAAGTCCCGGCGGGACCTGCATGAGCAGGTTCTGCAGGCGCTTCACCGCCGCAGGGCCATCGGGCTGGCCGCCTTGCGGATCCACCAAGCCGAAGATGCGCGCTAGCCCAATCGCTCCCAACCAATCGAGCGCATCGGCGTCGTGCAGATAAATCGCTTCGGGACCCACCGGCTTGCGGTAGTACATATGCGTGCGGATCGCGGCGGCAACTGCTGGGACTTTGGCCATTGGAAAGCCAGTCCCTGAAAGCAACTCGCCGACAATATCGGCGCCGATATCCGAATGATCGACGCCTCGGCGCGCATATGGCGGGAAGGTGCCGATGTCGTGCAGATATGCCGCGGCGAACATTACATCATCGTCGAGCCTCACATGATCCGCCGCTGCCAGCGAGCGACCGAGTTCGTAATCTCGCTCGGAATGTGAGAAACCCCATGCCGGATTTCCTTCGTGCGTCTTGGCAAAGTTCAACACGGCAGTACGCCACGTGTCGGCTGGCGGAATCGGGGCAACCGCCCCGGCGCTGTGGGCGGCGCCTGGTTCAGGTGGTGCCTGTGCGCCGGACGACGGCGAGACCATTCCGATAGCCGAGAGTGCGAGCAGCGCCAGCGATGCGCGCCCGAGCCCAATCCTTGCGGTTGTTGTACGCATCCGAAACACCTTATCGAGCGAATAGACGAACGCTAACGGCGGTGGTCCTGGAATTCCCAATGGACACGGGTATGTCGGCTTCCGAGAGTCAGATATATGCTTGCAAGCATTCTGTCAGGTAACCGCATCGAGGACGACAACCCCGTACTGCTTTGCTATGACGATCCAGATGGCGTTCAAGTTGCGGAGCCTGCAGTCTGGATATATGGACCAGTCGCCGATGCAAAGAAAGAGCTGCGGAGCGTGCTGCGCTGTTCTGATGCCATCGTGAAGAAGAAATGAGGGACTCGTGGCTCCCCTGAAAGCACCGACCGCGACTGTTGGCTCTATTCCAGATCAAGACTAATAGAAGACATAATTTGTAAAGTTGCGGTTATAAAGTATTTTATGATCTACTTCCAAACACAATAGTTATCCTGGCTTCCGTCGATCTATCGACCGAGCCATTGCAGGGACGCATGCGGGATATGGGGGGATATATCTTTGCATGTGACGGCAAGTCGGCCGAGCTTCCGGGCTATTCTGCGCGTTCTGATTCGGCCTTTATTCTCTTCGACGCGGGCAATCACCTGCTTACTCACGATAGCGTTACCACTTGCCGGGTGTGGCGGTGGCGGCTCCGCCGTTACCGAGCCGAACTCAAGCCTTCAGATGGGTGCTAGCAGCGTCAGCGTTTCGGCATACGCCGCCAGCACCGCGCCTCTTCCTGTAACCGTCACCGCCACCATTTCGAGCCCCCCCCCGCGGGACAATTGAGCTACCAAGTAAGGAGCTCAGGCACAGGCGTCGCAAACAGCTCGTTCGCGTGGCGAACCTCCCAAACGGGAACCCTTACGATCAACTTCCAGAATCCGGGAGAGCTAGGTGCCGGTACGTATAGCGCCGATGTACAGCTCTCAGTATGCCTCGATAGTGCCTGCGCGCACCAAATCGCCGATAGTCCGGGGAACATTTCTATCACCTATGTCATCCAGAGCGGCGCGCAGCCCGCTGTAAGCTTCACTGTGGAGCCGGGGCCGACTCAAATCCCTTCCCTGTTGTTCACGTCGCAAACCTCAACGAATCTCGAGGATTTCTCGATCAATGTAACCAACTTTCCAAGTACTGGCCTTTGGCTTGAAATCAGCCAACCGACAGGTGGGCCGGTTACCAGCGCGAGCTATCAGGCCTTTACGGGCCCCACCGCGGTAGTCGGACTTACTCTTGAGAGCCCCGCCGCTTTGGGGCCGGGATTCTATAACGATTCAGTAAATTTCAGCCTATGTTATGACTCCGCGTGCCAGAACCTTGTGCCCGGAAGCCCGGTAACCGAGCCACTGGATTTCATTGTCTCGACAACACCAGGCAAGGAGTACACGATCCAGAGCGTCGCTCTGGCGGGCGCTTCCGCAGTTGCGTGGGACTCCGCCAGCCAGGAACTCTATGCCACCACCGTGGAGGGCGGCGCTCACTCGGACTCGCTCGTGCAAATCGATCCCACGACAGGTACCGTGGGGGCGTCGATGGGATTCCCAGTAGCGCTAACGCAGCTCGCGATATCCGATGACGGGCAGTATGCCTACGTCGCCTCTAAAGGCGAGTCGACGGTTTATCGTGTCGAGCTGCCCTCACTGACCGTGGATACGCAGATTCCGCTAGGTTCAATAGGCACCGTGCCCAACACCTTGTACCAGATGGCCGTGGCTCCAGGGGAGCCGCAGACGCTCGCCATTTCCTTGGACGATGGCGGTAGTCCAGAGTACACACCGGGCGTCGTGCTGTTCGACGGAGCGGTTCAACGTCAGAATCTGCTACCGCCGCTCAATTCCCGCGGGTCTCCCGCGCAGATCGCGTGGGGTGTGAATGCTTCGACTCTCTACGCTTTGCGCGTAGCCCCTGCTAGCCCGGTCCCGGTCGATTTCGGCGAAATCGATACTGTGACGGCGAGCGCAAGTGGCCTCGCAATAGCAAGCGCATGGTCGATCAATCTGCAGAACGATGTGGTGGGTCGACTCGTCTACGCGGCGGGTCGGCTCTACGGTCTCGACGCGATCGTGCGCGATGCAACGACCGAAACCATATTAGGACAGTTCACCGTTCCAAGCGGCTACGAAGTCATCTCGCTGCTGCCCGACCCCGCCAATTTAAGGGTATTCATTCTTGCTGACAGCCCTCGAACGCCGCTTCTTCTGCTGTGCTACGACATGCAGTCGTTCGCGATGACATCCGTGACCGCTCTGGACGCCGATATCGGCGGCTACCCTCTGAATATGACCCTGTGGGGCACTAACGGTATTGCGTTCGAATACGGAGAGAATACCGTCGCAGTGCTGGCGGGCGCATTTCGATAGGGCCGATGGCGTCAACGGTGGTCATAAAGGTTGTGCTGCCGACAGGCTGCTCACCGCCGAGATGGATGGTCAACAGTAAGTCCGGGTTTCCCCGGCAGCGCCGCTATCCAGTGCAACAGCGGCCCGGTGAGCTGATGATCAGGCGTGCCGACCGCCATGCCCTCGGACATGTGGTTGGAGTCCTTCAACTCCACGGACTTGGGGCAGCGGCTCTTGTTGCGGCATAGCCCTTCGATCAGGGCGGCGGCCGTAGCCCTCATTGGCTTTGGATCGTACTGCGCATAACCATAGAAAAGCGGGTACGGACTGGCGGTCAGGCGTTTGATCTGGCCGGACGCAGAACCGAGGTCTGTGTCCTGGCCATAGTAGGGATTCGGGCGGGCTCCCGGGGTGGTGGAATAGGCCGGCGAGAGCATGATCACCCCTATCACCGAGGACGCCTCCGCGCCGCGTACCTCGGGATGGGCGGCATAGTCGGCGACGTGATTAGCGCCGGCCGAGTGCCCGAACAACACGATGCGGTGGGGATCGCCGCCGTAACGCGCGATATTGGCCGTGGTCCAAGCGATCGCCGAGGCCAAGTCCTCAACGCCAGCCGGCCAGGGATTCTTTGGCGCAAGGCGATAGTCGATATTGACTCCGACCATGCCGTTCTTGGCCGCCCACAGGGTGATATTGTCGGGATAGAAGGCGCCGTGTTTGTCGCCGCGCGTGAAGCCGCCGCCGTGCACGAACAGCAGCACGGGCAGCTTCTTGCCCGTAGCCGCGCCTGGCGCGAACACGTCGAGCCTCTCCAGCGGGTCGGAGCCGTAGGCAATGTCGCGCTGGATGTTGACCCCGGCCCAGGCGCTCTGGGGAAACATGGGCGCGTAGAGCTGGCCGATAGTGGGGTCTATGACCTGGCCCGCTGCGCGGACCTGCGCGGCGATGTTGGCAGGGACCTGCGCGCTGCTCACCGTGGCGAGCATTAGCAAGCTGCACGCGGCGCCGATGATCTCTGGTTTCATCTGATCCTCCCGAGGGTGCGAAGTCCAGCCGATGCGACAGTTTCTAGTGTGGCTTGAACTTGCGGTGGCCGCGAGGCTTGTCGCGCCGCGCCCGTCGCTCTGCGCGGCTTAAGGCCAACTCCTGGCCACGCACGCGCACCCGCGACAGCCTATCCAGTGCCTCCTGTGGCACGTCTGCGGGAAGCCGCACGAAGCTATGGTCCTCGCAGATCTCAACACCGTTGATTTGGGAGCCATCCAGATCAGCTTCATTGGCAATTGCGCCGACGATATTCCCGGCTTGCGCGCCGTGTACCCGGCCAACCGCGAGCCGATACGTTTGCTGCGGTCCAAAGCGACCGTTCTTGCTCGTCCGTTTGGGCTTTGCGGGCGAGGGTTTGCCGCGCAGATTTTCGTCACGAACCTCCCGCGCATGCTGCTCGGCCTGTGCAGATTCCTGGGTCGCTGCCGGGGTATCGCGAGTGTTGGGCTTGCCAGCCAGTATTAACGGCGTATCGCCCTGTGCCAGGTGTGCGAGCGCGGCGGCGACGTCCACGATGTCGACGGGCTGTTCGTGCAGGAAATCCTCGATGATGCTTCGATACCCCTGCCCAGCGCCGGAGGCCAAGGCAGCACCGAGCCGCTGCTTGAACTTTCCGACACGCTTCTCATTGACGTCCTCGATCGTAGGCAAGTGCATCGGCTCGATGGATTGGCGTGTCGCACGCTCGATGACGCGCAGCATGTTGCGTTCTCGCGGCGCCACGAAGAGGATCGCCTCGCCTTTGCGACCGGCACGACCCGTGCGGCCGATGCGATGCACGTAAGACTCCGTGTCGTGCGGAACGTCGAAGTTCAGCACGTGACTGATGCGATCGACATCCAGGCCGCGGGCAGCCACATCCGTGGCAACCAGGATGTCGATCTCGCCCGCCTTGAGCTGAGCGACCGTGCGCTCTCGCTGAGCCTGCACGATGTCTCCATTGAGTGCCGCGGCGGCGAAGCCCCGTGCAGTCAGTCGCTCGGCGAGCTCCGTGGTCGACTGCTTGGTACGTGCGAAGACCAGCATCGCGTCGAATGATTCGACCTCGAGGATACGGGTCAACGCATCCAGTTTGTGCAAGCCGCTTACTACCCAGTAACGCTGGCGGGTGTTGGCTGTCGTCGTGGTCTTGCTCTTGATCGTGATTTCCCGCGGCGAGCGCAGATGCCGCTGGGATATCCGTCGTATCGGCGCCGCCATCGTGGCGGAAAAAAGCGCCACCTGCTTCGTGGTCGGCGTGCGGGCCAAAATAGCCTCGATGGCGTCGATGAAGCCCATTTGCAGCATCTCGTCGGCCTCGTCGAGTACGACAAAGCGAATGCCATCCAGGGACAGC